>Ga0194131_10001731_pt1 | contig 36905 bp, 38 predicted proteins | sample TA2KigO120mmetaG_FD_148631 | JGI IMG/M metagenome (GOLD analysis project Ga0194131, IMG submission 148631) | Freshwater microbial communities from Lake Tanganyika, Tanzania - TA2015053 Kigoma Offshore 120m | ecosystem: Environmental > Aquatic > Freshwater > Lake | place: Tanzania: Lake...
GCAGCAACGTCACGATCGACTCGACAATCTGGGGCATGCCCGACGTGAGCGGTGAAGAATTCTTCGCCGACTGCGAAGTCGTCGTGAAGGGTCGCTTCGTCAACCAGCGCCTCGCCCCGTGCCCGCTGGAAGTGCGCGGCTCGGCCGTGGCGTGGGTGGATGGTCGTTTGTACCAGTGGATTTCCACCCAACACGCACAAGGTGTGCGCGACCAGATCAACAAGAGTGACGGCAGCAGCAATGTGCGCGTGATGACCCCGGATGTGGGCGGCGGGTTCGGCGCCAAGATTTCTGCCTACCCCGAAGAGATCGTGCTTGGTCGCCTGGCGCAGGCAGTGGGTCGCCCGTTGTGCTGGCGCGAGACGCGCAGTGAGTCGATGCTGGCACTCGGTCATGGTCGCGCACAATTGCAGTACGTCACCATCGGTGGCAACCGCGACGGCAAGGTGCTCGCCTACCGGCTCGAAGCGATTCAAGATTGCGGCGCGTTCCTCGACGTCGGCGGTGTTCTTGCGCCGGCGTGCACTCGCCCAATGAGCAGCGGTGCCTACGCGATCCCGAAGATTGAGTGCCGCACCAAGTCGGTGATGACGAACACCACGCCGATCGTCGCCTACCGCGGCGCCGGCAGACCCGAGGCCACGGCGGCAGTCGAGCGGGCGATGGACATGTTCGCCGCCGAGATCGGCATGGATGCCGCAGAAGTGCGTCGCCGGAACCTGATTCCGAAATTCAGCGAACCGCACACCACTGCCATCGGTCAGGCCTACGACGTCGGCGACTATGAAGGTGCGCTCGACAAAGTGCTCGCCGCCGCGAACTACAAGCAACTACGCAACGAGCAGGCCGCGCGTCGCCAGCGCGGCGATCGCCAGCAACTGGGCATCGGCGTCAGCGTGTACGTGGAAATCACGAGCGGCGGCACCAACCACGAAGATGCGCGCATCGAAGTGCTACCCGACGGTCGCGCGATCGTCTACACCGGCACGTCACCGCATGGTCAAGGCCATGTCACTGCGTGGTCGATGATCGCCAGCGAACACACGGGTATTCCGATGGACAAGATCGACGTCGTCTGGGGCGATACCGACATCGTCCCCGAAGGACTCGGCACCTACGGGTCGCGCTCGCTGCAACTCGGCGGGGCCGCCGTGCATCAAACCGCGCAAAAACTCGTGGAGCTCGCGCGTTCGCTTGCGGCGAGTGCGCTCGAAGCCGCCGAAGCCGACGTCGTGCTCGACAAGAGTCGCGGTGCATTCCACGTGGCTGGCACGCCCGCCGTGGCGGTCACGTGGGGCGAACTCGCCTCACGTCGCGCGAACGAGGGCGGCCTGACGATCGCCGAGCGATTCACCTCGGGTGGCGCCACCTTTCCGTTCGGCGCCCATGTTGCCGTGGTGGAGGTCGACACCGAGACCGGCAAGGTGACACACCTGCGCCAGATTGCCTGCGACGACGCCGGAACCGTACTCAACCCGTTGTTGCTCGAAGGGCAGATTCACGGCGGCATCGCGCAGGGTTCGGCCCAGGCGCTGCTCGAGGAGTTCGTGTACGACGAGGACGGCAATCCGAAGACGGGCAACCTCGCGGAGTACGCGTTCATCTCCGCCGTCGAGGCGCCACAGATCACGCTGGTGCCGATGGAAACCCCGACGCCGCGCAATCCGCTCGGCGCCAAGGGTGTCGGCGAGTCGGGAACGATTGGTTCGACGCCTGCCGTGCAGTCGGCGGTGGTTGATGCCGTCGCCCACCTGGGCGTTCGTCACATCGACATGCCGACGACGCCCGAACGCGTCTGGAAAGCGATCAATCAGCAAGACTGAACGGGTGACTACACCACCAATCATCGCCGAAAACCTCGTTCGTCACTTCGGTGATGTAAAGGCAGTCGACGGCATCAATCTCACCGTCAACGCAGGCGAAATCTTCGGTTTTCTCGGCCCCAATGGCGCGGGCAAGAGCACCGCGGTGCGCATGCTCACCACGTTGTTGCGCCCGACGAGCGGCACCGCGCGAGTCGCCGGCTTCGATGTCGTGAAACAAGCCGACGACGTGCGGCGCAACATCGGCGTGGCGCTGCAAGATGCAGCGATTGATCCGCTCATGACCGGTTTTGAATTGTTGGAGTTGCAGGCGGTGCTCTACGGCATCCCCGCCAACAAGATGAAGCGGCGCGCCGACGAGTTGTTGGAGCGCGTCGGTCTGACCGCAGCAGCCGACCGTCGCGTCGGCACGTACTCGGGTGGCATGCGTCGCCGACTTGACCTGGCGCTCTCGCTCATCCACCAACCGACGGTGCTATTTCTCGATGAGCCGACGACGGGTCTCGACCCGATGAGCCGCCTCACGTTGTGGGAAGAAGTGCGTCGCCTCAACCGCGAAGGCACCACCGTGATGCTGACCACGCAGTATCTGGAGGAAGCCGACCAGCTTGTCAATCGCATCGCCATCATCGACCACGGACACATCGTGCGCGAGGGTAAACCGAGCGACCTGAAGCGCACCGTCGGCGACCCGACGCTGATCATCAACGTGTCGAAGACGCAGAATGACGCCGCCAAGTCGGTGTTGCGGCGTTTCGGTGAACTGCGACCCACTGCCGAAGGCACGCTCGGCGTGGGCTTGAAGGGCGGCGCCGAACGCGTCGCCGAAGTGGTGCGGGCGCTCGACCAAGGCAGGATCGTCGTCGAGCACCTCGAACTCAACCAGCCGAGCCTCGACGATGTGTTCGCCGAAGCGACGGGCTACCGACTTGAAGGGGCCGACAATGCGCCGCAAGCCGGCTGAGACCGCGCGACACCTGGTGGCGCTGTCGCGCCGCTCGACACTCGCGATCTTCCGTCAGCCCGCGCTCGTCGGACCCTCACTGATCTTTCCGCTGTTCTTTGCCGCGCTCGGTTCATCGGCGTTCAGTCGCGCAATCAGCCTGCCCGGGTTTCCGGCGGTGGATTCGTACCTGCAGTTCACGCTCGCGGGCACCGTCACGCAGGGCGTGCTGTTCGGCTCGGTGACCGGTGCGGCGGCACTCGCGACCGACATCCAAGACGGCTTCTTTGATCGCCTGCTTGCGGCACCAACTTCGCGCACGTCGATTCTTTTCGGACGCCTCGCGGGTAGTTCACTCTTCGGCGCGATGCAAGCGCTCGTTTTCTTGTTGGTGCTGTGGCCGTTTGGTGTGACGGTGCAAGCGGGCATCCTCGGATACGTATCAATCGTCGTCGGCGGATTTCTCACCGCGTTCGCCGTCGGCGCACTCATGTCGGTGGTGGCACTGAAGACCGGTTCGGCCGAAGCAGTGCAGGGCACGTTTCCGGTGTTGTTCATCTTGTTGTTTCTCTCGAGTGCGTTCTTCCCGCGCGAGACGATGAGCGGCGCGTACCGACGTATCGCCGACCTGAACCCCATCTCGTACATGGTCGAGGGACAACGATCGCTCTCCATCGATGGTCTCTCGTTGACGGCGATGGCGCAGACGCTCGCCATCCCGACGGGCATCGCGATACTCACCACGTTGCTCGCGCTGCGACAATTGCAGGCTCGGCTGGCCAACCGATGAGCACGCAACGCACCGTCGGCATTCTCACCAAGCGCAGCATCCGCAACATTCGCCGTTTGCCGTCGGCGTTCTTCCCGGCGCTTGCGATGCCGATCTTCAACATGATCGTGTTCGCCGGCACGTTCTTTGCCGTCACCAAAATTCCCGGCTTCCCCACCGATCGCTCGATCAACTGGTACATGCCGCTTGGCATCATGATGGGTGCGGCGTTCGGCGGTGTCGGTCTCGGCTTCACCGCGATCCGCGACATCGAAACTGGTTTCTACGACCGCCTGCGTATGACGCCCACTTCGCGGATGTCGCTGGTGGTCGGCCCGCTCGTCGGAATGCTCGTGCGCATCGTGATGACGACGACGATTGTCATCGTGCTCGGCATCGCGCTCGGCGCACGATTCACCGGTGGCGTGCTCGGCGTGCTGTGCCTGTACGCCGCCGCGCTCGGCCTGTCGACCATCGGTGCCGGATGGGGCCTCGGGCTTGCCTTCCGATTCAAGGACATGCGCGGCGCGGCCATCATGCAGTTGTCGATCTTCCTCGTCATGTTTCTCTCGTCGGCGCAGGTTCCGCTCAACGTGATGAGCGGCTGGCTGCACACGGTGGCCCGCTTCAACCCGGCCACCAACATCCTGCGGCTGGCCCGCGTGGGGCTGGTGAACGAATCGTCGCCCGACCACTTGGCGTGGAATTCGGTGTGGGGCGGGCTGTTGGCCATCGCCCTCATGTCGGCCCTGACTCTCGGGTTTGCCGTGCGGAGCCTGCAAAAGCTCGGCGATTAGACAAACCCCCTGCGCGAGGGCAATACTGCGCCTACGGGGTTCGAGGGTGAACCTCGTCACACGACGGAGGGTCATGATGAAGGTTTCCATCACCATCAACGGTTCAAGGCAATCGCACGATGTGGAGCCGCGCACGCTGCTGGTGCACTACATCCGCGAACACGCAAAGTTGACCGGTACGAACATCGGTTGCGACACTTCAAGTTGCGGTGCTTGCACCGTGCACCTCGACGGCGAAGCAGCAAAGAGCTGCACGATCCTCGCCGCGCAAGCCGACGGTGGCAACGTGACGACGATCGAGGGCCTCGCCAAGAACGGTGAGATGCACCCGATGCAAAAGGCATTCATGGAGAACCACGGTCTGCAGTGCGGTTACTGCACGCCGGGCATGGTGATGGCGGCGATCGGGTTGTTGAACGAAAACCCGAACCCCACCGACGAACAAGTGCGACACGGTCTGGAGGGCAACCTCTGTCGTTGCACCGGATACCACAACATCGTGAAGTCAGTCCTCGCAGCAGCCAAGAAATAGGGAGTCGAACATGAGCATCACGCAAGAACGCACGACCAAAGTCATCGGCCAGCGACTGCTGCGCCGTGAAGACCCGGCACTGCTGACCGGCGAGGCAAAGTACACGAGCGACCTCGTCATCCCTGGTGCGCTGCACTTGGCCGTGTTGCGCTCACCGTACGCGCACGCGCGCATCAAGAGCATCGACGTCGCCGACGCAAAGGAGATGCCCGGCGTCGTTGCGGTGTACACCGGCAAGGATCTGCACGCGACGTGGGTCGCACCGATGCCGTGCGCGTGGCCGGTGACGCCCGACATGAAGAACCCGGTGCACTATCCGCTCGCACTCGAAAAGGTGTGTTACGTCGGTGACGGTGTCGCCGCCGTGCTCGCCGCGAGTGATGCAGTAGCGCGCGATGCGCTCGACGCAATCGATGTGACCTATGAGCCGTTGAAGGCGGTCACCGATCTGGAGGAAGCACTTGCCGACAAGACGATCATCCACGAAGCAATCGGCACCAACAAGTCGTACACGTGGAACCTGAAGGTGGAGTCCGCCGAAGGCGCGGTCGACCAGGCGTTCAAGAACGCGGCCTACACCGTGAGCAAGCGCTACGTGCAGCAGCGACTGTTGCCGATGGCGATGGAGCCACGCGCAGTTGCCGCAGTGCCGCAGCCGTTCGGTGGCGACATCACGCTGTATTCCGCCACGCAAATTCCCCACATCTTGAAGGTGATGACGGCAATCACCATCGGCATCCCCGAACATCAGGTTCGCGTCGTCGCGCCGGCAGTGGGTGGTGGGTTCGGTTCGAAATTGAACGTCTACGCCGAAGAGTTGTTGTGCGTCGCGCTCTCCCGCAAGCACGGTGCACCCGTGCGATGGGTGGAAGAACGCACGGAGAACGCGCAGGCCACGATCCACGGTCGCGGGCAAATTCAGCACGTTGAATTGGCTGCCGACAAGAACGGCAAGCTCACCGCCTTGCGCGTGCGCCTGATCGGTGACATGGGTGCATACCTGCAGCTCGTCACACCTGGTGTGCCGTTGCTGGGTGCGTTCCTCTACGCCGGTGTGTACGACCTGCCGCAGGCCTACGACTTCTCGTGCACGTCGGTGTTCACCACGATGACCCCGACCGACGCGTATCGCGGCGCGGGCCGACCCGAGGCGACCTATGCAATCGAAGTTGCGATGGATGCACTCGCCCGCAAGATTGGAATCGACCCATACGAGTTGCGCAAGCGCAACTACATCAAGAAGGAGCAGTACTTCGACGACAAGGGCAACCAGACGGGCTACACCGCGTTTCACGGGTTGAACTACGACTCCGGCGACCACCTAAGCGCGGCCGAGAAGGCGATGCAGCACGCCGATTATGCCGGCGTGCGCCAGAGGCAGGCCAAGCAGAACGTGCCGGGCGCACACAAGCGCATCGGCATCGGCATGACGTCGTACTTCGAGATGTGCGGTCTCGCGCCGTCGCGCGTGCTCGCCTCGCTGAACTACGGCGCCGGCGGATGGGAGTCGGCGACGGTTCGCGTGCTGCCCACCAGCAAGGTGCAGGTGGTGACGGGAACTTCGCCGCACGGTCAAGGTCACGAAACGTCGTGGGCGATGATCGCCGCTGAAAAACTCGGCGTGTCGCCCGACGATGTCGACGTGCTGCACAGCGACACCGCGATTGCACCGCTCGGGCTCGACACGTACGGCTCGCGCTCGCTCGCGGTGGGCGGTCTCGCGATCGCTGGTGCGTGCGACAAGGTGATCGACAAGGCGCGCAAGATTGCCGCCCATCAGTTGGAGTGCGCTGCCGAAGACCTCGAGTTCGCCAACGGAATGTTCAGCGTGAAGGGTTCGCCCGACAAGGCGGTGCCGATTGCGGCAATCGCGTTTGCAGCGTTCACCGCGCACAACCTGCCCGACGGTGTGGAACCGAACCTTGAAGCGCAGTACACGCACGACCCGAAGAACTTCTCGTGGCCGTTCGGCACGCACATCTGCATCGTCGAAGTCGACACCGAGACGGGCAAGGTCGATGTGCTGAAGTACGTTGCGGTCGACGACTGTGGCCAGCAGATCAATCCGCTCATCGTCGAAGGCCAAGTGCACGGTGGTGTGGTGCAGGGTCTGGCACAGGCGCTGTACGAAGAAGCCGTGTACGACAGTGACGGCAACTTGAAGACGTCGAATCTGGCGGAGTACCTCGTGCCCGCCGCGTGCGATGTTCCACCGATCACCACCGACTTCACCGTCACCCCGTCGCCCACCAACGAATTGGGCGTGAAGGGCATCGGCGAGGCGGGCACGATCGGCGCCGCATCCACCGTGATGAACGCCGTCATCGACGCACTGTCGGGGCTGGGTATCACCCACCTCGACATGCCGGCATCCCCGAACAACGTCTGGAAAGCAATTCAGGCCGCACAAGGAGGCAAGTAATGATTCCCGCACCGTTCGAATACAAGCGAGCAGGTTCCGCCGACGAGGCCATCGCACTCATCGGTCAATACGGCGACGAGGCGAAGTTTTTGGCGGGCGGGCACAGCCTGATTCCGCTCATGAAACTGCGTCTGGTGCAGCCGACGGTGCTCGTCGACATCGGCCGTGTGAAGGATTTGTCGTACGTGAAGGACGCCGGCGACCATGTCGCCATCGGTGCGCTGACGCGACACATGGATGTAGAAACGTCTCCGGTGTTGAAGCAACACGTGCCGCTCTTGGCACACGCTGCCAGCCACGTGGGCGACTCGCAGGTGCGTCATCGTGGCACGATCGGTGGTTCTATTGCGCACGCCGACCCGGCGAGTGACCTGCCCGCCACCACGCTCGCACTCGGCGCGACGTACGTCGTGCAGGGCCCGAACGGCAAGCGTGAGATTGCGGCCAGGAATTTCTTCAAGGGTTTCTTGGAGAGCGCACTCGCGGCCGACGAGATGTTGGTGGAGATCAAGGTGCCGAAGGTGAAGGGCGGCTGGAGCTTCCAGAAGTTCAACCGTCGTGCCCAAGACTGGGCGATCGTCGGTGTGGCTGCGTGGCGAAACAACGGCACGAGTGGTGTGGCGCTCGTGAACATGGGGTCGACACCGGTGCTTGCATCGTCGGTGAGCACGGCACTCAGCAAGGGTGCGTCAATCGCCGAGGCTGCAGCACTCGCCGCGGATGATGCCGAGCCGCAAGCCGACTTGAACGCCAGCGTCGAGTATCGCCAGCATCTAGCGCGCGTGCTCGTGCGTCGCGCGTTGGAAGAGGCGTCGAAGTAAGGCGTTTACAGCGCGGCCCGTTGCTACGACGCGCTACAACAATCCGGCGTAGCTGCCGCCGTCGACTGGCACGTGCGCGCCGGTGATGAACTGCGCCGGCTCGCTGCACAAGAACGCCACCACTTTGCCGAAGTCGGCGGGGTCGCCAACCTTGCCGGCAGGAATGCTGAGTTGACCCGCATCAGGTGACCTACCGTACAACTGGGTGATGCGATCAGTGGCGTGAATGCCGGGCTGCGCCGAATTCACCGTCACGCCATCGGCGGCCACTTCGCGCGCGAGCGTTTTGAGGAAGCCGGTCACGCCGGCGCGTGCAGTATTCGAAAGAATCAAGTTGGCGATCGGTTGGCGCACCGACACCGAGGTGATGGCAACGACGCGACCCCATTTGCGTTCGCGCATCGCGGGCACCGTTGCTTCGCACATCGAGACCACCGACAGCAAGTTTTGTTCAAGCGCCGGCAGATAGTCGTCCGTGGTGAGTGATGCGAAGTTGCCGGGCTTCGGCCCGCCACCGTTGGTGACGAGGATGTCGAGGTGACCGAGTCGCTCACGCGCCAAGTCGATGAACATCGCCGCGCCGCTCGCCGTAGACACGTCACACTCGACGCCGATCGCCGAGCCGCCTAGCTTGGCGACGGCAGCATCCACGCGCTCTTGCGTGCGGCCGCAGATGATCACTCTTGCCCCCGCTTCGACGAGTGCCTTGGCGGAGGCGTAACCGAGCCCGGCGGTTGCGGCGGCGACTGCCGCGGTGCGCCCGCTGATGCCGAGGTCCATGACGAGTGAACGGTAGCGCAGGCAACCTTCGTAGGCTCAATGGCGTGGCGGCACCTCGCGCATCACTGGCATCGGTCGCCCATGTGCAAGACGCGTTGCAGAGGGCGGGCTACCTCACTGACGAAGGTCTCGCCACCGCGGTCTATCTCGCGTTGTCGTTGAGGCGCCCCCTACTGCTCGAAGGCGAAGCGGGCGTCGGCAAGACAGAGTTGGCCAAGGTACTCGCCGCAGTACGGGGCAGCGAACTCATCCGACTGCAGTGTTACGAGGGCATCGATGCAAGCCAGGCGGTGTACGACTGGGACTATTCGCGCCAACTGCTGCACCTGCGCGCCGCCGAGGCAAGCGGCGAAGCGCAGAGCAAGGCGACCGAGAGCCTCGAGAACGAGTTGTACGACGAACGCTTCCTCATTCGTCGGGCGCTGCTTCGAGCGATCGAACCGCGCAACGGGGCGGCACCCGTGTTGTTGATCGACGAAATCGATCGCGCCGACGACGAGTTCGAGGCGTACCTGCTGGAGGTGCTCTCCGACTTCCAGATCACGGTGCCCGAAGTGGGCACCTACCGTGCGACGGAAGTTCCCGTCGTGGTGCTCACGTCGAATCGCACACGCGATGTGCACGACGCATTGAAGCGACGATGCTTGTATCACTGGATTGAACACCCCGGCTTCGAGCGCGAGGTCAACATCGTACGTCTGCGCGTGCCGCAAGTGCATGAGCGACTCGCGCGGCAAGTGGCCGGTGCGGTGGAGCGTCTGCGCGCGATGCACCTCTACAAACCGCCGGGTGTGGCCGAGACCATCGACTGGGCGACCGCGCTTGGCACGCTCGGTGTGACGCAACTCGACGAAGCAGTCGTGCGCTCGACCCTCGGCACGGTGCTGAAGTATCGCGAAGATCACGAACGGGTCAACGAAGACGGCGTGGCGGATTTGGTGAAGCACGCATTTGAGCGCGCCACGATCAACTAGTGACTGCAGAGCGCATGGCCGTCGCCTTCGGGCGGGTACTGCGCGGGGCGGGGTTGCGTGTGCCACTCGATTCGGTGGTCACGTTCGTGCAGTGCCTTGATGCCGTCGGCATCACCGACCGCAACCGTGTGTATTGGGCCGCGCACACCGCGATGGTGCGCCGACCCGAGGACCGCGAGGCGTTCAACATCGCCTTCGCGGTGTTTTGGGATCGCCTCTCTGCCGGCGAAGACCCCGACGCAATCGGTGCGGAGACGATGACGCTTGCCGTTGACGACAGCGACGACGCGGGCGACGGTGCGAGCGACGACGAGCCGAGTGTGACGCTGCGGTTTTCGGCAGTCGAGACGCTTCGCGCGAAGGACTTCTCCGAATACTCCAGCGACGAACTCGCCGAGGCACAACGCCTGATGCAACGCCTGCGGTTTGCAGGCTCACCGCGGCAATCATTGCGTCAGACTGCATCGCGTCGGCGCGGCACCAATGTGGATGTGCGACGCACGGTGCGCACCTCGTTCGCCCACCTTGGCGAGCCGGTGCGCCGCGAGTGGCGTGAGCCGAGCGAACGACAGCGGCGGCTGGTGGTGTTGCTCGACATATCGGGCTCGATGGAGCCGTACGCACGCGCCTTCCTGCGCTTCATGCACGCCGCGTTGGTGGGGCGACAACGAGTGGAGGCGTTCACGCTCGGCACGCGACTCACCCGCATCACCCGCGAACTGTCGCACCGCGACCCCGACAAGGCACTCGCCCGCACCTCGCAACAGGTGGCCGACTGGAGTGGCGGCACACGCATCGGCGAATGCCTGCGCGCATTCAACGACCGCTGGGGCGTGCGTGGTATGGCACGCGGGGCAATCGTCGTCGTGCTCTCCGACGGATGGGACCGCGGCGACCCCGAGGTGTTGTCGGAGCAAATGCGTCGCCTGCAGCGCGTGGCGCACCGCGTGGTGTGGGTGAACCCGCTGAAGGTGACGCCCGGATACGCGCCGCTCGCGCGCGGCATGGCGGCCGCATTGCCCCATGTGGATGCATTCGTGGAGGGGCATTCGTTGGCGGCGCTCGAGCAACTCACGCAGGTGATCCACGACGACAAACAACTGGTGCGAGGCTGACATCATGCGCGAACTGCTCGACGACCTCGACCGCTGGCGGGCGGCCGGCAAGCGTTGCGTGGTGGGTCGGGTGGTGGGCATCGAAGGCTCGGGTCCGCGCGACCCGGGCGCGGCGATGGCCGTGAATGAAGACGGTGAAGTCATCGGCTCGGTGAGTGGCGGTTGCGTCGAAGGTGCCGTGGTGAGTGAGGCGTTGGAGATGCTGAGCACCAACGCTGCGGCCAAAGTGGTGACGTTCGGATATTCCGACGACGAAGCGTTCGCCGTGGGGCTCACCTGCGGCGGCACGATCCACGTGTTCATGCAGGAACTCGCGTGACAACTCTCTACGACGAACTCGCGCGGCGTCTGCGTGCGAACTCCCCCACGGCGTTGGTGGTGGTGATCGAGGGCCCGCACGTCGGTGCGACAATGCTCGTGGCGCCAAATGCGCCGCACATCGGTTCGCTCGGCAACGACGATCTCGATCGTGTGGCGGGGCGCGACGCGCTCGGCGAACTCGAGGCTGGCCGCACCGGCATGCGCCACTACGGGCCGCAAGGGCAAACGACGCCAGAAGATTTGGCCGACTCGCCGACCGTGGGCGTCTTCGTGGAATCGTTTGCGCCACCGCCGCACATGGTGATCTTCGGCGCGGTCGACTTCACCAGTGCGCTCGCCCGCGTGGCAAAGGTGCTCGGCTACCACGTCACGGTGTGCGACGCGCGCAAACTGTTCGCCACTACGCGACGCTTCCCGATGGCCGACGAGGTGATCGTGGCGTGGCCCGACGACGTGTTCGCCAAGTTCGGCGCGACACTCGGCCCACGCGATGCGGTGTGCATCCTCACGCACGACCCGAAGTTCGACGTGCCCGCCATTCAGGGTGCGCTGCGCACGCACGTGGGATACATCGGTGTGATGGGGAGCCGCAAGACGCATGCGAAGCGTCTTGAGCGGCTCGCTGAAATTGGTTTGCGCGGCGACGACTTGGTGCGCGTGATGTCGCCAATCGGGTTGGATATCGGCGCGCGCACACCCGAAGAGACCGCCATCTCAATCTGTGGCGAGATCATCGCACGGCGCACGGGCCGTGGCGCGGTGTCGCTATCGACGACGAGCGGCGCGATTCACTGACACGACACTTCGCCACCTGCGCGTCAGCACGCGACTACCCGATTGGGCTGACCCAACGCATCCACGAGAGACGTGTGGAGTTGATGCGGTGCACTTCCACCGCGCGCTCACCCGACCGCGCGTGCACGATGAGTTCGGGCATACCGAGCGACATCATCACGTGACCCGGATACCACACGAGATCGCCCGCTTGCACCTCATCCCGACTGACGCGAGTGGCGCGTGCATACTGCTGCGCCGAACCGCGCTCGATCTGCACGCCCGCCTGCGCCCAGGCGAACATCGTCAACGACGAACAGTCAAGCGCGATGAACGGCGCGTCGGCATTGAGTTTGTATTGCACGCCCACCTGGCTGAGCGCGGAGAACATCGCGATCTTGCGCTGCACCGGCGTGGCGAACCACACGGTGCGCAGCGCTTCAGGATCCGCATCGAGCAGATAGGCGACCAACCCGGCCAACTCGGCGATCTGTCGGCCGGCCACGTGGCGCGTTTCGGATTCGGGCAAGTCGCGCACCGCGCGTAGCTCGAGCGCGACTTCACGCGAGGTGACGGCAATCCACTGCGTGGCGCGTTCGTTGACGGGCACGGCGCGGGCCGCCTGCGTCGGAACCACGGCAACGAGCGCGACGGCGAGCATCGTCACGAGCGCAGGCACACGCAACGCCACCAGCAGCCGCAAACGCAACGCCACCAGCGAACGAACGAGCGTTCGCTTTGGGGGGCGTCGAATGGAGAAAGCCGTAGCTGCGCGGGGGGTTGTAGGCATCGGAACCTCCACGTGGCGCAGGGGGCGCGCCACTGGATTGGGGATTGGTTACTGCCATCCTACCCCTGGCTGTAATGAAATTGTAATAATTCGTGGGCCTGTGAATTGGGCCCAGGCGGTGCCGTTACTGGGCACGCTGGGCGGCGACACGGGGCAGGCTGGGCGCCGCCCATCCTGAACTGCGAGGCTGACTACCGTGCCAGCGCCCCGCCAGAACGCCTCCCGTGGTCGCTGTGGGGCGATCGTGCTGGCGGCGGGTGGCGGCACCCGCTTTGCGGGCAGCCGCCACAAGCTGCTGCAGCCCCTCGCGGGGCGGGTCGTCGTGCGCTGGGCGCTCGAGGCCGTCGCCGAGGCCGGGCTCTCCCCCATTTTCGTCGTGACCGGTGCGGCCGACCTAACCGCGGTGCTCGCCGAAGCGCTGCCCAATGATCCCGAAGTTGTGGAGGTGCACAACGCGCAGTGGCGAACCGGCATGGCGAGTTCGCTGCAAGCCGCGCTCGACGTCGCGCGCGAACGCGACATGGAGGCCGTCGTGGTCGGCCTCGGTGATCAGCCGGGAATTCCCGCGAGTGCGTGGCGCAAGGTCGCCGATACGGCGGCACCACTCGCGGTCGCCACATATGCAGGTGCGCACCGCAACCCCGTGCGCATCCACGCCGAGTTGTGGGCGCATCTTCCCCACGATGGCGACGAAGGTGCGCGCACGCTGATTCGAGAGCGCCCGGAATTGGTCACCGAAGTAGCCTGCGAAGGCAACGCCGACGACATCGACACCGTGGATGACGTTGCGCGCTGGCAGGCGCAACTTGCCGAACAACAGCAGGCGCAACTTGCCGAACAACAAAGGGACACCTGATGAATCTGCATCACGAGTTCACCGTTCCTGTGCGCGCGGCGGATGCGTGGCGCATTCTCACCGACTTGGAGCGTCTCGCGCCGTGTTTGCCGGGTGCGCAACTCACCGAGGTGGAAGGCGAGATTTATCGCGGTCAGGTGAAGGTAAAGGTTGGCCCGATCGTGGCGCAGTTCAAGGGTCAGGCGTCGTTCGTGACACGCGACGACTCGCGATACACCGCGTCGTTGAAGGCCGAGGGGCGCGACACCAGCGGCAAGGGCAACGCGTCGGCCACGATCACTGCAAAGTTGGAGCCGACCGGAGCAGCAAGCGCCAAGTGCACGGTCGACACAGATTTGAACATCACCGGCAAGGTCGCCCAGTTCGGTCGCGGTGCGCTGGCGGATGTGAGCGACAAGTTGTTGTCGCAGTTCGTCGACAACTTGAATGCGTTGATTGCGTCGGGAAGCGGCGCGACAGCGGCAGCGGCACCCGCGGTGGCGGCGCAACCTGCACCGGCACCCACCGTGCGCAAGATCGAGCATTCCGAAGACGTCGCCCCGCTCGAGCTGCTCGACGCGGTAGGCGGCACGATCGCCAAACGTCTGGTGCCGGTCATCATCATCGTGGGTGCGGCAGTGGCGGCATTCCTCATCTTCAGGTGAGGATGACGACACCGCTGGTGAGTATGTCGTCCCCCACCGACGCACAACGCGTCACCGAGTTGCTCGGTCGCAGACCGAAAGGCGACTTCGACGTCGTATTGCGTAGTGCGAACGGCGACCCGCGCGTGGTGCGCAACGCACCACTGTTGCACGACGGCACTCCGATGCCGACGCGGTACTGGTTGGTCGACCCGAGTGACGTCATCGTCGTGTCGCGTTTGGAGGCCGCCGGCGGTGTGGACCAAGCGGGAGCCGAAGTTGACGCCGCTGCACTCGCTGCCACGCACGACGCCTACGCCGCCGAGCGCGACGCACACATCCCAACGAGCCACACCGGCCCGCGACCGTCCGGTGGCGTCGCCGGCACGCGTCGCGGCGTGAAGTGCCTGCACGCGCACTACGCCAACTGGTTGGCGGGCAACGACGACCCGGTCGGCAAGTGGGTGGCGGATCGCATCTCTTCGGGCAATCCGAATACGACGGCTGCACCAGGGATGAAATGAGCCGCAACATCGCCGCCATCGACATCGGCTCGAACTCGACGAACTTGCTCGTCGTTGACGGGCAGGGCAATGAGATCACCCGCGAAGTGAACGTGACGGCGCTCGGCGCAGGTGTTGCGCACAGTGGTGTGCTCTCGGATGCGGCGATCGAGCGCACGCTGCGAGTGATTGGTCACTACGCCGAGGTGACTGCGCAACACGACGCCGTGGTGCACATCACGGGTACGGCCGCTTGCCGCATGGCGTCGAACACGGCCGACTTCTTTACGCAGGTGCGGGCGGTCACCGGCTCTGCCCCGCGCCTGCTGTCGGCGGCCGACGAGGCACGACTCGCTTTCATCGGCGCGGTGTCTAGCCTGCCGCGCGTCGACGGGCTGACAATGGTGGTGGACATCGGTGGTGCGTCGACCGAGCTCACCGTCGGCGAGGCGCACCAACCGAGCGGCACAACGGCGCCCATCGCGACGGTGCGCGACAGCGTGTCGTTGCCGTTCGGGGTCGTAACACTCACCGAAGCGGAACTACATCGCGATCCGCCGCGCGCCGAAGAACTCTCCAACGCCATCTCAATCGTCGGCGACGCCGTCGACAACGCAGTAATCGAACATCCACTGCTCGCCGAGGTGCAACGCGTTGTGGGCGTGGCTGGCAGCATCGTGACGATCGCCGCGGTGGAACTCGGCCTGCACACCTTCGACGCCGCACGATTGCACGGAATGTCACTCACCAAAGATGCCGCCGAAGACGTGTTCCGCACTCTGGCCACCGAATCATTGGCCGATCGCGTGCACAACCCGGGTCTCCCAGTGGAACGTGCAGGGGTAATCGTGGGAGGCTGTTGCCTGCTGGTGGCGATCATGCGACGACTGCACCTCGACAACATCATCGTGAGCACGCACAACCTGTTGGATGGCATCGCGCGCGAGGCGGTGCGTGAGGCAGCGCGCGAGGCACCGCTCGGCGGCACGCGCCACGCACAGCACGGCGGCGCATCATGAGACCGACGAAGAGCGCCCGCCCGCGCACCGCACACCCGGCACCACCAGCCAGCGCGTTGCGTCTTTACGGTCGTCGCGTGATGCTGCGGCCGCTCACCACCGACGACTTCGAGATGTTCAGCGAAGTGCGCGTACGTAACGGCAGCTGGCTCACTGATTGGGAGCCCATTCGACCGAGCGCCATGGCCGACCCCGCCGTGAACTTGGAGTCGTTCAGCCGTCGCTGCGAGTTGCGCGACCGCGAGCGCGGCGCGGGCAACGCCTACACGTTCGGCATCTTCGTCGACTCCGTGCTAATCGGCGAAATCAACTTGAACGGCGTGACACGCGGCTCGATGCAGAGTGCGACAATCGGCTACTGGATCGATCGCACCAAGGCAGGCCACGGCTACGTGCCCGAGGCCGTCGTCGTCCTCACGCGCTACGCCTTCGAGCAACTGCGATTGCACCGCCTGGAAATCTGCATCATCCCCCGCAACGAAAACAGTCTGCGCGTCGTCGAAAAACTTGACTGGCGCCACGAAGGTCGCGCCGAACGCTTCTTGGAAATCAACGGTGTGTGGGAAGACCACGATCGCTTCGGTTTCACCGCCGAGGAGTGGGATGCGCGCGCCGAAGAACTTTCGCGCGCCTGGCTCTAGCGCTTCGCGATCTTCGCCTGCAGCGCGGCCAAGCGCTCGCGAAACCACGGCTGGCGCGTCGACCACACCTGCGGGCCCAACTCGAACTCCACCGCTTCGGCATGTGACGGCACCGCACCAATCGCGCGAATGGTCTTCTTGATCTCGACGAGCAACTCCTTCGGCGCATCGGCGGCCTTCGCGGCCACCTGGCGGGCCGTCGCGAGCAACTTGTCGTCTTCGACGCACTTCCACACCAGCCCGGCGTGCAGCGCGGCCTCGCCGTCGAGCACCTCGCCGAAAGCGACCGTAGCCATCGTGGTTTGCATGCCGGCGATGCCCAACAGCATCCACGTGTTGCCGCCGCCGGGGTGCAAACCCAGTTGCAGGAATCGCGAGTCGAACTTGGCGCTCTCACCGGCGATGCGCAGGTCGCAGCCGAGCGCCAGGTTCATGCCCGCACCCACGGCCGCACCATTGACGGCGGCGATGGTGGGTAGTGGGCTGCGCGCGATGCGCAAGAACCCTTCGTAGATGCCGAGCAGCGACTCGCGCGTGGCTTCTGCCAGATTGCCGAGGTTCGCACCGGCACAGAACGCCGGCGGTGCACCAGTGACGATCACGGCGCGCACGTTGGGGTCGGCCTCGGCGTCATCCATCACGCGCACGATGTCGGAAACCATCTCGGCGGTCATCGAGTTGCGTTCTTGCGGGTTGTTCAGCGTGAGTGTGGCGATACCGTCAGCCACGTCGTAGAGCACCATTGCCACATCCGTGATTCTCGCACACTTGTAGCGTGAACCCGTGCTCGACCATGTGTTCACCGATGCCATCGGTGCGTTGCGCGACGCATTCACCAACGCGTTTCTCGAGCGCCAAGCATTCGAAGAACACCTGCACAGCGACGTGCTGCTCGGCGACCTCGTGTGGGCCACCAGTTATGGCTTGCCTGGTGAGGGTCAGCCGCCGCGCGTCGTAGCGCACATCACCTTCACATGGCCCTCTTGGAGCCAGGCCACCTATCGCGCGTGGTACGTGGAAGAGATCTACCACGAAGCACCCGTCATCGAGATGGAGATCGTGTTTCGCGTCCAGCGGCTCGTGTCGCCGGTCGACGCGTCGAAGATCGCCGGTGTCGCACCGCTCACCAGCCCGCGACTCGGCAGTCAGCAACTGACGCGCGAGAGCATCAGCAGCGAAACGATTTCAGCGACCGACACATCGCGCCCCACCGATCATGCGGCGGAAGTCGTGTACCACGGCGCGTACGAGTTGGCGGAATCAACACTTGCCGATGGCACCAACAAACTGCTCGACGAGCATTTCGGTTCGCTCGGCGGATGGGTGGCCTCCACGCTGGTGAAACTCGGCGACTTGCAGTTGGCGTATCACCCGGTCGACGACGAGAAGTAATCGCTAGCGCAGGTCGGCGGGCAACAACGACGCCAACCGCACCTGCGGCCGCGGCCCCATGTGCATGATCACTTCGGCGGCACAAATCGTCGCAATCTCCGCCGACTGCTCGAGCGTCTTGCCGTGCGTGATGCCGTACAGAAATCCGGCTGCATACATGTCGCCGGCACCGGTCGCGTCGATGATCGGGTCGACGGGTAGCGACGGTACCTCGATGAACTCGTCGGGGGTGACCACTGCCGAGCCGCGCTTGCTGCGGGTCACGACGGCGAGCGGGCAGCATTCCCGCAACTTCGCGACGCCGGCCGAGAAGTTGTGGGTGCCGTACAGCGTGGCGAGCTCGTTTTCGTTGGCGAACAACAAGTCGACCTCGTCACTGACGAGAGCGACAAAGTCGGCGTGGTGGCGTTGCACGCAGAAAGAGTCGCTGAGGGTGAGTGCTACCTTGCGGCCGGCCTCGTGGGCATATCGTGCCGCAACGCGAAACGCCTGTTTTGCGTCGTCTCTGTCGTAGAGGTAGCCCTCCAAGAACACCCATTCGGCGCTCTGCACGGCGTCGCGACTGATGTCGCCGGGGTGCAACACGGCACCGGCACCCAGGAACGTGTTCATCGTGCGTTGGCCGTCGGGAGTCACGACGATCACGCACCGCCCGGTGGGCAGCCCGTGGTTCTTTGGCGCCGGGAAGAACGACACGCCCGCATCCGCCATATCGCGCGTGAACACGCCTCCCAGGTCGTCGTCGGCGATCTTGCCGATGAAACCCGCGCGGCCACCGAGGCTGGCCAAACCATGACTGGTGTTGGCCACCGACCCGCCGCTCGCCATGAAACTCTCTCCGATCTCAGACAACAGATACTGCGAGCGCTCGTCGGTGACGAGCATCATCGACGACTTTGTGAGGTCGTGCTCACGCAGGAAGTCTTCGGGCACCGACGCAATCACATCGACCATGGCGTTGCCGATGGTCACTGCATCCAGGGTGGCGGGTTTCACGACCCCCCAACCCTAGAAGGTTGCCCTACCTCGTTGGCTCGCGGTGTGCCGGCTCGTCGGCTGGTGGCGTACCACACTAAGTTGGAAAGTCCACCGTCAACATTGGTGCCAAATCACGGCATGCATACTGAATCGTGGGAGTCATCAGAAAGGATGAATCGCAATGAAGGCAAGACCACGTTCCGCACAATTGAAGAAGGCCTCCAGGCAGTCGGCGCAGGTCGTGGCCGATCGCTTGCTTGCGCTGCGTGACGAGCGTGGATTCTCACAGGCCCGTCTCGCCGAACTTGCCGGTGTGGATCGCAAGACGATCAACCGAATCGAAAACGGTCATTTCTCGCCATCACTCGACACCCTCACGCGTCTCAGCGTGGTGCTGAAGTGCCGGCTTTCTGACTTGGTCGACGCCAAGCGCGCAAAGCGCTAACGGCTGACGGGCGCCAGCCCGCCGTTTACCACTTGGTCGCGCAGTTCGCGTTTCAAGAACTTGCCGGCGGCGTTGCGTGGCAACGGCTCGCTCAAGATCACCACATGTGACGGCACCTTGAAGCCGGCAATCTTGCCGTCGAGAAACTTCCACAGTTCGGCGGGCGTGAGTTGCTGCCCCTCCTTGGGGTAGACGGCGACGGCCACTTCTTCCCCGAGGCGCTCATGCGGCAGCCCGAACACCGCGGCCTCGTGCACGGCCGGGTGCTCGTAGACCGCATGTTCGACCTCGGCGCCGTAAATGTTTTCGCCGGCACGCAGGATCATGTCCTTGGCGCGATCTTCGACGTAGAGGAATCCCTCTTCGTCCATGCGGCCGATGTCGCCTGAGAGCAGCCAGCCGTCGACGATGGTCGCGGCGGTGGCCTCGGGATTGTTCCAGTATCCGCGAATCAACATCGGGCCCGACATCCAAATGTCGCCGGTCTTGCCGAGCGGCAACGGGTTGCGATTGTCGTCGCGGATCTCCACGCGCATCGGCAGCACTGCGCGACCGGTGCTGGTTGGTCGCGCGACGTAGTCAGCACCACGGTTGCCGGGGCCGAACGCATTCGTCTCGGTCATGCCGTACCCGAGTTGCGGGCCACCCTTCTTGAAACTGTTGGCCACCTTGTGCACGAGCGTTGCCGGCGCCGGCGCACCGCCGCCGCCCACCGCGCGCAACGACGAGAGGTCGTAGTTGGGGAACGCCGGGTGATTGACGAGGTCCCAACTTTGCGTCGGGACACCGACGAAGTTGGTTACCTTCTCGCGCTCGATCAACTGCATCGCCGTTTCCGGCTCCCACTTGTACATGATGACGAGCTTCAGCCCGCCGACGAAACAACTCATCATCACCGGCACACAGCCGGTCACGTGGAAGAGCGGCACGATCAAAATGAACGACGGCGGGAACGGATCCGGCTCGGGTTTCTCCGTTGCACGCATGCCATCGACCGTCTGGCGCAGCGAGAAACCCATCAACGCGCTGATGATCGCGCGATGCGTCGACACCGCACCCTTCGGAAGGCCCGTGGTGCCCGACGTGTAAAGAATGGTCGCATCATCGTCGGGGCCGATGTCGACCGGCGCGGGCTTGTTGCCGAGTTGCACCACATCTTCCCATTTGTCGAAGGCGCCGGCCGCCTGCTTCGAGCGCACGAGCAGCACCTTGATGCCGAGTGCGTCGCACGTCGCCTTGGCGGTCGCGTATCGCTCGTCGTCGCAGATCAGCACCTTGGGCGACGAGTCGCGCAGGGCGTAGTCCATCTCCCCGGTCTTCCACCACGAGTTCATCGACACCGAGATGGCGCCGACGGTGAGGACGGCGGCAAACGACATGCACCACTCGGGGTAGTTGCGCATCGCGACCGCCACGCGATCGCCTTTCGCCACGCCGTAGCGCTCGACGAGGGCGTGCCCGAGGGCGTCCACGCGGTCCATCGCTTGGGCAAAGGTCAGCCGCTCGTCTTCGTAGATGAGGAAGTCCTTGTCACCGTGGTTGCGGGCCATCCCGAACACCTGCGCCAGGTTGGCAGGTGCATGTTTGAACACCTGGGTGGGCACGCCCCGCACGTCGGCGTCGACGAGTTCGAAGATCTGCCCGACACCGGTCGCGGCGGCGATCGCCTCGAACCAGCCGAGTCCTGCAGGTGTCGTCATGATGGGCCCCCTCGCCGTCTACGACGGTGGCGGCAAGTCTCGCCGACGGGGCTCGGTGTGCGCCACTCGTAACGCACCACCAGCGCCCTACGGTGCAGTCCCGTGGAGCTGAGGGGAATTGAACCCCTGGCCTGTACATTGCGAACGTACCGCTCTACCAACTGAGCTACAGCCCCGCGGGCGAACACGCTACCGCGTAGTGCTGGGCGACGCGTGGGCGTGACGAAGCCGCCAGCGAACGTGCGGCGTTAGGCGACGCGGCGGAACTGGCGGCGGTAGCGCTCGTGATCGCGCTTCACTCGCCACTGCACGAGCGTGTAGCAATAAGCGCCGAGTGCCAACGACGAAATCGTGAACGTCCACACGAAGAACATCTCGCGCATCGTGATGGCAAGCAGCAACGACACGCCCGCAACCCCCAGCAAGCCAACGAACCAATTGGCGCGGCGGCGGCGGATCAACTCGCGCTCGAAATACTCCCCCTCGAAACGGGCGTGCTGACGGGTGCCGCGCGGGCGAACCACCGACGAAGTGACGTGGCCCACCTGGCGCAGCGGGCGGCCCATCGCACGGGCGGCTGGGGCAAAGGGGCGAGCGGCGTGACGGAGCGGGGCCAGTGGAGCGCGGCCGGCGCGGGGAATCGGGCGACCATCGCGCCGCAAGGTGGAAAGTTGCCGGCGGAACTGCCACACCGAAGTGGTCGGCGAGTTGCGCAGGCGTGAGCGCACCAGCGGGGGCACCAAGACGGCGGCCCAGGCAGCGGCGACCAACAGCAAGATGAGGTTGCTCATGAGGCTGGACCCAGTCTATGACGATTTGATGACAGCCCGATGGGGGCCTCGCTGGGGGCGGTGCGGCCGAGGGGTCGCCGACGCCTACAGGGCGGCGCGGCGGTAGGTGCCTTGGCGACCGCCCGACTTCTCCCACAGGGTGAGGTCGCCGATCACCATCTCGCGGTCGGCACTTTTGCACATGTCGTAGATCGTAAGGGCGGCCACCGAGCAGGCGTGCAGGGCTTCCATTTCCACCCCGGTGCGGTCGATGGTGTCGACGTGGCATTCGACGGCGACGAACGTGTCGCCGATCTCGAAGTTGATGGTCACCGAGCCGATGAGCAGCGGATGACACAGCGGGATCATGTCGCTCGTGCGCTTGGCGGCTTGGATGCCAGCCACGCGCGCCACGGCGAGCACGTCGCCCTTTTTCACCTCGCGGTTGGCGATCGCCGCGGTGGTGGCGGCCTGCATGAAGATCTTGCAACGCGCCATCGCCCGGCGATGCGTCGGGTCTTTCGGCGTGACGTCGACCATGCGCGCACGACCACGCGGGTCGAGGTGCGAGAACTGCGCGTCGCTCATTGCGTGGCCCAGTGGTGGTCTGAATGGCTCGTCATGTCATCCGCCAATTTGGCTCATTGAACGGCGCGGGCGAACGAAGGTGACCTCACCAATGCGGTGTCCCGCCCACTTCTGCCCCACTGCGCGGCGCAGCAACGCTTCGATGTCGTCGTCATTCGCACCGCCGCGTGCCAGTGCCCGCACGTCGAATTCATCGGTGGCGAACAAGCACGTGCGGAACTGGCCGTCAGCAGTGAGCCGCACACGATCGCAATCGCCGCAGAACGGTTTGGTTACGGTGGGGATGACGCCGACCGTGCCGTTGCCGTCGAGGTAACGCCAGCGATCGGCCGGGGCCGCACCACGCGCCGGCAGTTGTTCGAGCGGAAACACACGGTCGATGGTTGCGACGATTTCGTCCTGGCCCACCACCGAATCGTGCAGCCAATGGCCCTGCGCGTCAAGCGGCATGAATTCGATGAAGCGAACTTCGACGCGCTTCTGGCGACCGAATGCCGCCAGCTCCACGACTTCGTCGTCGTTCACGCCGCGCTGCACTACCGCATTCACCTTTACGGGGTGCAACCCGACTGCGATGGCGGCGTCGATGCCTTCGAGTACCGCCTCAAGTTCGTCACGCTTCGTGATTTCCTTGAAGCGGTCGCGGCGCAGCGTATCGAGGCTCACGTTGATGCGCGCGAGGCCGGCACGACGCAGATCGTCGGCCACCAGGGCGAGCGTGGCGCCGTTGGTGGTGAGCGCGACATCGACGGGTTGCCCGGCGCGCGGCGAGTCGGCGTTGCCCGGCACCGTGAGTGATGCGAGTTTCTCGATCAACACCGGCAAGTGTGCGCGCACGGTGGGTTCGCCACCGGTGAGGCGGATACCGTCGACGCCGAAACGCTCCACACAGATACGCGCCACTCGGTAGAGCTCCTCGTAGGTGAGCACCTCGGTGCGTGGCAACCATTGCATGCCTTCTTCGGGCATGCAATAGGTGCAGCGGAAGTTGCAGCGGTCGGTCACCGAGATGCGCAGGTCGCGCACCGTGCGCCCGAACGAGTCGATGAGTTCGGGCCTGGCGTGGCTCGGCATGGGCAAAGCCTATTCAGACGATTGTGCGTCCGTGTCAGCGAGCGTTGGTGCGAGTTGCAGCGTGGTGTGCCGCATCGCGCGATGCGATGTTGTTCACCTTCGCCAAGTACTGTGCCGCAGTGCCCATATACGTGGTGCGACATGCCGAGGCCGACCCACGCAACGACTTCAACGGCGACGACATCGATCGGCCGCTCACCAACTCGGGTCGCGAGCAGGCCGCAGCACTGGCCGAACGCTTGGCTGCGGTGTCGCCGACGATCATCGTGTCGTCGCCGTACAAGCGCTGCGTCGAAACCGTCGAACCGCTTGCCGCTTCGATCGACCTTGAGGTGCGCACCGATGCGCGGTTGGCCGAGTTCGCCAACGCGAACGTGCGGCCTGATGCTTCACTCCTCGACTTGCTGCACTCGTTGCCCGATCGCGCGGTGGTGTGCAGCCACGGCGACGTCATCCCCGCGATCGTCGAGTCGTTGGCTGGCGCTGGGATGCGCATCAACGGCACCGCCGAGTGGGGCAAGGGCAGCGTGTGGGTGCTCGAGCGCGACGACAATCGTTTCGTGTCGGGGCGGGCGTGGCCGCCGCCGGTGGTGGACTAGTCGCACTGCTGGCCGAGCGCAGCGCTACTCGCCCAGCTCAGCGTCGACTTCGGCGCGTAACGACTCCACCAACCCGCGCACCTCGGCCGGCGGTTGACGCTCGCTGCACTTGTCGAGAAACTCGCTCGCCGACACAGCGTCTCCCCCGTCACGAAACACGACGATGCCCAGAAAACACATCGCATCCGGATACGCCGGGTCGAGTTCGATCGCGCGGCCGAGCGCGGTGACGGTGGCTGCATACGCCTGTTTGCGTAGCGACTCATCAAACTGTCGTGCCGACAACATGATCAGCCAGGCCCGATACGTCAGGGCTTCGACGTTGTCGGGGTCGGTCTCCAACACGCGGCCGTAGAGATCGATCGCCGACTTCACATCGGTGGGGCCCGCGAGTCTGGCCTGCGCCAAGAGCGACGCCGTGCTGTCTTCGACACCGCCGGTAGCGGTCTGCAACGGCAAACGCTGACCACTCTGGCGGGCAACGAGCACACCGACACCTACACCTACGACGAGGGCGAGGGCCAACGTGGCAACGAGCGGGCTACGCCGCGTGGAGAAACTGCCGCTCGAATCGCCGTCCGCGCCGCGGTTGCCACGACGAAATAGCGCGACAAGCGCACCGATGAGCACCACCGCCAAGACGACGGGCAACACCCACACGAGTGCTTCGATACCGCTGCCCCGCGGCACGAGCAGCACTTGTCCGCCGAAACGATCAGCGACGTAGGCGATGACTTCGTCATCAGACTTCAGACCATCGCCCACTTGACGCGCGACCTCCGCACGAATCGCCTGCGCGGCCGACGCGCGCGACACGAACACGCTCTCGCCGTCGCAGGTGGGGCACGCGATGCGCTTCGTGATCACGTCGATCCGCTCTTGCTGCGTGAGTGGCCCAGTGTTGCGACCCGCACCAAACACGAGCAATGCCATCGTCGCCAACAGCACGGCAACCCACACAATGCGACGAAGGGCGGGGGTCAACATCAGGCGACGGGTTGCGGCGGTCACGAATCGCTACCTTCGCGCAACCGTGCCATCTGCGCTTCGAGCACGCCGTCGGTGACTGCCCCAAGAATACGCAGGCGCACGAAACCGTTCGGGTCGATGATCCACGTCTCTGGCACTTTCGCCACACCGAACGCCACCGCGATTGCGCCGTCAGTATCGCGCAATTTTGGCCAGTCGCCCCCGTTGGCAACGAAGAAGTCGCGAATCGCCGCATCGGCATCGTCGTTCACCACGGTGTAGAACTCGGCACCATCCAGACGAGCGCCTTGGGCCTGCACAAACCTCACCAGCGACGGATGCTCGGCGATGCACGGCACGCACGTGGAATTGAAGAAGTTGAACACCACCCACGAGCCCTTGCGCCGTGCGAGGGTGAACGGTTCGTCGTCGATCGTGGTGGTTTCAATGGCCGGTGCCGGCTGGCCGAGCAACGGCGATCGCGCACCAATGTCGGTGTCGCCATCCGACACCACGAGCACCGCGACGAGAGCGAGCATCACCAGCCCCACCGCGAGCGCACCAATCCGGGCTGCCTTCATGCGTCGATTGCCTCGTCACGAAGCTCATGGATTGAAGGTGCTTCACGCTCTCGTCGGCGTCGCGTCGGCAAGACCGCAAGCAACGTGCCGAACGCCATCACGAAGGTGCCGACCCACAACCACAGGATCAACGGCTTGATGAACACCTTGATGCGCGCCTGGCCGGAGTCCTGCCGCACGGGCGGCTCGAGCGTGAGATAGATGTCGTGCGTCAGCGTCGTGCGCACCGACGGCGTTCCGACATTCATGCCGATACGGGTGAACTTGGTGATCGACGGTGCATACTCCGCCCCACCATCCACGCTCACCAGTGCGCGCACCGACTGGCTGCGTGCATCGCGTTGCTCGACGACATCAACGAGTTCGAACGTGTGGCCCGCGAAACTCGCGACACGGCCAACTACAAGATCGATTTCCTGACTGCGGGTGAACGAGTTCGACGCCGCAAGCGCTACGCAGATGAGAATCACGCCGAGGTGCACGATCATGCCGCCGTTGGCCCGCCCGACGAACCCGCGCAGACGCTGCACCCGCACCGCACGCCACAGATGCCGCAGCGCGCTGCCCGCTGCGAAGCCGCCGAGGCCGAACCCCGACAGCGGGGCGAGCCCAGCCGCACCAGCGACGAGCGACCCCGCAATGCACGCCAACCCGAACACCGCCGGCACCAGCAGACGCTGCGACAACGTGCCGCTGCCGTCACGGCGCCACGGCAGCACCGGCGCCACCGCCATGATGAACAACATCGTCAACCCGATCGGCACGGTCAGTTGATCAAAGAACGGTTCACCGACCACGATCTGGCGCTGCTGAATCACCTCGACGATGAGCGGAAACACCGTGCCGAGCAACACGACGAACGCAAACACGGCGAACAACACGTTGTTGACGAGGAACGCACCCTCGCGCGAGAAGAGACTCTCCACCTTGCCACTCGCCCGTAACTGGTCGCCACGCAAGAAGATGAGCACGAGCGACACCGCGACAATCAGACCGAACATCACCAGCAGCCACGGCCCGATATCACTCTCGGAAAACGCGTGCACGCTGTTCAACACACCCGAGCGCGTGAGAAACGTACCGAGGATCGTGAGACTGAACGTTGCAATCAGCAACGACACGTTCCACACGCGCAACAACCCGCCGCGCTCCTGCACCATCACCGAGTGGATATAGGCCGTGCCGGTGATCCACGGCAACAGCGACGCGTTCTCGACAGGGTCCCACGCCCAGACACCGCTCCACCCGAGCACCTCGTAGCTCCACCAACCGCCGAGCGCGATGCCGAACGTGAGGAAGCCCCACGCGGCCACCGTCCAACGACGCGTGAGGTGCAACCAACCGTCCTCGATTTTTCCGGTGATGAGTGCGGCGACGGCGAACGCGAATGGCACCGTCATGCCGACATAACCGAGATACAGAATCGGCGGATGAAACAGCACCAGGACGTGGTTCTGCAGCAGCGGGTTGGGGCCCGGCCCATCGGTCACACCCGGAGGTCCGGTCACGAACGGGTTCGCCGGGCCGAACGACAACAAGAAGAAGAACGCCAGCACGGCGAACATCACCGCCATCGCCCAGGCGGTGAGCGACTCGTTCATGCGGCGGCGCATCCACCAGGCGGCGGCGGCGAGATAACCGGCGAGCACGAGCACCCACATGAGGATCGAACCCTCGAGTGCGCTCCACACTGCGGCGAAGTTGTAGAGCGGCGGTGTCGAACGCGAGCCAACTTTCTGCACGTATTCCAATGAGAAGTCGCGGGTAATCATCGCCCACTCCATCACTGCGAACGCGGCGACTGCCATCGCCGTTGACAGCAGCACGAAACGCGGCACGAGGCGCAGCGTTCTTTGGTCGTTGCGGCGGGCGCCAACGGCGGCGGCGAATGACCCGAAGAAGGCCGCTAGAAAACCGACGAGCAGGATGGCGCGCCCGAGGTGCGCCGTGGCGCCGGCTACGAGCATGCCGACTTCTCGGCTTCCACGATGCGCTCGGCGTTCTCCGCCTCGTATTCATTCGAGTGTTTCACTTCAATACGCGTGGCGACGAGCACGCCGTCGACGATGCGACCGTGGGCAACCACGGGGATGCACTCCTGAAAGATTCCGCCTGGCTCGCCTTCGTAGTCGACGGGCAGCGACACTCCGTTGAACGACATCACGAACGTGGTGATGCTGCCCCGCGATTGCAGGCTGCCCTCATCGACGCTGCCCTGCACCCGCAAGCGACGCGAGTCGTCGCAACCCTCGCGCACGCCGATTTCGTCGACGTTGCAGTAATAGTCGATCGACGACGTGAGAAAGAATCCGACGATCACGATGCCACCGATTACCGCTGCGCCGGCAGTCAACGCCGGCAGCAGGCGGCGCTTGGGGCGCGGTACGTCGGGCGCCGGGCGGGGCGTCAGATCCATCGTGAGATCACAACCACGGCTTGGCGTCGTCGGGTGTCTGGCGAGCGAGCCTCTTCGCGCGGCGCAGCGTGGCGACGGCGAGCAAGAGGATTGATCCGAGTGTCACCAGCCAACTAGCGAGGATGAAACCGAGGTCGTCCATCGTCACGCCACCGTCTCTGCGCGACGCATGGCGATTGCAGCCTCGAGCCCCGCACCCAATTGCGCATCTTGCAGTGCTGCCAAGCGCTGACGATGCATCACCAGCCACACGAAGATGAGCGTGAACGCCACCACGCCGGAGAACAGCGTGAACAACATCACGTCGTCGAGCCGCACATCGCCGTCGGGGTTCAGCACGCTGGCTTCTTGGTGCAACGACCGCCAGAGCACCACCGAGAAGTGCACGAGCGGAATCTCCAGCACCGCCAGTAGCGCGAGCACGGCACTACGACGCGCGCGACGCTGCGGGTTGGTGTCGATGCTGCGCACCGCGAGATATCCCACGTAGGTGACGAAGAGAAACAGTGTCGTCGTGAGTCGCGGATCCCACTGCCAGAACGTTCCCCAGGTGAGGCGACCCCAGAGACTGCCGGTGATGAGCGCCAAACCCATGAACAACACGCCGACCTCTGCCGATGCGCCGGCAACTCGATCGAAGCCGAGCGTGCGGTGGCGGCGTACCAACGAGATGCCTGAGGCAACCGCCGTGGTGATGAACGCAAGATAGGCAATCCACGCGGCCGGCACGTGGGCGTACATGATGCGAACAGAGTCGCCCTGCTGCACGTCAGCAGGAGTGATGAAGAATGCGCTCACCACCACCCACGCGGTGATGATGATTGCCGCCGCGCCAATGATGCGCGTGAAGAGTGTGCCGGTGGTGGCGGTGCCCGCGCTCGTGTTGCCCGCGCTCGTCGCAGAACCCGTCGTGCTCGTCATCTCAGGCGTCCGATTCCATCAGGGTGCCGAAGGCGGCCGCGCCAGCGGCAGTAAAGGTGACGGCGAACACCACCAAGAGCGCAGTCCACGCCCAGCCACTTGCAGTGTCGATCGTCTGGCTGCCGAATGCCGCTTCGGTGGCGCGCGACGCGGCAATCAACAGCGGAGCGGTCACTGGCAGGGCCAACAGCGCCAGCAGAGAATCACGTCCGCTCATGTTCGCGACCACAGCGCCATAGAGAGTACCGACGCTCGACAGTCCCCATGCTGCGCTCAGTGTCGCCGTGACCAACAACACCAGATGATCGGCGCCGACCGTCGCACCGTAGAGCACCACCGCCCCGAGCACGAGCGTCGTGGCGAGCGCCAGCAACTGCGCAAACGCCGCGAGCATCTTGCCGAGGTACACCTGCGCAGGCTCGACCGTACCGGTGAGCAGCACATCAACCGCACCGTCGTCAGTCTCCACGTCGAACGAGCGCTGCACCAACATGAGGGACGAGAACAACATCGCCAGCCACACGAGACCGGCTGCCGCACGCAGGATGAGCGGCTCACTGTCGAGCGCCACGGCAAACAGCACGAGCACGAGCAGGGCAAACGGTGCCACGCGCACCAACAGCAGTCGTGCGCGCCACTCGATGAGCAGGTCCTTGCGGGCGACGACTAGTGCTTGTCTCATCGCGATACTCCGTGAGTCGACGAGTCATCGGTTGCGACGACACCACCGGCCAACGTCACCGTACGCGGCACGCGCCCGTCCGTACGATCAATCTCATGTGTCGTATAGATGACGGTTGCACCAGCCTGCGTCGCTTCGTGCAAGATGTCGTCGAGTTCTACGCGAGCCGCTGTGTCGAGCCCGGCATGCGGCTCATCCAACAACCACACTCGCGCGCGACGCACCACGAGTGATGCAAGGGCAGTTCGTCGACGCTGCCCGGCCGACAACGACGTGGCACGAGTTGCAGCGACGCGCGAATCAATCTTCAACCGCGCGAGGGCATCATCAACGTCATGCCGTTGCGCGCCGATGAGTTGCGCGGTGAGTTGCACGTTCTCGCGAGCGGTGAGATCGGCATACAAGCCGTTGCGGTGACCAAGCAACCCCACGTACGGGCGCACTGCGGCACGATTGGTGGCGAGGTCGACATTCATCACGTGCGCCGAGCCACGCGAGAGCGCCGCCAAACCCGCGCACAGTCGCAACAACGTGCTCTTGCCCGTGCCGTTGGCCCCGCGCAACGCCACCAGCTCGCCTGGTTGCACCTGCAGGTTCACACCAGCCAACGCCGGAAACCCACCGAGCACCACCACTGCGTCGGCAAGCAGAATCACCGCGTCGTTCGTGGTTGCTGTGTCGTTTGTCGTCACCGTCTGCACCACCGCGAACTCACGCGAGATTCAGCCTAGATTGACGCTCGTCGTATGAGTTCTCCGAGTGCGCAACACGACGATGATCCCGTCATTGCTCGCCGCGACCGTATCGACCGACTGAACAAACTTGCGTCACGTATCGGATACGGGCTGTATGTGGTCTCTACCGTCGCGTTCTTTGCCGGCTTGTGGACCTCCTACACCTCCGCCATGCATTTCGTTAGCGGTGTGTCGCTGGTGGTCGGCTCGATCATCTTGGCGCCAAGCATCGTGATCACGTACGGCGTTCGCGCCGCACGCCGCGAAGACGCTGCTGCCGCCGCACCCGCACGCGAAGACGCTGCTGCCCAGGGTGACGCATGAACGCCCGGCTGCCCGCCGCCGAGCGCCGTACGCAAATCTTGCACGTGGCGTTGCACGAATTCGCCACGAAGGGTTTCCACGGCACGTCGATGAACGATGTCGCAGCATCAGCCGGTGTCACCAAACCGGTGTTGTACCAACACTTCGACTCAAAACGGGCGCTCTATCTTGCACTCATCGACGAAGTTGCCGGCGAGATGTTGGACGTGATCGGCAAGGCCACGTCGAACGCGGCCGATGGTCGCGAGCAAACGCAGGCGGGCATCGTGTCGTATTTCGAATGGGTGGCGACCCATCGTGATGCGTTCATGTTGCTGTTCGGCAGCGGCGCACGACGCGACGAAGAATTCGCCGCTGCAGTACGCAACGTAGAGAAGAGAGTTGCAGATGCCATCGCCCCGCTCATCGATGCGGGGCTGGACCCGCAACATCAGCGTCGGTTGGCTTACGCATTGGTCGGCATGTCGGAGGGTCTCAGTCGATACCTCATAAGGAGCGGCGAACACTTCGACCCGCGCGTGGTCGGCACGCAACTTGCGAATCTGGCGTGGGCTGGGCTGCGCGGCGTGCAGCCCTAATTTCGCAGCACCAACCCGCGGTATCCCTTCACGAAGCGATGCTGTTCGAGCAGCGCCACGATCTGCAGAGTGAGCGGCGACCGCTCGTCGTGTAGTGCACCATTGATCTTGCGCACCTCCACCGATTTGGCGCGACCATCCTTGGTGATGTTGCCGAGTGCTTCTGCGAGCGCGGCGAAAGCAGCGGGCTCGAGTGTGCGCTCAAACGTTACGAGGTGATGGCTGCGCACGTCGTACCAACCCAGTGCATCACCGCGCCACAACATGCACAGTGCACCAGCACTGCGCGATGGTCGCCCGGTAGTGGCGGGCCAGTCGATGGTGGCACCATACGGCTGCGCCGGATCGGTTGCGGCCAACACGGCGACCACGGGTGATTCGTCGTTCACCACGAGGTGCGGCCCTTTGCAGGCACGCAAACGATCCACGGCGCCCGGCACTGCGAACTGAGCCGCACCCAAACCATCCACGAAATATCCGCGACGCACCGTGCCGCGTTCTTCGAGCGCCTTCAAGACTCCGTAGACGCCGGCGAAACCACCGCGCACACCTTCGGCCAACACGGCCTCGCGGGTGAGCACACCGTGGCGTTCGAGCAACTGCAACGCCAGTGCGTGCACCGCTTCCGTTTGGTTCGCGGTGCGGTCGGCAAGTTGCGCAACGAGACTCCAGCGACCCTGTGCTGCGGGCGGCCCCACGCGCGAAGCACTCGCACCACGCACATGCCGCGGGCGCACCAAACGAGCGGCGGCGCGACGTGCACTCGGCGCGGCGGCCACGGGTCGGGCACTCTTGCCGCTGCGCGCACCGTGCAACACCGCTCGCAACGGCGTAAGCGAATCGTTCGTGACCTCGCCAGCCCAGACCAGATCCCACAGAGCGGCGAGCAACTCACCGTCGGTGGCGCCACGCACCGCTGAACGCAAGTGACCCCAGAAACTGGCGCCGCGTTCCGCGAGCGCTGCCCGAATCTGATCGTGCACGTTGCCTTGCGGCGGCTCGTCGGTCTCCAATGCGGGCAACAGCGTGGCGAGTTGATCGGCAAAGAACAGACGAATGCGCCCATCATTGCCGCCGAGCGCACCCGCACCCACCCACACGACCTCGCCACTGGTGCACAAGTCATCGAGCAACGCCGCGCGGTATCCGCGCACGCGCAACGGCAACACATCGGTTTCGAGCGTCGATGCGACGAGTGCCGAACCAGACAATGACGTCAACGCCTCTACGAGCGCCTCGCTACCGTGCGTCGGGGCATCGATGCCGTGCCACTCGGTGAGAAACCGCGCGAAGGTGTGCTGGTCGACCGGTTCTACTTCTTTGCGCAACTTGGCGAGCGAGCGACGTCGCACCAACCGCAACACTTCGACATCGCACCACTCGCGCTCGGTGCCGAAGGGGCGGAACTCCCCGCGCACCACGCGATGCGCGGCCTCCAACTGCGCCAACACCACCGCCACACGGTCGCTCGAGACCCCGAATCGCTGCGCGACATCACGCGTGATGAATGGCGCATGCGTGCGCGCAAACCGCCCGATCAACTCGAGCAGCGGCGACTCCACCGGATCGGTGAATGCCGCCGGCAAACCAAGCGGCAGCGCACACCCGAGCGCATCGCGATAACGACCGGCGTCCTCGGCGGCGATGAATCGCCGCTCACCACCAACCGCGACTTCGATGGCCCGCCGTTCAGCCGCCAGAGTTTCAATGAGCGGGGTGGCGTCACCATCGATGCGCAACGACAATTCGGTGCGGGTGAGATCGCCGGTGCGACGCAAGACGTCGTGCGCCTCGTCGGCATTGCGGGCACGGCGCGAGTCGGCGAGATGCTGCAACTCGAGTTCGACATCGATGAGCACATCGCCGTCGAGCAGTTCGCGTAGTTCTTCGGAGCCGAGCAGGTCATCGAGCAGGTCACGGTCGAGCGCCAACGCCGCGGCCCGGCGCTCAGCGAGCGGCGCATCCCCTTCGTACATGTACGCAGCGATCCAGTTGAAGAGCAGGCTCTGGGCAAACGGCGAGGCCCTCGGTGTGTCGACACTGACGAGACGAATGGCCCGCGAACGCAGTCTCGCCAACACGTCACGCAGCGCCGGCACGTCGAACACGTCTTGCAGGCATTCGCGGCTGGTCTCCAACAACATCGGAAACGTCGGATACTTCGCTGCCACCGCCAACAAGTCAGCGGCCCTCTGGCGCTGCTGCCACAACGGCGTGCGCTGATCGGGTCGACGGCGTGGCAACAACAACGCCCGCGCCGCACACTCACGAAACCGCGCGGCAAAGAGCGAGGTTTGCGGCACGGCAGCGACCAGCGTTTCCATCAATTCATCGGGGTCGACCAGCAGTTCTTCGACGGGCACGCGGTCGATCGCCTCGGGCAGACGCAACACGATGCCATCATCGCCGTACATCGTTTCGACAGGGATGCCGAGCCGCTCGAGCAGACGATTCTCCAGCGCGATCGCCCACGGTGCGTGCACCGGCGTGCCGAACGGCGAATGGATGCAGATTCGCCAGTCACCGATCTCGTCGCGGAACCGTTCGATCACGATCGTGCGGTCGTCAGGCAACGTGCCGGTGGCGTCGACTTGCTCAGAGATGTACGCCAGCAAGTTGCGCGCCGCCAACGGGTCTAGACAGTGCTGCTCAGACAATGTGGCCTCGGCCTGTTCGGGTGCGGTGGTGTGTGCTTCGCGAATCGTGCGCAAGAACTCGCCGACGGCCCGCCCCAACTCGACTGGCCGCCCGAGTCGATCGCCGTGCCAATACGGCATCTTGCCGGGTTCGCCAGGTGCGGGGTTGACGATCACGCGATCGAACGACACGTCTTCTATACGCCAGGTAGATGCCCCGAGCACGAAGTTCTCCCCTGGTCGCGTTTCGTAGACCATTTCTTCGTCGAGCTCGCCCACCCGCGTGCCGTCGGGCAGGAACACACCGAAGAGACCGCGATCAGGGATCGTGCCGCCGTTGGTGACCGCCAGTCGCTGGGCACCGTCGCGGGCTCGCAGCGTGTCGGCGATGCGATCCCACACGATGCGCGGCTTCAGGTCGCGGAACTCTTCGCTCGGATAGCGACCAGCGAGCAGATCGAGCACGCTGTTGCGCACCTCATCCGACAACTCGGCGAAGTTGGCGCAACGCTTGATCATCGCGGTGAGTGACGCGACGGGCACATCGGGGTGCATCGCGACGTGCGCGACGATGTGTTGGGCCAGCACGTCGAGCGGGTTGCGCAGATACCGGGTGGATTCGATGTCGGCATCCAGCATGCGACGCGCGACGACCGCAACCTCGAGCAGGTCGTGACGATGCTTGGGGAACACCTTGCCCCTGCTCGGCGCACCGACCGCGTGCCCGGCGCGCCCGATGCGCTGCAAACCGCGACTGACCGCCCCGGGCGACTCCACCTGGATGACGAGATCGACCGCACCCATGTCGATGCCCAACTCCAAACTGCTCGTTGCCACGATCGCGCGCAGATCGCCGCGCTTCAGTCGGTCTTCGATCACGATGCGCTGTTCGCGCGCGAGCGACCCGTGATGCGCCTTCACATAGTCGCCACCACCTTCGGCGGCGAGACCAAGATCGACCGCCAGTTCGTTGAGCTGCGCCGCGAGACGCTCGGCCCCGCGCCGCGCGTTGCAGAAGATGATCGTGCTGCGATGCTGCTGCACCAGTTCGAGGATGCGCGGCGTGATGCTCGGCCAGATGCTGGTGCGGCGCTCCACCGCGGCAGCGGTCGCCGGCCCGCTGCGCAACTCGTGCGTAACCTTGCCGAGTTCGCCCATGTCTTCGACCGGCACCACGACCTCGACCTCGAGCGTCTTGCGGGCACCGGCGTCGACGATGGCCACGGGTCGCTGCGCACCGTCGCGATAGCCGACGAGAAATCGCGCGACTTCTTCGAGCGGTCGCTGCGTGGCCGACAACCCGATGCGCTGCGGGGCTTGCGCTGTGAGTTCTTCGAGGCGCTCCAGCGACAGCGCAAGATGGGCCCCGCGCTTGGTGGCGGCGATGGCATGAATCTCGTCGATGATCACCGTGTCGACGTTGGCCAACGTGCTGCGCGCCGATGACGTGAGCATGAGAAACAAACTCTCGGGGGTGGTGATGAGGATGTCGGGCGGGTTGCGCAACATGCGTTGCCGATCGCGGGCACTCGTGTCGCCGGTGCGCATCGCCACCAACGGTTCACGAAAACTCGTGCCGAGTCGTTCGGCGGCATGACGAATGCCGACGATCGGTGCCCGCAGGTTTTTCTCCACGTCGAAGGCGAGTGCGCGCAAGGGTGACACATACAACACGCGCGTGGTGGATGTTTCGGCTACGTCGCGTGCCACCAGGCGATCAATCGCCACCAAGAATGCCGCCAATGTCTTGCCGCTTCCGGTCGGCGCGGAAATCAGCGTGTGATGACCATCGAGGATCTGCGCGAAGCCCTGCCTTTGCGCCGCCGTTGCCGCCGGGAACGACGACGTGAACCATGCACGAACCGCGGGCGAAAACCGCTCGATTGCTGCGTCATTGACCACTGCCGAAGAGTACCTACTCGGTGTGCCGATAGGTACGCTGAGCGCCATGCCAACGGCTGGTGAGCACCATCCAGCGTTCGAGGAATACTGCGAATGCATCTACGAAATGCGCGAGGACAACGCCGAAATCATCCAGGCCCGCCTCGCCGAGCGACTCAATGTGTCGCGGGCCTCCGTGTCGGAGATGGTGAAGCGCATGGAAGCCGTCGGGCTCATCACGATCGATTCCACCCACCTGCAACTCGCCCCCGCGGGTGAAGAACTGGCAACGCGCATCGTGCGACGCCACCGTCTTGCCGAGCGATTCCTCACCGATGTGATCGGTCTCTCGTGGTCGATGGCGCACCATGAGGCCTGCAAGTGGGAGCACATCATCAGCGACGAAGTCGAAGCCGGGCTCGCGCGACTGCTCGGCAACCCTTCCACGTGCCCGCACGGCAACCCGATTCCCGGTGCGGCGCCGAGCAATCTCACCGTTACACCGCTGGAGAAGGTCGCCGTTGGTGCGCGCTTCAGGCTGGTGCGAATCCCCGAGGATGTCGAAGAACGCGATGGGGCGCTCGCCGAGTTGGAGCATCACCAACTGCTGCCTGGCCGCGAGTGCACGCTCACGAAGCGCGCCGACGGGGTCGCGAGCGTCACCGTGCACGATGCGACCGATCGCAACATCACGCTCTCGCCGTACGTGAGCAGTCGTCTGCTCGTCACGCTCTGAGGCAAAATGCGTCGGCTCGCACTCGCGTGTTGCTTCATTGTGTTTGCGGCGAGTGGCTGCGCGACGGAGGTCATCGAATCGAAGATCCCGACCACCGTCGCCGAGATGCCAACGACGAGTGGTGAATCGTCAACCGACGACAATCTCGCCGACAGCAATCTCGCTGGCGCCGACCTCAACGAGTTGGTCACCGTGCTGCAAGACGAAGTGTCGGCGTTGAGCCGCGCGGTATTCGAGGGCGACGAGGCCGCACAGCGCGCACATCTCGACCGCATCAACGAAGCATGGAAGTACGCCGAGCCGCTCATCGTCGCGAGGTTCGGCGAACTTGCCGACCAGATCATCTACGACCTGCGTCGCGTGGTGGAACTGGCCCGCGGTGCCGTGGAACGCAACCG
>Ga0194131_10001732_pt1 | contig 36903 bp, 56 predicted proteins | sample TA2KigO120mmetaG_FD_148631 | JGI IMG/M metagenome (GOLD analysis project Ga0194131, IMG submission 148631) | Freshwater microbial communities from Lake Tanganyika, Tanzania - TA2015053 Kigoma Offshore 120m | ecosystem: Environmental > Aquatic > Freshwater > Lake | place: Tanzania: Lake...
TACCGTCAACTTCACCCGCCTCGATTCGCCGTGGCGACTCACGGTGAGAGGGCCAAAGTTTAACAACGTCGAAGTGCGGAACTTCTCTCACTTCTGGAAACTTCTGAATCACGTCGAAAAGTTTTCCTCTCTCTAAAATATCAGCATGACAAATCAAATGAAAAACCAAACCACTTCTTCCACTCCGATTCAAACTGATGCGAACAAATTTACCTCTTTGTTCAGTGACCCGAACTTTCGTGCCGTTTGGAATAAGCAACAAGACAAAAAGGCTCGCAATATGCGTCGCGCTTGGCTTCGCAAACAGGGAATTGACCGAAGCTAGTTTTTCCTAAGCGGTTCAACGAAAGGGACTTACAAATCTGGGCCGCCGCCGCCCATAAACCCTTAATACACAAGCGCTTATAGATATAAGTCCTATTTATGAGCCCTATTTTGTGCAATCGCCTAAATTTTTTATTGACTTATGAATTGTGACGTGATACATTTCTTTCAAATGCGATGCGAAGATTACCCTTGTTGCGGGCATGAGGACGGTGGTTGTCCTAATGCGGACGGTTCATTCAACTGCTGTTCGTGTGGGTGTAAGCTGCCCAAAGACAGCCCTAGCGCGATGTGCCAGAAGTGCCATCGCCGCGCCGAGCGCGAGGACTACTACTTCGGCGACGAACCTGAAGCTCTTCGTCCATACTACGGCTACGACTCCCCAAACAACTACTACTAAGCCCTTGTGGGATAAGTAGTTAGATTGCCGGGCATCGGCCGCGTAAGTCATTGATACCCAATCAATTAAGTAACTAAAAATAATTTGAGATTTTTCTTGTGCTTTTCTTTTTTTCTGATAGACTTTTCGCATGACAAAAAAGCACTTCGAGTTCGTTGCGCGGGTTATCAATAAAATGCCTGCGTTTTCTCCATCTCTGCGTTCCTCAAAGACAAGTTGCGCCTTCTCTTTTGCTGACGCCTTTGCGTTGGAGAATCCGAAATTTGACCGCAAGCGGTTCCTGTTTGCGTGTGGAATCAATGACAATGGAGAAGTCATATAAGGGGCTGTAAGACAAAGACTTGAGCAGAGCGGGGTCGCGTTTGTAAGTTCTTGACACGCAAGCGCTTACATCGTGAATATAATTGAAGATTTTCCTTGCTTAGTTGGACATTTCTGATATTCTTCTTACATGAAACACAACATTGACAACATCGAAGCCAATCAACTTGCCGAGCGGGGATTCACGGTTGACGCTTCTTTCACTTTCGCAACCGCTAACAAAGGGCCGTTCACTTACGTTGTGAACTATACCGGCCTCCAATTGCCGTGGCGATTCACAATGAAGGGGCCAAAGGTTTTCAAACACTACGTGAAAACATGGGACTTCTCGCACTTTTGGAAACTTCTGAATCACGTCGAAAAGTTTTCCACTCTCTAAACTTATCCCACACATGACCAAACTCGACAAAACAGTCAAAATCGTCGTCCTTCACGTCGTAACGCTGACAGATGGGAGAACAATCCAATTCCAAAGCAAACAGGACGCTGACCGCTTCATCGTGACCGCAAAATCCAATGAGAACTTTACGTCGTATCATCTGAGAGCTTACGAAGCCGCCTAAACCGTTGGTGGCAAGTAGTTATACTTATCGCGCCGCCCCCCCCGCGCCTAAGTCGTTGACTATCAGGGAAATTCAGTTGAAGATTTTTCTTGTAATGCGCGGAGAATCTGATACACTACTTACAAGTAAATGAAGAACACAATCTCACAAGTAATGAACGAAATCCAAACCTCAATCGGGATGAAACTCGATTGGAGTCGCGTCACAAACCCGAAGTGTAAAAATCGAACCTTTGAGGAATGGGTTGCCAAGTGCGAACTCGAAAAGGCTTTTCCGCCTGTTCCTCGTGTGTGCGCCATCACTGGCTTTGTTGAGCCGCGATTCCTTGCCGTAACTGTGGAGTAACTGGTTATACAGCTTATGAAATACCGAATAAAACCCTGCCCGTGCGGAAAATGCAACATCTGGCTGCTGCAAAAGCGTGTGATGTGGATATTCTGGCAATCGCTTGAATACGGCCCAAAGGAGGAAGTACAAGAGACAGCGGATGAACTCAATGGTGGAGGAGCTTAAGTTCTTCATCCACAATAGGTTGTAGAAGCGGCAGGCCCCGCGCCTAAGTCCTTGACTATCAACCGAATATAGTTGAAGATTTTTCTGGACACATAGACGGTTTGTGCTAGACTTTCTGCATGATAAATCAATCGATGAACGCGACCAGCAACCCATCGGCGAGTGACGCGCTCGACGCGCTCATTGCCGAGCAGACCGCTGACCTCAAGCGTTACAACGAAATCACCCGCGAATGGTTTCGTCTTACGGAAAGCATCAAGGCTCGCAGGCCGAAGATGCTCGCCCTCCTGCTCGACAACGCAATCCCTAAGTCGCGCGGACGTGAATAGTTGAAGATTTTTCTGGACACATAGACGGTTTGCGCTAGACTTTCTGCATGATAAATCAATCGATGAACGCTGCCAAGTTATACCGTTTCAATGGAATCGCGGCACGACTCTTTGAGTCCGATTCGGCAGCTTTTGAATACGGTAGTTGCTGGACTGACTCAGACGATGCCGTCATTGAGCGGCGTGACGAACACGGCAACTGGAACCAGTGGGACGTTGCGAGACAGGTCTGGGTCGAATCTAAAACCGTCAGCGGTTTCCCGAAGCTCATTGCCAAGGGCGTTGTCGAGACGCGTCCCGGTCAGTTCCGTTGCAACATCTAACACCGGCGCGCCCCCCGCCCTTTTTAAGTCCTTTACTAAGAGCTACTTAGCTCCGCACCAATTCGGGAAGTGACTCCACGCGCAGAATGGCCGAACGGCCAACTTGCCGCTTGAGCATCTCCAATTCAACGGTAGGGAGCGACCACGCACGAATGATAGCGGAATAATTGACACCGTTTTTCGCGTAGATGACGCGGCGAAGATTGGAGTTGCGGTGAAGTGGATTGATGTTGATTTGCATGATTAAGAGATTATCTCATTTTCCTGAAAGGTCAAGAAATTTTTGTCACTTTTTTTGATTTTTATACTGGGAGTTAAACCATTATAAATCAACAACTTACAACCGCCGACCGCACGGCACGTAAACCCTTAAACTCGAACGCATTGCATCTTAAAAAATACTTAAAATAAATCTTGCAATTCGCGTAAAATCTGCTAATATCTTTCCCATGATGAATCGTGCAATCGCCCTTGAAATTGTTGGTGGACTTTCGGAACCGTCAAAGATGCCGTGTCATTCCTTTTCAATTCCGGCGCGACATTGCCTAACGGGGCAAAAGTTGCGCGACATTGAAGGCTCAATTTGCTCGAAGTGCTACGCTTTGAAGGGGCGTTACGGTTTTCCAAATGTTCAACACGCGCTTGAACGTCGCTTTGAAGCGTTGAATAACCCGCAATGGGTTTCTGCAATGGCTTGGCTTTTGAATAATGTCGAGAGAAGTGGCTTCTTTCGCTGGCATGATTCGGGCGATTTGCAAAGCGTTGAACACCTTTCCCGCATTGTCGAAGTCTGCAATCTTACGCCTAACGTGAAGCATTGGCTTCCAACGCGAGAATTCGGCATTGTGGGAAACTTCATTCGCGGCGGCGGTGTTATTCCTGAGAATTTGACAATCCGTTTTTCCGCGCTGATGTTTGATGGAGAACCGCCGATTACTGCGGCGCGGAATCTTGGCGTTCAAGTTTCAAGCGCAAGCAAAGAAAACTTCACTTGTCCCGCTTCAAAACAAGGAAACAAGTGTGGAGATTGCCGTGCCTGTTGGGATAAGTCACATTTCAATATCAGCTACAAAAAACACTAACATTAAAAAACCTAATGGGAGTCATCCTTTTGATTCTGGTTGCTGGTGTGTTTACTGGTGTGTTTGTCGAATCAGTAAAAAGTCCGCCGTAAACCCTTACTAATGAGTTACTTACGCGCCGGGCGGGCCGGCAAGAAGCGTGCCAGGCGTCTCTGAAAAAAACGCTTTTTACTCTACAAGCCACTCAAGGATTCCAATGGCACTTTACACCCACAGCCCTTCACTTCGCGGCCGTTGATGAACACGTGCGCGTCGACAAGTCGTCCGCCGCATTGTTCGCAAAACAAAGGTTTCCCGCGCACACGCAATTTATTGGGGAAGTGGCGGGGTCGAACCGGACGCAAGGTAAAAAATTTTTCATTTTCAACATCGTAATACAATTTCATAGGAAGATGCTATCAGAGTTCCGCACGATTGCTAGAGTTTGTCTCCATAATTCTGCCTCAACCACTCACGGGTTTCAAAGACATAACCGTAGTCGTCGCAGATATAGCAAAGAAGTCTCAATTCCCCATCTGCCTGATTCAAATACGCGGCGACTTCTTTCAGCGAAAGGTCGTTCTGCGCGACTAAAAGTGGAACGTCTTTTTTGATTTGGTTACACCGCTCTCTTGCGATGGTTTCTAGCTCTTGTTTCGTATACATTTGGTTCCTTTCTAGCTGTTTTGCCGCAGAGAAACTTCAGCAGAGCAAAACGAATTACGGACGCGGCGAGCATCGCGCAATTCGCGGTAATCGCTTTTCGTTATCTCATGGTTACGCCCGAAATCCCGCACGGATTCGACAAGGTTCTTTTCCAAATTTACAACGTTTGCGGCAAGGGCAAGCCTTACATTGTAGTAAATGGACGCATTGAGCTTGACGCTGTAAATGTTGTTGTTGTTTTGCATTTCGATTTTCATTATGGAAAAAGTGTAGCAGAACGCAGGAAAAAGGCCAGAGAAAAAAATGCTTTTTGCAAACTTTTTTTCTTGACAAAGCGCGCGGTTGGCATGGGAATTGCCACATGAAACTTGCGTAAGTTGTTGATTTTCAAGCACTTACGCGGGGGGCTCCCCTGCCCCACGTAAGTCGTTGATAATCAAATCCTTATTACCTTATTATTAACGGTATTTAGTGGAGTGCTGTTTCATCTATGGCAGCTATTTAGGTCATGGCTACTTCATTTTAAAGGTTGACAAGGCAGGAACATTCTGATAATATCTTTTCATGCTATCTCAATACGACATAAATAATCTTCCTCAAATCCTTTCTGGACATGGAGATTGGTTTACGGCAAAACTTCTGCGACTGATTGCCAAGTCTGACAACTTTAATCGTTCACAACTGAAAAAGGGGTTTCCTGCGGAAGTCACTCTTGTCAATGAATACCAGTATGGCGGCGAAGAACCCATGTGTGAAAATTGTGGTTCTTACGCTCATCACACCAGCGATTGCATTTATTCATTTGGCGCAAATCCTCAGTAATTACTTGCCACACGACAACATGAATTCCATAAATTTAACAGCTCTCCAAGTTCGCCTTCGGGAAATTTACAAGGCTAACAACATCAAAAATGAACGCTCCAAAAAGGCGCAACTCGTTGAGTTTGGGTTTCTTCAAGGGTGCATTGCTGGCAAAAACAACGATGATATTCGTCCCATCGTCGCGGTTTGTTTGATGTCTGGACGCTCAATTCTCAGCATAAGGGACATCTCATCTTCCAGTTTTCGTGCGGATACAGATAACACAATTAGGGCAGAGGGTGACATCAACGCGCCAGCATCATCACCGATTGTGGTGGGTTCTGTGAGCGAGCTTCTTGCGAAGGCACCGCAAAGATTAGCAACGCAAGACCTGAGTGAAGCAATCAAAATCACAGACACAGCCATCAAGGATATTGAGGATAGCGGAACGAGAATTGGCAAGGATAAGGCGGCTGTGCTTGTGAAGCCCATGAAGGAGTACCGTGACGAATTGCAAGCAATCATAGACTCACGCACAGTGACTCAAATTAACAATCTAAGTCATTTGTCTTGAATAAGTTATAAATCGCGGGGCCGCCGCCCTAAACCCTTGATGTTAAATAACTTGCTACTGTAAGAATTTTCAGAAATCTTCAAAAAAAATGTTGACTTTTATGTGTTATGTGATACTCTTTTCCCATGACTAACGACTTCTCCAAACTTAGCGCGGAAACTGAAACGTCCGCGTTCGCACAGTTCACGCCCGAAGAACACGCCGAATATCAGGCATGGCTCGACGAACGCGAAGCAGAAACGCTTGAAGAAAAGCAAACTCGCAAACTCGAAGCGTCGCGTGCTTGGGATGAGAAAATGGCCTTTTTGCGCCAGATTCACGCCGAAATCGAGCCAATTATCGCCGCTCGCAACGACGCACTTTCCTAACCGATACAACTATGACAATCACTATCCAATTCACGCGAAATCACAACGACCCGTTACGCGAACTTTTTGAAGCTCAGGACGTGCTGCGAACGCTGGCGGATACGCTCACCACAGTTGAGGACGTATGTGGCATCAATGGCGACGTTGACAAAATCGTTGCCAATGGGCGCGAGGTTGTTGCCAAAGTCACCGTGCGCTAACCTCTTGGCAGGCAAAGGGTTGCATGTCAGGGGGCGGCCGTCGTAAGTCTATGAGTATCAACAGTTTCCTCCATGAAGATTTTTGAAGATTTTTCTTGATATAATGGGCGACTTGGACTATACTTTTGACAGTTGAAAGTTCTTTGAGCGCGTGGCGGAATGGGATAGACGCTTATCAGTAGGATGGTTGCGATTGTGCGGCAATCTTTGATTGTTGCTAGCCTTAATACCATCGTGCAGGTTCAAATCCTGCCGCGCTCGTCAATTTGTATCAGTGTAATACGTGAGTCCTTCCAAATGAAGCAGGCAATTAGCTTGTGGATGGGAGTTAAGGCATTTGTTCAGTATGCGAAATGACATACACAACTGAACATTTAATTTTGTTGAGCGCGTGGCGAAATGTAAAGACGCTGCGAACACATGATGCGACAGAACACGCAATCAATAGCAAGATAAGGTAAATCTGAGTATCTTATCATATGCAGGTTCAAATCCTGCCGCGCTCACCATCCTAACCCACGCAAGTCGTTGATTTTCAAGCACTTACGCAGGGGGCGGCCCGATTTACGTAACTAATTGGAATTGAGCTTCTTAACTCACCAACTCGTCACGGTAATCTGACACATTTTGTCTCGTGCTTCATCGCTCAGTCGAAAACAAGACGGAGGAAACTTGACCCGTTTGACCAGTTCTGTCAACTCGATGCGGGCATCGCGGGAGTTGCCGGTATTCTCATTGCAGCCAACAACAAGACCATTACCCATCAAAAGCCTTCCATCAAACAGAAAACAATGCTCTGTCCCATTGAGGAGTCCTTCGTCATCCACAAACAGGGTATCGCCATCATCATTGACATACGCTCCAATACAAAACAGGTCACAGCCAATCAATTTCTGAATGTGGCGAAAGTCGCCCACCAAAACAGGAGTGATGGATTGGGTCTTTGCGTCAATGAGGAATCCGGTGTGTTCTTTCATGGGGATAATCTTATCAGAGTTTTTGGGGAAAGTCAAGATTTAATCGCTTGAATCGGTAGATGTTTCAACACGATAAACGAAAAATTTATTGTGAGCGTCCACATTTTCGGTCGTGCGATAAGTAATGCGGAAATTCTGACCGTAGAATCCGGCCATTTTGACCAGCGTGTAAATTTCATCATCAGTAAGAGGAGCATTGAACCTCTTAACTGTCCAGCTATGTTCGCAATAACAGTTAAAAGGTGTGCGTCCAGAGTCAAGAGTGACAGACAATCGCGTATTCATCATGCAAAGATATTACCAGATTGACCGCAAATTGCAAGAAAAATCTTAAAATATATGTCCCTTATAATCAAGAGCTTACAAAACGGCCCCCCCTTAACCGGGGCGCCGCTCTCCAGCAGGAACACCCTCCACAACGGGAGATTCGGAGGGGGTGGTTTTTTAATGGGGTCTTTCCGAGCCGTCATCCACGAGGATGATTTTATTTATGTTATTTCGACCCCATCCGAAGTCGTGAATGGTTGTCATATCGTTAGAGTTAAAAAATCAAAAATGCGGGTTTATTGATTTTACTTTAGGAGTCTTTGCCGCCGCATTGTCAGCAGTTCCTTAGATACGCTCTTTCGGTTTCCCGCCGTGGCAATCTACACGGTTAATTATGTTAAGAGTATACAGGTTTTTTGAAACTTGTCAAGAGCCAACAACTACCAACTCGCAGAATAAGCAAACTCATGGTCTTTCAACTTGTCCGATTCCAGAATCTTCGTGAGAGTTTCTGCCGTATATTTTATACTTGACCAATACCATTCATCATATTGTGTGCCGCCGAAAAAGAATCCTGATTGAGTTGGTAAATTTTTCTCAGCCATCTTCTGCCGCTTTTCAAGAGACTTTTCATTGGTGATTTCAACGCACAAATCACGCAACGTCTTTAGCTTTGCACGAGAAACGTAAGAGCGTCGGCAATCGTCATTTCCATCCTGACACTCACGAACAAACCACGCATGAATGGCGTTCGCTTTGCGCCAGTAAGCGATATTGCAAGAAACTTCCATGCTCGGAAAATCTTGGTCGAACAGTTCCAGTGGTACATTTATTGCCTTACGAATTTTTTCAAAGGCGTCGGCACAGGGTCGAAGAACGGGAAGGCCTTTGCCAGAGTAAAAAGATTTCGTGGAGCGAAGATAAGAATCGAGTCCCATAATTTTTATTGGTTAATGTTAAGACTTCAAGCTATTCTTTTGACGAGGAATTTTTATTCTCGTCGTAGATTCGACGAACTTGTCGTCGTTCAACGGGTTCAGTCCGAACGGTCTGTGGTCGCTCTACATCATGGATGACACGCTCTCGTTTAACCCGCAAGGTAACAAATCTTTCATTTTCAACATCATAATACAATTTCATAGGAAGATACTATCACAGTTCCGTACGATTGTCAATACAATACCATTAAAAAATACAATCTCTTGATAATCAAAGACTTATGATGCGCGGCCCCCCCGCTATGTCAGCCGTAAATGTAATTGGATTGGATTCACAATTAAAATTGACATTAAAGCTCAAAAATCCGTAAGATAATCACCATGAAAATTGACTTATCCAGCATTGACCGCGATAACTTTCTTGTTCAAAAGCGTGAGCTTAATGGAGAGGCTGTTTTTTTGGTCAATCCAAATCATATTGGCTGCAAATGGAACAAGGAGAATCTTCATTTCCGTTCTTCTGTTTGGGATGTAGATGGGAACCTCATTTCGGCTTCATTCAAAAAGTTTTTCAATTGGAATGAACAGCCTGAACTTACGCCAATTCCAAAGAATCTTGCAGGTCATAAGTTGCTTGAAAAACTGGACGGTTCTACTCTCATTGTGTCTCGTCATAAGGGGTATTTGATTGTTCGGACTCGCGGCGCGGTTGACGCTCGCAGTAAAGATAATGGCCATGAGATTGACCAATTGATTTACGACTATCCATTGGCATTTGATAATCATTATGTGAACAACGAAGGCGCGTCCCTAATCTTTGAATGGCTTACTCCGACAAACAAAATCATCATCGGATATGGGGACAAGCCTGAAATTCGACTCATTGGTTTAATCGCGCATGAGGATTACACTCTTGCGTCTCAGACCTTTCTCGATAACCTTGCAAAACAAATTCAAGTTTTGCGCCCAAAAGTTTTTTCTTTCGACTCTGTCTCCGAAATGCTGACAGGCGTTGAAAAGTTGCAAGGGCAAGAGGGGCTTTGTTGCTATTCGCCAGACGGACAAAATATCCGCAAGGTCAAGTCCGCTTGGTATCTTGCTTTGCACCGTTTCAAGGAAAACGCCACACTTGAAAATACTGTAGATTTGTTTTTTGAGTATGGGTGTCCAAACTTTTCAGAGTTTAAGACAAAGTTAGTCAATACTTTCGACCATGAGTGTTTTGAGCTTGTGCAGGGGTTCGTATCTAACGTAATTGATGCTTCCAAGCAAGCGCGAGAAATTGAATCCGGCATGATACGTTTCGTTGAGCCTCTAAAGTCTGTCGCACGCAAGGATGCGGCGCAAAAGATTCTTTCATCTTATGGCCAAACGAATCGGGTATCATTTTGCTTCCAACTCCTTAATGGAAAGGTACTTGGAGAGGACTCTCAAAAGAAATTACTTTGGCAATGTTTAAAGGCTTGACATTTTAAGAAAAAAGGGGTATCTTTGTATTGCTTAAATCGCCAATGGGTTGATAAAGAGTTGACAAGCGATGCCCAAGAGAAGCCCGACGGTAAGCCTTGAGAGAACGTAGAACTGGGCCGAAAAACTTAGCGCGAAGTCAAGGGCGGCGACGACTTGACATTTTTTATGATAGAAAAAAATTTAGTCCATGTCCGTAGACGCGCGGCTTGCCAAAGAGAATTTGGGCTCACTAATGGGCCAGAAATTCTCCTCGGAGTTTGCAAGCGTCACGCGGTTTTGGAAGCTCAATCCGAGGTTACAATAAAAATCCTCGGAAAAGAAAAGTGTGAAAAACTCATTTCTCAAATTCTGAAAGCTCCAGAAAATATGTATTGTTCTGATTTTTCGAAGATTTTTGATGGGTAAAAGAAATGGCCCATAGCTCAGTGGTTAGAGCAGGCGACTCATAATCGCTTGGTCGTGGGTTCAAATCCCTCTGGGCCAACCACTTGTAAAAGCGGCGGGCGGCCGCGCAAGACCCTGCGATTGAGAGACTTTGCGAAGCGTAGAATTACGGGGTTGGATAAACCCAACCCTTAGCTAGCGTGTAATACGGGCGCGACTTGAAAATCGGCTCGTGAACCGTGCGAGAATCGCCAGGGTTACGCAGAACACGCATCTGCATATTCTTTTTATCGTTGAAAGACACGACGCCATCCTGATTCATGCGACAGACAGGAATCTCGATACTCTGCCTCTTACCGTCGTTGTGGTAAGAAGGAGAATGGACAACCTTGATAACCGACCTATCGCCCCGCTTGATTGCCTCACTGACCGCTGCCCGAAACCGCTTAGTGTTTTTATTCATGTGAATAGAGTATCACGAGTTAGTCGTTTTGTCAATCACGAAGTCAAGCCGCAAGAGCCTTGCGAACATCGGCAACGGTAAACTCGGTGCGTAGCGTGACAATCGCGGTGTTCAAGCGGTTAAAAAACGCCGTGAATTTTCGCCGATTTTTCCAATCCATCGGCGAATTTGTCGAGAGTGTTATCCCGTCTGAGCCACACAATACCTTTATCGCATACGTTTCCTTCATAAAGGAGGCGATAAGACAGTCATGGACATCGAGATAATCAAACTTGCGACCATTGGGTTGCTTGGCAAGCCAGCGAAGGAACTTGCGCTTTTCAAGTCGGATAGGCGTCATAGGTTGAGAGTAGGATGTTTTGCCGGTAATCGTGGCCATGTTATGATGATAGTAAAATCTTACTTCTTAGTCAAGCAAAAACTTGAAAGAAGATGAACTTCACGGCGATTTTCAAGAGCGTGTTCTTCTGCTAGAATAATTGCCTGACAGTTTCCAACCCAAACGTCAGCTTCATAAACGCCAAGAACAAAACCCATATCCTCTAGTTGCAAAAGAACATTATCGTCAAAAAACCAAGCCCTAAGCTGCTCCATGCTCGAAAATCCGAAGCGAAAATTTGTGGAAGATATGCGCGTGGAAATACCATCCTTTTTTAAGGCGTCCTTGAGCATCGAATCAGACCACAGTGGAGGATGTCGTTGAGAAGATAGTTTTCCGCCCATCCATCTGTCGAGGATGCCTGCAGCACGATGGTCGGCATAAGGCCCGCGACGTTTTTGGTTCTCGATTCTGTAAAAAAGCATGACAAAACTTTAACATTTTTCCTCCAAAAGTCAATAAAAAACCTCAAAAAATCTCTTAATACATCTCCTTAATAGTCAAAAGGTTATATAGCGGCCCCCCTGCTGCAGCCTTAATGTGTGGAAATTGGTGAGCGCGGCAGGATTTGAACCTGCAAACGGGTTGTTGTTCCCTCAAGTTGCTGACAGATACGTTTTCTGCCATTGGCTTTCTAGCGGCTTTGCATTACGCCACGCGCTCAAAGTTTCATATTAGCTCGAACCTTGTGCCAATAAGTGATGGTCGCTGATTTTGCAGTTCCATTTGGCCCTCCATTCCAAACTCTTGCGAGGGTTTCATAATCATTTGAAACGATTGCCTTGCGAGCATATCGGTTCAAATATGCGGTCATAATTTTGATTGAATAATCCAACCGCTCACAATCAGAATATGCGCCGCTAAGAGATTTATCAAATTCAACCGCGTCCTGCCAGCAAACCTTGTGGATTTGAAGTGGGCCAAGAGCCTTGCCATTATCTCCAAGAATCTTGCCAACTCTGCCGCCAGTTTCTACCCTGTGAATCGCGGCCACAAAATTCGTATTGAGTTCTGCCGCCCAACAAGGCAGAGCAAGCATCAACAGTAAAAGAAGGGTTTTCATTTTTTTGATTACCTCACGCCAGTCACATCCACATTATCGAGGAAATTTTCAAATTGCTCTTGCGAGACGCCAAGAGCTTTTGCGAACTGTTCAACCATTTCGTCGTCTGTTGCGATGGTTTGCAGCAAGTCCTCAAGAATTATTGCGTTGTCGTTCATTTGTTTTGTGTGTTGTCTTTGTCTATGGTTAAGACTTTAACAAAATTCCCGTCCAAAGTCAAGCTCAAAATTTCCAATTTTCCATCCTCAATCAACCCAAAGTAACGCTGATTGGCGTCCAAACAGATAGCTTTGTCTTTCATTTGATACTCTTTTCCCTTTGTGTGGCCGCAAATTTGATTCAAGCTGGGAGGATTCACCAATTCCGTGTTGAAGTCACACCATGTCAATCCACCAATGCCTTTCCCACCACGCGCAAACCCGACATTGAAAAACCAATGATGTTTTTGGTCAAGAATAGCTGAATAAGCCCTCTCGGCTTCTTCATGTAGGCGATGCAAGTCACCGCCCATTTCCAAAAAATAGGAAATGTCAAGTCCCGCATGACTTAAAAACCATCCGTCCACTTCGGTATAGAACTGAAATTTTTCCCAATGACGAAGGGTGATAAACTCCTTAATCTGCTCATTGCTCCATTCTGAAAAGCCGGACGACCGAAGATACTTAAAGCCAAAAGCATAATGAATATCGTGATTTCCCCACAAAAAAGTGAAGCGATTATCCTTCATCTTTTCGCTTAACCACTGAGCGGTCATTCCAGAATAAACGAATCCCCCATTGGACGAATCGAAAAAGTCTCCCAAAAACACCGCTTTATCGAATGAAATATTTTTGAGAGCAAGGTCAGCGTGACCCGTTTTGTCGTGAATATCAGGTATCACTAATGTTCTCATCCCTTTATCCTAGCAGAAAACTCATGAAAGTCAATACATTTTTATCAATGTTATGTCGTTGAGCGTCAATAAGTTACAAAACGGGCCGCCCGTCTTAAAATTCAGAACTAACCTCTGAGAAATAATCAATGATGTTTTTTACCCAAAAAATGCGCGACAAAAAGGCTGATGAACAGAATCGTTATAGCAATAAAAATCAACATAGATTTCATTGTGTCTGACGGTTAAAATTTTACACCAAGCTCTGCGGCCAGAAATTGAGCGCGAGCCAACATTCGTTCCTTACGGTCGCCGCCGGATTCCTCGAACTTCTTTTTGAGGCGACGCAAGCGGTTACGCTTGGCGTGAAGTTTCATTTGAATTCCTCCCGCGCTGGTGTTCTTAATTTCGGTTTGCCAAGCGATGTGGCGAGCTTTGTTTCTCGCTGTGCGAGCGTGTTGCGCCGTTGTTTGGGCAGGAGTGCGAGGGTTTTTAGTTTTGAGTGCCATATTAGATTATAATAATTGAATTTTGCCTGAAAGTCAATGCTTTTTGTAAGAGACAGAAAAAACTTCTTTTGACCAGCAAGAACGGCAATCTCCACACTTGTTTCCTTGTTTTGATGCGGGGCAAGTGAAAGCGTCTTTTGACGCGCCAGAAACTTGCAAACCAAAACGCTTTGCGATTGCGTCCGGAGAAGGGCCGTCAAACATTAAAGCCGAAAGTCTGATGCATAAATTTTCAGGCATGACGTTTCCTGCATTGATATACTTTGCAACAATGGAAAATTCTCGCGTCGGCAACCAATGTTTCACGTTAGGAGTTAGACGTGCAACTTCGCAAATCTTGGCAAGATGTTCCAGGCTTTGAATATCTCCGCTGTCATGCCAGCGAAAAAAGCCACTTTTTTCCAATTTGTTAATCAAGAAAACCATCGCTTCTGTCCATTGAGGATGATTCAAAGAAACGAAACGCTTTTCTAGGGCCGATTGAACATTCTTAAAAATGTAACGTCCCTTCAAAGCGTAGCACTTTGAACAAATAGAACCAACAACCTCACGTAGCTTTTGTCCAGTCACACAATATCGTGCAGGAATGGAATATCCGTAGCATGGCATTTTTGACGGTGAGGAAAGTCCGCCAACAATTTTCCAAGCAAGAGCTTTAGTCAGTTGCATAAAAATTAAGCCTCACGCGCTTTCAAACCGTTGGTGATGAACATATCTTTCAGACTTTCATCGGGTTTTTCAGCTTTGTCAGAAGAAACGGAAAATGTTTCCCCAATGCCGCCGAATTTAATTTTGAAATCGGTTTTGAAATTTTCCTTGAAATTCTCAAATTGCTGCGAACCAACTTTTTCTGCCACGGCGAAAATCTTTTCAACCTTTTGGGAGCGAGTCATACGCGCCTTGTTTTTAATAACTTGCCACAAATTACAAGTGTCAGAAGTCAAAACAAACTTTGCCCGATTGACGAAATACTTTTTGAGTTTGTAAGGGGAAGTCCAGAATTGCGCCGTAGTATCGCAAATCCAGTCAAGTTCGCCATTGGTCGCGCCGTGATTCCAAAAGGAATTAAACGCCAACTTAATTTCTTCGGCATCGCCAGTGAGAATCACAAGCCAACCCGAACCAACATTTTGATAAGAAGTTTTCAACATGAGAAAAGTGTATCAAAGTTAGCTCAAAGAATCAAGAAAATTCTTTTGAAATTTCTCACGACGACGATATTCGTTTCGAGGCGTTTCAATACGGGAGCAAGTAAGATTCGAGGGTAGAGTTTTCCTCACCTTTATTCCCTTTGGAGCCTTTAAGACAAGACGTTTCATGCCGTTATCCTATCAGGACGTTCCCCGAAAGTCAACTAAAAAAAACATTAAAATATCTCCTTGATTATCAACAACTTACAAGACCGGCCCCACGTTGCATAAGTCTCACATCCTCAAGCGTTTAGGTGGATAAAAATGCGTATTTATTTTGAAAGTTTATTATTTTGGAAGGTATTTGGGGGGATGGGTATTAGACGGGATTTGAACCCGCATAAGCCAGACTCACAATCTGGGGTATTACCTGTTATGCTACTAACACCATCGAAACTTGGAGCGATATAGGGGACTCGAACCCCTACCGAAACATTGGAAGCGTTTCATGCTGCCGTTAAACACTAATATCGCAAAAAAACTGGCGAGCCATGCCGGAATCGAACCGAGCCTTTCTCGATAGACAGTCGAGACGATGCGCCTGCTTTTCTATGACCCAATCGTCTTATATTACACGAGCATTGAAAAAAACGTCAAGAGGATTCTCCTAAAAAAGCGGCGATAAAAATGAAAATAAACACCCCAACAACTATTAGAGTAATCAGCATAAAAGGAATCGAACCTGCCACACAGAGATTTGGTGCGTCGGGCGGGAGTTGAACCCACAACCTCGTCCTTAAAAGGGACTTACTCTGCCAATTGAGTTACCAACGCAACTTGAAATATCTTACACCAAATATGTGATTTGGTCAAGAAATTACATCGGTTGTTTCGCCGCTGAAGCAGCCAAATCTTCCACCATATACTTTGCGCTTGACAAACTGATACCAGGGAAAGCTTCTCGCGCTCGCCTAATATAAGAAATCTTATTCGATGGATTACAATGTCCGGAACGAATATCATTCAAAAATTCTTCTGCCAAACGACTAGAAAACCGCCCGCTGGCGTCGGCATTATCAAGGATACGACCCAACACTTCGGCACGAAAACTGGACAGATTTGCGTCCGGCGAGTAAAGAAGAATGTCAAAAATTTGATTACGAGTAAGTTCGATTGAAATTTTCATTGGATTAATCCTAACAGAAATTTGATAACGTGTCAACTCTTATTCGGAACAGATTTCAAAAATCTTTCCGTCCAAAATTCGACTCTTGAGGAAACAACGATACTCCTTGCAATCCGAATCAATACCCGAAATAGTTGAAGAATCTTCGCCCTTCACCAACAAGCGACGTAAAGCGGGAGCTTTATGTGACTTGCAATAGAAAAATTCAACTTCACGTTCTCCATTACCACCATCGGTAGCGGCAAGATTGATAACGTAATGCCCATTGTCAGAATTATCTCCGTCATATTGAGTTGCGCCAAGATAATAATTGCCAGTCACAGATTTGAGATTTTTAATTTCAGTCAAATGACGAATAAAATCCACCATAACCGTCTCTGGTTCAAGGCGATAGAGAGGAAACATGGAACCACTGATTTTTGCCTGCTTTCTAAGATTCGCGGCATACTGCTTTGCCATAGAAACAAGACTTATGCCGTCCCAATGAGAAAAAAGGACTACGCTGGAGTGTTCATTTTGTCCTGCGTCATTTAGGTTTGAAAAAGAAATGGAAACTCGATTACCCATAGGATTTGTTTTGTGTTTAATTGTTAGAAAGATTCTAGCGCAAAATTAGTCGGAAGTCAAGCGAACAATCTTCGCGCCGCGCTCGTCGAGCAAGTGCCTTCTAAACGATTGATTACTAAAGACTTGCGCGCGGGGCCCCGCGATTTTATAAGTAGCTGACCTCGAAGGACTTGAACCCTCAACCTTGACGTTCAGAGCGTCCTATTTGTAGGGTATTTGGGGAGCTGTCAATCCTCATCGCACGAACAATGCGCCTCCATGTAATCCTCATGGCAACACTCGCACCGGAAGTTGTTGCCGCTCAAGTCTCGCGCAAAGTGCAGACGTTCAACATCATCCTTCAACTGCTGTCCCGTCACTTGGCAACGGCAATCCACACATTGAAAGGTTGCGTCGGGGGCGATATTGCGCGGGGATAACATCATGGCTTTATCCTATGGGTATTTGCTGCCATTACACCAGAGGTCAAATCGAAAATTGGTAGGGTTGGCGGGAATTGAACCCAGCGTCATAAGGTTGAAGGCCTCATATCCTAGCCACTAGACGACAACCCCAATTTCTGTTTGTCTTATTCCTCGTCGAGCCAAACGCTAGTCAGCGTGTATCCATCCGTCCACCGCGCTCCACAGGACAGGCACAACACAGACTGATACACGACGCCCACGCCATAGTCGTAGGATTCGCCTTCGAGCGAATCACTACGGCAGACAGGGCAATAACTCCCGCCGTGTTTAACATAATCCTTGAGTTGCTTAACGGTGAGGGGCTTGGGAATGTCGGTGTTTTTAGTCATTAGAATCAAGGCTATCAAGGTCAAGTTTATTAAAATTATCAACAACAATTTGACAAGCCAAATCCTTTACTTCCCCGACATATTCGACTTCACCAAATTGCGAATCCAACAAACAAATTAAATCCTCTTGAATCTGCTCACGAACGGAGAGAATATCGTTTTTATTCATAACATAACGCTATCAGAGTTTTTTTGTTTGTCAAGCTTGTTTCATGTCGGTATTACTAGAAGCTAAAAAATTATTAAAACCAAAAAATACGCTCGTTAATACGACCCTGATTCGCTATCCCACTTTTCATGGAAATCACTATCTGTCAATATTAACGGACAACGCATCCCTGACCGTATTGGTTTTTAATCTACGGGGTCAGTGACCATCAAGCCATGTGCTACTGTTCGTTTTTTCAGAACGGCTTCCAAACCACACTTCACTTCATGTAGGCGATGACATTAGCTCCCGGGTAGGAGCGGGAATCTTAAAAAAGAACAAACTTTTCAAAATGAGGCAAAGTTTTGTCGTCTTTCACGCTCGGTAAACTCGCCACTAACCTTAGTGTTTAGCCATTTCTGACCACTATTAACTTGTCGCAGTAACACCTAACGATTTCTATTAAAAACGCCGACTGTCTGTTTCGCCTAACCACGGCAGCGTATAGTCCCGACAGCTAGGAGGAAGCCTAATTTTGGCCGATTCGAGCCGTCGCCCTTTTTGAATCGGGAGAATGGTTAACTCTCCATCTCTTTAGCACCGACGTTAAATAATAATACAACCAATTTCCTAAATTGTCAAGAGGATTCATCCATTTTTCACAAGCCTCTCAACGCCAATAAGTTGCAAAACCGGCCCCCCGCCGCACAAACCCCTGAAGAGCAAGGGTTTGGCGGAAATGAGTTTTTGCAGCCAGAGTTAGTTATTAGACACCACAGACGCCTTCGGAGCAGTAATCACGGGGCGCAAAAGTGCATCCATGACATTCTGCGAGCGAACGGCGCGATTCAATTCAAACAACACACGCCCATTGGTGCGTTGAGCATACTCAAATCGTTCGCCTTCGACCTGATGCGTCAGATAATCCGTCGCAGCATTGTAAAGGTTGAACAAATTGCGAGCCTTATCTTCATCGCGCTTTGGAGCGAGCCAAAGAGTCTCGACGCCTTCACGAACAGAATCAGAGAGAATGTCCTTCTCTGTCAAATTCTTGAGAATCGTCTGTCCCTGTTCGTCGCTCACGGGTTTATCGGCAAGGAGCGCGAAAATCTCGGCAGACTTTTCAAAACCATTTATTGCGCGGTCAAGAGCATCCCCGACGAAATCAAGCGACAACTTCGTGGAGTGCTTTTTCGTGAGAGAGAATTCCTTTTCCATCGTCACCATGCCATTCAAGCAGACAAGACGCAGAAAACCCAAAGACCACGACGCACGGAGAGAACGGTCAAATGAGTTTTGCAAAATAAGTCGAAAACCCAACTCATCGCCGACCTTTTTGCTGACGGGAATAACCTTGTCCTTGAAGTCAAACGTAGCATAAAAGCGTTCTCCATCGCCAGCGACAACCAGCTTTTGTTTGGAAGGAATTAGGCCGCGAGCGTTCATCGCTTCGGTAGCCTTATCCATCAAATCCTTGTTTTGAATCAGTCCGTAGTATTCTGTGCAAACACCAAGCGGTGAATCAACACCATCGCGGAAATTCCCGAACCATCCCGTAGGACGACCATCTTTCGTGAATAGGGGTTGAGTAGTGACGTTGTAATCCCAATTACTGTCAATGGTTTGGAAGGTAGGACGAGCCATAGGTTTTTTTTAAGTTTTGAGGTTGTTCTGTTACTGTTAAGAGTTTAGCAAGAGTTTCGTCGTTTGTCAAGAGTTACTTGATTCGTGCGTTGAGTTCTTTCTTCACGGCGCGAGCAATCTCACCGCGCCAAGTTGTTGCGTTACCAAGAAAATATGTCACGATGGAACGCCCAGAGTCCAATCCATAATTGTCGGAAATAGAATCGAGCGAGAGCATTGCGCTAAGATATGGTGCGGCCCCAAAATACACCCGCTTCCAATCCCGATAAATTACCACAGCGATTTCAGAAATGGACATCCCGTTGAGTTTGCGACCGTCGAAGTTGTTGTTCATGTTTTAATAATAGCATCCTTTTGTAAGATGTCAAGCTTTTCATAATCCTCTGAAGCCCAAGGACTTACATCGCGGCCCCCCCGTTTTATAAACGCCTCATACAGAATAGTTTATAGAGGAGTAACCCAAAGGAAGGAGAGGTTATTTATTTGGTTATTTATTTGATTATTTGGGAAATTGGCCTGCCCATTGGCCTGCCCTCGCGGAATCGAACCGTATCCTTCCGCTCTTCAGGCGTTTGGAGCAGTATGCCAGAATCGAACTGGCGCATAAACTATGGCAAAGTTTCAGGCTACCACTACATCAATACTGCGTTTTTGTGGAGCCGTGGAGAGTTGAACTCCAAACCTTCTCGGTGCAAACGAGACGCTCTGCCAGTTAAGCTACGACCCCAAACTGTCTGGCTGCTAGGGTTGGACTTGAACCAACAGTGTCTTGCGACGGTGGATTAACAGTCCACTGAGTTTACCAAATTCTTCTACCTAGCAATTTATGGAGCCACGAGTCGGAATCGAACCGACAACCCTCAGTTTACAAAACTGATGCTCTGCCAGTTAAGCTACAGTGGCGTCACTACAAAATATACTACACCCAACTTAAAAAAGTAAACAAAAAATCCTAAAAACCTTCACAAGAATCACCAACACAAACCTTCACAAGAATCAATAATTCTAATCTGCCCATTATGGAATCTTACATTCCGTTTGTTAATGTCAAACCAGTCTGGATACGACGCAACGCCGTTCTCTCCCCACAGTTTTTCTAAGCATTTTTCTGCTTTGGTATTTGAGCCACCAACGCTATTCATTCTTTCTTGAACAAAGAAGAACTTACACTCAAAAATTGGTAGTAAAACCAAAGGTCTTATATTTACAGGTAATTTCCGTAAAAGTTTTTTGTAATCCCGAACGTCCTTATGATTTACGTCTTTCCAAAGTTTGAAAACGACATCAGGAATATCTGGATGCCTATACACAAGTTTGTAAGACCCAGAATACAAAAACTTAAATCCCAATCTATGAAACTGCGCCTTAACCTTAATTGTAGAGTTCAAACAAGGGAGAGTGAGTAGCTTGATAGCGGTTTTTAGTTTCATTCTTCTACTATTTTATAGGATTTTTGCGACAAAATCAACTTCCAACATTCATCGCAAAATCGTTGATACTCAGAGACTTCCACAATAAAACATTTTAGGCACAACCTTTTATCGTGACCATCTTCCTGATGAGGGATGTGTTCGGGTTTTGATTTATGAAACATACTGTAGCGTGTGCTAGCTAAAATGTCTCAGGTTGAAGTCCAAGTTCGCGCCGGATTGTCGCAATCTCTGGACACTCTACCCTAATCCAAAAATAGCCATCATCGTTACAATAAATTACACCATCATAATAAAATGAGAGTTTTTAACCGTCATATTTTTTCCACAAAGGATGACCTAATACTTTGTCGTATTTGCCAGCTACTACGGTAACGTGTGGACGATGCAGGGGTAGCGAGGCTTTCTTCCAAAGAAATTTTTCCACCCACCATTTATAATATTCGCAAATGGATGTTGGGACGTATAAAATAATCCAGCCGTCCTCCTTGTGGCAAAGGATACCCTCTGATTTGTATTTATTTTATCTACCATATCAGGAGGCTTGCAATGTGTCAATCAGGGTTTGTAGTTTCAACCCAATATCTTCGCGGTAACATTCGATGGGGATGGATTCGTCTTGAAGGTATGCGTCAATGTCGTTGGCAACATAAATCAACTCTCGAATGACGGACTCTTTGTTCAGGTTGGGGTTATCTGTCATAATGTGAGTCTACAAGTTTTTTGTGGGGAAGTCAACACTAATATTGTTTCCGGTTGCTTTGGCCTTGGCGATGGCAGCCTGTAGCTGCCAGATGACTCCAGCCCTGATTTGTTCTTCGCTGACGCGACAACCAGCAGGTCCGCAACGCCTCCACCATTGCTCGTCCTTACCGAAGCACCCCAGCGCCGCCTCACACGCCGCTAGCAATTCCCTCTGATTTGTGTATGTCATGGAATGATTTTAATTGAAGATTACTGGAAAGTCAAGAAATTTGGTAGGCAAGACAGGATTTGAACCTGTGACTTCTTCGGTGTAAACGAAGCACTCTGGCCACTGAGTTACTCGCCCATTATTGGTCACCCGTGCAGGATTTGAACCTGCGTTATTCTTCGTCCCAAACGAAGTGCCATACCAAGCTAGGCGAACGAGTGATTTTTATATTTTTTAGACTGATTGGAAGTGTCGGTAGTCTTCCCGTGCAATAAATCATTTCACAGCATGAAATGCAATCGAACCTTCGACGAGCCAGACTACTTCCAATCTTTATATCTTACACAAATTTTAAAAATACTTCAAGAAAAATGGTAGCTGCGGAGGGACTCGAACCCACACTGAACAGATTTTAAGTCTGGTGTCTCCTGCCATTGGACTACGCAGCCATGATAAGTAGTATATTTTAACTTTTTTGCAACGTCAATCCAAAAAATAATTAATTTAAATTATGTTCTTTGCGAGTTGACTCTGGGATACAGTCTTCAAGACCTTTAGATTTGGCCTTACGATGAAGTTTTTGTAAGAAAGTTTCATAAGAATCAGATTGCTTACCGCGCCCAAAGTTACTTATTGCATCTTTTACGTCCTGACAAGTCATAACTGGAAATGAGCGCGTCTCTGGATATAAAAAGTCAGAATCCTTCAAATCTGAACGATTTTTGCCGCCGAATTTCTTTTGAGCCGCATCCTCAAAGGCTTGGTTAAATAGAGTTTGATAATTATCCATATAAGTATTTTACACTCAATTGAATAATTGTTGAAACTTTTGGTGGTTCAGGGGGGATTTGAACCCACACTATTTTGCTTCTAAGGCAAACGTCTCCTGCCGTTGGACTACTGAACCATTAAAATTATGGGTTTTAAGAACGAAGGTAGTGGATACCCGTTTTCTGGATAACCCTAAACCAGTCGACTTTTCGTTGGTCGCCCGCGCAACAGGCGATAAAGCCGAAAACCAAGTCCCCCATTCCCACTCCAAAATATCTTACACCAGTTTTTAGGTTTTGTCAAATGATAAAGTTTTTATTCCTAAGTCGGCGTTTGAGTTGAGTCCCGTTTCCGATTGAATCCCAACAGGTAATTTTCCTGCCCAAAATTTTCCTTATACACGCCATCGCGTCATAATTTAGGAGCTTTTTGACTTGCGTATCCGATTCTAATTCATCAAGAATAGTTATTAAATCTTCAATCTTTTGGAGGGTTTCAAGACGAGTTTTAACTTCTTTTTTGTTTAGGAGCGAAAGGTCAATCATAAAAAAATTTTACCACAGATTTGTATGCGTGTCAAATGAAATCTGGTAGGCTTGGAGGGACTCGAACCCTCATTCATCCAATTATGCACCACTCGCTTAGAAGGCGCGGCCAATACAAGCCCATTGGTGTCCCATTCAGGATTTGGACCTGAAACCTTGTCTTTAGGAAAGACCTACTCTCATCCATTGAGCTAATGAGACATTTGACAGGGATGGTAGGACTCGAACCTACGAAAGACGGAGGTTCAAAGCCTCCCGCAATAGCCACTATGCGACATCCCAATCATTTTCTATCAAAAATAATACACAAAACTTCATCAAAAGTCAAGTTCTTTTATAAGTGCATGATACTCAAATAGTTCCAAAACCGGGGCCCCGAATTAAAAATCCCCAAAAATCACTAAAAAAATCAATTATTAATGATTAATTATTGGATAATAAACGGTATCATAGGATGTTGCTTTGAATACAAATCACAAAGATAAAACAAAAGTTTCTTATTTAATCCTAGACTTCAATCGCCCAGAAGAGGGAGAGCTTTTACTTACAAGTTTACAGAGTCTAGCAAGACATCCCAAAGAAGTCGTTTATCTATGTAACGGTGGAAATTCTTCTTATGCTATAGATTTTTACAATAGAGGTTTAATAGACACTTTAATTATAAAAAAAGATGGAGATGGCGGCGGATTTGGTCAAACTGATTTATGGAGATATTGTAAAACTAAATACGCTTTCTTCCTACAGGTTGACCATATTTTAGTATCGGAAATAAAACAAGAAACGATTAATTATTTTATTGATTTGTTAGAAAACAAAAGTTTTAAATGCATTGATTTAAATGGCGACCAAAGCAACAAAGGCGGGTGGACGGATAGAGCGCATTTTATGAGTAGTGAGTTTTTTAATTCACTTGCGCCATTTCCAAATGGCGGTCCGGGTACGGAAAACGAGGGATTTTTCTGGAATGAAGAATATTTGGGAAACACATTCGCAAATAATGGTTTTAAAATCGCTCATATTAGCCCCCTATTTTTCCGTGACTGTGGAAAATGGTCTGTAAGGCAGGCCGGTGACGGGCTTTACAAGTATAGATGCGATACTAAAAATTTATACGTCTTAGGAAAACCCACATACAGAACCGAAGTTTTTCCGCCGTTTAATGATTCCGAATGGGAATTAGCAATAAATGGCAATTGGCCAAAAGATGGAATGGTGCCCAAACAATGGGAAAAAAATTCTTTTATATACTGGGCCGAGCGTGACCGTGCTCCGGTCAACGAAATCGCCGCGAAACACCTCGTTCAGTGAGTTTGGGTATTGATTTACGCGCGTTCACTGTCAAGGCTAATCGAGTCGATTGTCAGTGGTGTTGCTTTCATAATTCCTTTAAGTAGATTAATCTAAAATCTGTTGCAGTTCAGACACGCGGACAATACGGCTGAACGCTTCGGAAAAGGCCCGCTCTCCGTTGTCCAACCGGACATACTGATTAAGTCCGCCCGTGTAATCCTTGTAGCTTTTGACCGTGCGAATCAGCATCTTGTCTTTGGAGCCGCGCAAATCAGAAATGGAAAAATACCACGCCTGCGTTCCCACGGTAAAGAAGCCCGACATATCGAAATGGTTTGGCTTCCCGATTTGTATTTGTGTCGCGCCGATGGCAATTAAAAACTTGGTGAACTCCCGCCGGAAAAGACGATACCAAGCGAGGTATTGCGGGGTCTGGCCCGATGAGGACTCAAAGTATTGAGCCGTTGCCGCGAGTGCTTTGTTCATAAATTTATGCTTCCCCCATGATTTACCAAATTTCCAGATTCTTCAAATATGTCAAGCCTTTCGCTGTGATTGCGCGGCCAGAAGTAGTTATCTCCAAAAGCCCCATCTTTTGCAAATACAACTCAACATCTTTTTGGAGTGATTCTTTCGTCATTCCAATACTTGCGCTGAGTCGCGTAAGGCTTGTTTCTTTGCGTGTGGCGAGTAGCCGCAACACTTGGAGTTCGATATTCGACAATCCCAATGGGAGGATTCCCAATGTGCGACGGAGAGAAATCCAGTCCACTTTGTCAAAGGTTGTTTTCTTTTGACCGCAGAGATAGGTTTCGATATTGCCGCTCTTTTTCTGCGCTTCACGGGCGTTACCACGACAGACAGTTGCGATTTCATTTAGGAGTTTTCCTTCAATGGGGATGTTGACGTTGCGCTTAATCATTTCAGCAAGGTGAGCGACGTTATATTCTTCCAACTCTACACGGTCAAGCCTATCCATGAGTGCATGAAAGACTTTATGAGATTCAGAAGTTGCAAGGATGAAATTCTGACGCCTAAAATCAAAATCAACAGTATAATCATCATAACTAAAAGTTGTGCGATTGCTATTGTTAGGATTAAGGATGGTCAGCAAAGCCATCGTCACGTCACGGGGAATTTCGGAAGCCTCATCAAAAATGAGAGTGCAATCTTTGTCGTTGACGTAAGGAATGATGATTTGATTGAAGAATTGCTTGACGCTCTTAACCGTTGAACAGTTGATTTCATACCAACGCTTCTGTTCGCCGCGAGTCTTTTCAGCAATAGACTTCATTTGCTTGGCGAGTTCACGCGCAATCATTGTCTTACCGCATCCTTTTGGCGCGATAAGGAGTGAATGAGGCATGACACCCCCATTACGATAAGAGTCCAAGAGGAAGTTCAACTTGGACTTAACACGGTCTTGTCCAACAATGGACTCGAATGGAATTTCAGAAGTAACAGTGGGAGTTGTTGTAGTCATGTTACTGAATACTATACCAGTTGTTTACGGGTAAGTCAAACTTTTTAATCAACCAAAATAAAAATCAATTAAAATTAAACTCAACTCGATAACTACCACCGTTCATCTTGTTGATTGAATAGCTAAAGCGGCTCCATGCGTGGCGTTCGGCGCGACCAACGCCGCCGCTATATCGGCGCGTGGACGTGACGGTGCGCGACGACCGCGTGACCGTGTAAGGCCCATACGGCAGATAGTCGCCGAGGGCTTTGGAAATGACATGGTTTGCAGCTCTACGAGCGTTGGTCGCAGTAGAATAATTGCGCCTCTTGAACCATGTATTTATTTCTTTTTTAAGAAGTATGGGAATTAACATTCTTAATTTTTGAGCTTGGGATTCTTGGCGCGGCGAGGAAAAGAAGCGCACCCTTGCGAGACGCCAGAGGACGTTGTCGTCTTGGGATTCTTGGGTTTGGAGCGGCGAGCGCGAAGCTGCGCGATTGCCAGCCCAGCATTGAGTTCATCCGCTTTCTTTTGCATTTCCACCTTTGGGCCGTATTCAAGCGGTTGCCAGAATATCCACATCACACGCTTTTGCAGCACCCAGATGTCGTTAACAATGTCGTGAGGTTCTATTCGGCATTTCATAAGCTGTATAACCAGTTACTCCGCAATTACGGCAACTTGACTTTCAACCGAGGCGTAGCAGTCACTACGGCAACTGGTTTGTTGTCTGCGTCGTCACCTTCCTTGACTTCGACATTGGCTTCAATAGTCGCTCTCTTGAGAGTCACCATCGCTGGCGCAGTCTTGCCAACCAAACCAACTCCATCGGCCCACTTTTTGCTCACAACAACTGAAGCTGTTGGAGTAACCTTTTCAGAAAGCTCGGCGAGAGTGACCACGACGAAGCTGAAACTACCCTTTTTACGACCACGATTTTCTTTGTTATTGCTCATAGATTTTGTTGTTTGTTGTTTAACTTGATACCAGTTTAAGTCTTTTTTATGAATTAAGCAAGATTTTTTTTTGGAAAAAATTAGGCCAATTTCGGTGGGCCTCAAAAATCTCAGAGTTATTCATGTTGGTTTCGAGCTTATATCGTGATTACTTCTCGCGGGGTGGCGGGACGCTTCAACTCAACCAGCATGTTTCCATCAGGGTCAGTAGCCAAAACGCGATAGGGCTGATTTATTTTGCTTACATCGCCAAACTCGGCCACCGACTCAGGCGTTGGTCCAACCCATGCGATACGTTGTCCATCAATGCCAGACAACTCAGATTCAGGAACCAGTGTCGTTATGGCATTGCCCAGTTCCTCGCGTTCATATCGAACGACATCGAGCGCATTTTTGCCTTGAGGAACCGCCGTTTCGGGACCACCGCGATAAACCGCTAAAGATATATTATTCATTTTTTAGAAAACAAATATCGCTTTCATCTTTTAATACTTCTTTGTATTTATTTAATTGCATCCAATTACTAATTTCTTTATTAAATGGATTTATATACGCTCTGCCGCCGAACATTTCTAAAATAATGAGTTTCGGTCTACTTTTCATACATTCAATTATAAACCATTCGGCTCCTTCGACATCGGCCATTAAACAATCGACGGTTCCATCGTCGTATTTGTCAAAAGTATCGGTCTGGATATTAATACTACTAGCAAAATCCTTACCTCCATTTTGGTTATATGGCGAATTTATACCCGATATAAATCCAGACGCTCCTCTATCGTAAAATTGCATTGTTCCATTTTTATTAAATAAACCTATATTATATATGCTCACGTTTGGACATTTAGATAATCCATCAACTAGCATTTTGTAGAATATTGGATTAGCTTCAAATAAATCTATCTTGCAATTATCTGATATAAATTCAGAAGCTCTACAAGCAATTGGCCCCCCTACGCCAGCTTCTACAATATGTTTGGGTTCAAATTTTAAATCATTGCATATTTTTAATATACTATTTGATTCTGTAAATGTTGAATATTTTGAGCGGCGTGTAAAAGACACGGAGCGGAATCCGGTCGAGCGTGAGGATGCAGTCGTGCAGCAGTGCGGGCAATCGCAAGGGAAACGACGAGCGCGAGCCTGATTCTGGCGGGTGACTTCAGCGCGGGTCGGGATGCGCCTGAATATCATATAATAATATTATCCGCTTTGTTAATTATTTTATGATAATTTCTTTAGCTTTTGCTTCGATAGATTTCGGTAAAGTAACAGTTAAAAGACCATTCTCTAGTTTGCACTCCACCTTTTCCAAGTCAACTCCATTTAAAGAAAAAGCTCTGCTAAAACTAGACCTGTTATTTTTAGCTGTAATTAAAACTGATTTGTTTTTAACTTCAACTTTTACTTCTTCTTTTTTAAAGCGCGGAAGCTCAATTTCAAGATAAATATTTTCTTTGTCTTCATTAACTTCACTAGGTCGCCAATTTCTATGCTGTAAGAAAGCTGGTTCTCTCCAGAAAGAGTTAAACATATCATCCATCAATTCATCAAATGAATGAAATAAACCAATGTTTGTTAGTTTTTGTGGGTTGTAGACGCAATCATTAACAATTCCAAACGTGTTTTCTTTGTTGTTTTGTATTTTCATATATGTATGTATTTATTTAATGAGATTCATCACAATGATGATTTTTTAATAGCTTTCTCATGCAGCTAAATTTATAATAACAAATATTAAATTTTAGTCAAGTAAATTTTTTGTTTGTTTTCCCCTTATTTGGAAATCCTGATGTTCGACGGGTATATCTTTGGTATGTTTCATAGTTTCTTTAATACTTTAATTAAATTTTTTTTGGTAAAGCCGACGAGCCAGGCTTGAGGGAGCTAACCAAGAGTTCGTTGTGTGTCATATATTTGCAAAAAAACTAAAAAAAAATCAAAACAATTTTACAAAAGGCTCTTAATCTCTAACAGAAGAAACCATCTTTGAAAAGTAATCATACTCACGAACACGGTCAATTTCCCAAATACCTGCTTCAAGTGCTACGGGCTTATGTTCTTCGTGGAAGACTGTCCCTGCGTTCTTGAGAGAAAGAATAATCTTATCTCCGACTCTAACTAATTCTGCCTCATCATCCTCAATAACGTGAGCGTGACCCGTCGCCTCACCTTCTGCCAAGACACATCGTTTGTGAGCGATTGTTTTGCCTCCAACTGGCATGGCATCTAGTTGGCGAATCAGAACGTCTCCCTGCTGAATTTGTTTCATAATAAACTATTATAGATGTTTTTTGTTTCTATGTCAAGTGAGAATCGAAGGACTCCAAGTATTATCCATGTTGCCTGCTCGCCAGTTAATTGCCTCTTGGACAGTGTTACATTCAGGAGCAACGCCCTCAATGTGAAAAACTCCTATACTTGGATTAATCATTTTAAGATATTTTGCATTTTTAATATCATCCGACAAATTTACAGAAAGTAACTCATAATTACCACTAGACTCTAAGATTTTTGCGCCTAAACCCTCCAAGCAACGCTCGACACCAACTTTGCGGAGAAGCTCGCGGCGGACTTCTACATTTGTCTCACGAACTACGTCTGTCGGACTAATTTGTTCAGCAGGAGTCAAAACATATTTCTTATCCAAAACAACTCCATTAAGGGAGTAAATTTCTGTAATTCCATCGGCATAAGTCAATGCTGGGCCATTTTCACAATGTAACCCAAAATTATTCCTTAAAATCTTATTAGGTTTTTGACAAGCGACAATCATATCATCAAAAACAAAAACACAACCCAATTTGGTCATATCCTCATAAGCCTTATATTTGGCCAAAGGGAAATTTACAAGTCCATTAACTATCCAAAAAGACACCCACGCAAAATAACCTGAATCAAAATGCCCCCAAAGATACGGAGAAACCCACGGGCGAAGCTCGCCACGCGGCTGATTCTCGACCTGATTCTCGACCTGATTCTCGACCTGATTACTGACCTCATTCCAGACCTGACTCCAGACCTGATTCTCGACCTCATTCTTGACCTGACTCCAGACCTGATTCCCGACCTGACTACTGACCTGATTATTGACCTGATTCCTGACCTGATTCCTGACCTGATTCTCGACCTGATTCCTGACCTGACTCCAGACCTGATTCCCGACCTGACTACTGACCTGATTATTGACCTGATTCCTGACCTGATTCTCGACCTGATTCTCGACCTGATTCTCGACCTCATTCTTGACCTGACTCCAGACCTGATTCCCGACCTGACTCCAGACCTGATTCCCGACCTGATTCCTAACCTCATTATTGACCTGACTCCTGACCTGATTCCCGACCTCATTCTCGACCTGCTTCCAGACCTTCCCCCTGACCTGATTGACTTGGAGGAAGCCCTGCTGCTTGCCGGAGCTGACCTGTTTCCCGACCTCATTCTCGACCTGATTCCAGACCTGATTACTGACTTGATTCCCGACCTGATTCCTGACCTGATTCTCGACCTGATTCCTGACCTGATTACTGACCTGCTTCCTGACCTGACTCCCGACCTGATTCCTGACCTCATTCCAGACCTGATTCCCGACCTGCCTCCCGACCTGATTCCTGACCTCATTATTGACCTGACTCTCGACCTGTTTCCCGACCTCATTCTCGACCTGATTCCAGACCTGATTACTGACTTGATTCCCGACCTGATTCCTGACCTGATTCTCGACCTGATTCCTGACCTGATTCCAGACCTGACGCTCGACCTGACTACTGACCTGATGCTCGACCTGACTACTGACCTGATTATTGACCTGATTTCGCGCAACGAGTATTTCGACTGGTTGCCGCGCTCGGCCCTTGAACGAACCCGCTGGCCGTGGCGCTTCCTCAACTCCGGCTTCGGGTCGAACGAGTCGACCTGCATCAACTAGAAGGCTCTCGTCGTTCGCATATACAAATGAAATAAAATACCACGCTTCAAGCGGTGAATTAAACAAAAAAAATGGCACATCCTTACCTGAAAGAACAAGTTTATTAAAACTACCGCATAAATCCCGCGCCTCATCATAAGATATGGGAGAAGTATCTAAACCAATCTTGACCCATTTCTCGACATGGGCGGGGATTGATGCTTCTTGCTCTGGTGTGAGTTTTGTAATCATAATTACTAATTATTCAACACCAACAATCTCAAATATTTCAGTCCAATCAAGACTACCAACCCCCCCACATACGGAGCCACGGGGGGATTATGGAGGTAGCCCGCACCCGCTTGAAAACGGCTTTCAACGCCTTCAGCGGACGCGATTCGCTTGCTTGGATATTCTCCGACTCACAATATGGACAATGACACGGGTATTTTCTTTTCTTCATCATAATGCTATTCAGTATAGGGGGATTTTACATCTTCGTCAATCAGTAAAAATTCCAAAAACCCAAAAAATAAGGCCAATATAAAAAATACCTTAGCTGCACCATACATACTAACTATTAGCGCACACACGCCTAATATATTAAATAATACCAAAAAAAAGTCCGCACACACAATCAAAAACAATATGATACTTATTGCTAAAAGCATTACCAGCAACACCTGACAAAAAAGCATGGCATTAAATAATGATTTTAACATTGAGCTTCCGTGCTTTAAATTTGATTTTAATTTTTGCACTTTTAGAGTTTGGCGTCAGATTCGGCTAAAGATATGACCTCTTTGATGAACTTTCTAACGTCTGGATGGAAGAATTCCGCGCCTTTATCTCTCATAATTGTCGCCTGCATTTGCTCATTCATTTCAGAATATAGCTTAGTCCATGCTTTTTTGTAGCGTTCAGCCATTCCCTTATTTCGCAGCGTTGTAGAGATATTTGGGGCGAGTGGCGACCCATCGCTATCTACGAGCATCGGAGCTTTCATTTTATTATTTATTTGAAGTTTATTCGATTTGCACGTCTGCCCTAGCCACGGTAATAACTGACCCATCTTTGTCTCTCAGGTCTAAGAATCTTCCCTTTTCGGTCACAAGTTCCAGTTCAAACTCATCCCCAGCGAGTCCAACTTCTGAATTTACGTTTCCTTCGGGGTCTGTAACCCTCATTGTTCCGTTGCGAACATAGGTGATTTTCATGGTTTTAGTTAATGGTAGCAATTATTTGGGATTTTGTCAACCAAAATTGACGTTTTCTCGAAAATCGAAAATACAAAATTCCTAGGAAATTTGATATATTTGTCTCTTTTTTGTCGGGGTTTCTATCAATTTGATTTTGGACAATTTTGGGGCCAAAACCGCCGCCCGAATTAAAATTAATTAAAAATCAAAATCAATCAAATTCCCTACGAATTCGATACTTTTTTTGAGATTTTCTTGAATTTCTGAAAAGCTCAATTTTACTTGTTTTGACTTTTTGAGTCTCTTTTTCTCTAGGGGTAAATACAAAATACCAGTATAGGAGAGAACCATTATTTGAATTTTGTTTTATTTAAATTAGATTTTATTTAATTTTGCCCCGCCTTTTAAATCAAAAAAAAACAAAAATCAATCAAAAACTCAGTCTCCTACATGATGAAAATAGCATAAAAAGCCTAGAAAATTGATGGTTTTTAAATTTGGTTATTTTTAATTGGTTTTGGGGTATTTGGGGGAATAAAAATCGGCCACAAACAAATCCCCCCAAAAAAACTAAAAAAACAAAACCTTTATTATCTCTATCTATCCTTATGTATTCTTAACCTCATTCTATCCTATTATTTACCACGCTTGAAAGACGTTAGAAAAGATTGAATTTCCTAAGAAAATTGAAAAAAATTCAATTTAATTGAAGGCTAAAATTAGACTCAAAAATGTCTCTAAAAATCAACCCAAATTAAGCCCCAAAAAATACCCAAAAATAACCGATAAATTGCCCAATAAAACGCTTCTGCACCAATCTAACCCTAAGACAAGCCGCACCTGCATCGAAAAGGGGCTGGAAGGGGCGTATAGGAAGAAACAAAGGGGTTCCTGTGGTCTTGTCAGATATACTAAAATCAAATAAAAATAGGCGGCGACAATAAAGCCGCCGCCCATTTCCCCTCCCTCCACCAGAATAGCTTAATATGAGTTTTCGCTATTCGACATCACCCACGCCGCCAGCATCAGCGCAAGGGACAAGGCGAGGCCTTGACAAAACGACCATTTGAATCACGCTTGTTATGGTAGAGAGAACCGTCCGGCTTCTTGCCGTAGTCCATATCATCATCGTCCTCAATCCATCCCTCTAGTTCGTCGCCATCATATTGACTGTTAAGAGCTTCGGTCAATGGGCGTTGGTATTCGCCAACCACTTTATATTTTGACGTGCGGAGCTTTTGGCAGTTACAGTCGTCGGGAACGCTTACAACATCAGCGGGATTGATTTCGACAATCAAGAGCAGACCATCAGCAGGGCGAAAACCACTCGCATAGTCCAAAGACCCTGCGTGTAAGCCGCTAGAGCAGCCTCGCGCCCTATCGTCGTCAACATAATTGCGAGTAACTTCAATTTCCGCGCCCACACTATTAAGGATGCGTCCTTCGCTGTTAACAACCCCGTTGAGAACCTTATCCTTTTGTCCACAGGTAATTGAATAAAAATCACCCCTCACGGCTTTATAGGCCAAGAAATTACCACTTGGAGTAAGGGGCATCTTCTTATGTTCAAGGAATCGGTAAAGCTCTTCAATCGCACGGCGAGAAGGATTTGCGTCCAACTTCACCATGAAATTGACAAGGGGCCGAAAATCCAAGCCTTCGCGCAAAAATTCAACAATTCTATCGCAAACATGATTGTTGACCTCGACTCCATTACGGAAAACGCCAGTCTCAGTAACGGAGACATTACCAGCATGGAGCCGAAAATTTTTGGCGATTGCCGTTGCGGGAGTAAAGAGTTCGCGCAAGGAATCGTATGCCTTGTTAAGCAGGGCATTTTTAACGCCCTTAAAATGCGCTTGACCGTTACTCACGGTGAATACCTTGTTATCGGGATAGGCGACAGTGATAGAATCATTGGTCTGAATCACGGCGCGAGGGGTATTGTTGGAGTTCATAGTAGGTTTTCTGAATTTGTTGTTTTTTGTTGTTTGACTGTTACTATTCTATGTTCTTTTTGCTTTGGAGTCAAGAAATCTTATCGAAAATCGTTGTCATTTTTTGGATAATTTTTCATTTTGATTTAAAGTTTCGCGGGGGAAGGCCAACCCCTTGAACCTTCCCCCGCTGGCGTCATTAAACGCCAGATTTTTTGAGTGCATCAATTCCATTGATATAATCAGTCAGCAGCTTGGATATTTTAGCTTTTTTGTCTGAATAATAAGGAACATCCACGAAACTCAATAAAGGGTAGGTTTCCTCGACATTTATAGCCAATCGCTTCAAATCTATTGAAGGTTTAACATTGGTATCAATCTTGACATTAAATTTGTCACACAACGTCACGATATTATCAATTACGTTGGCAACGGACGTATGTTGCATTTTATCAGCCGCATCCATCCACGATGAATAAGCACCATTTGAATCGTCCACGGATTTGATTTGAGCGCAGTTCGAGTTGCAGCGATTATACCAGTTTGACGCTATGCCATTTGTAATTTCCTTAAAATGTGCGCGGTCAACCCATGCTTGGGAGAGTTTTTTTGTTTTAACTGTTTCGGTTAATTTGTTTTTAATATATTCCCAAAGACAAACCATATTAGGATTCTTCTTAGCTTTATCAGCGGAATCTTCCCCGACCTTGTTCGCGGTCAAAGATTTCTTAAATCCATAAATAACCGATGGCACAGGAATTTTGGCTTCGTCCAAAGATTTAATCACTTCATTCAAAAAACTAGGATGTGCGTATTGCAGGTTCGCAGATTTATATTCAAATCCATAAATCTCAAGATAAACCCCACTATCTGTTTCGGGGTCAACCGAAACACTTTCCCACCAATCAGAACGATTTGAATAACGCCTCATGGGTGCAGCAGCTTTAAATTTAAATTCTTTGACTTTATGTTTAGTGATTTGAGCAGTAGAGCCAGCCACGCTACCACTTCTGGTATAGTCGGGATATTGCGTTAAAACCTTATGCGGCAAGGTCGAATACTGAATAATTGGTGCATCAAATCCATTTTTTTGCCACGCTTTTTTAGTGGCAGCGTCTTTGAAATGAATTAAAAAGATTGTCTTAACAGGACAAGCCGTTGTCTTGCTGTCCTCGACAAGAGGCACAAGTTTATTAAGAATGGAGTTTTGAGCGTTGGTATCATTTTCAACGAAAATAATGTGACTATTAGCTACGCAATATGAATCATTCCCTTGATTTTTAATCTTACCCTGATTCCAACGAGACGAATACTTCGTAAAGCGAACGTCCTCAGACGTATGAAAACCGTAATTTGGAGAAAGTTTCTGACCTTTCCATTTCATCTTGTCTTTGAACAGGTTACGCAATTTATACAATTCGCTGCTAAAGTCGTCAACCTTATTTAAGAGACATGACGCCTCCCAAAGAGTCCCGCAGCCATTAAATTTGGCTGAAATAACTTTTTCTAATTCTGCGAGGATAGCCTTTACACGAATACGGATATTCTTTTTCGTATGGTCTGAATACTGCAAAGCCTCACGCGAGGCGGCAATTTCTACGTCTCCAATTTTGAATTTAATTGCCACACCCGCTCGAATCAATTCGCGTTCAAGGTCGTCAAAACCATCAAGAGAATCCGTATCAATCGGATACGATACGCAACCCATTAAAGCCATCGAATTGATGTCCGAGCCATAAAATTTCCAATCCGAACCTTCAAAGACTGCCTTCGGAATTGTGATAGTCGGCTGAATACCAATGAATTCCGGCATTACTGGAAACCAACGAAAAAATTCAGTCGCCTTATCAATAAAATATCGTTCCTGACCAGACTTTACGGGAATAATAATTTCGACGCCGTTTTCTTCCGTAGTTTCTTCGGAAGAAATAAGAGCAATTTGTCCAACCTGCGTATCGTCAATAAAAGCATTATAGCTATTCTTCTGTCCGTTCAGAAAAGAATTGATTACAAAATTATCTCCGTAAGCGAAGCCAGACTTTGAACCGAGTCCGAGTTGGCCGACGAAATCATTTGAATTACGTTTAGTTGAGCAACCATAAAAAGCATATACATCTTGAACGTCTTGATGCGAAAGACCGACACCGAAATCCCTGATTTTAAAATAGGGATTCATTTGGGTTGGAAGAGTTATGCGAATTGGACGGGTAGAACAGGCGGCAGCAATATGCGAATCGTAAGCATTACTTGAGTATTCACGAATCACAGCGAGAATTTTATCACTGTAAAGCTGCGACCTAAGAATATGGAAAACCGTCGCAAGATTTTCTTGTTTGATACCAAAGTTGACAGTATCAATTAGTCCAGAGGTCGAACAGTTGTTGGTCTTTGTAACAGGAATCATGGGGTTGATTTTTTGTTAATTTTGTTAATGTTGAATTTTGTCGTTTAACTAAATCAATGATAGCACCGATTTCTAGTTTGTCAAGCCACGACCTGTCGCGCTTATTCTCTTTGAAATTGAACTTTAAATGAATTAAAAAATTCGACCATTTCTAAATGAGTTGGTTGCGCTTCACTAATCATTTGCGAAGTATAAGTGTCAAGATTTTCGTCCGTGACCCATACTTTCCAGACGTTTTCAGAAGCAACAAGTAATTTACAGAATGTTTTCATTTATTTTTAATTATTTGGAGATTGAACAGTAGTTATGGAATAATCCTTAAATACAACAATTATGATTTTCATATTTAATTATTTGATGGATTTTCGGGCGGTTTTCGTTTTGGTTTATGTTCTTTTTTGAGAACGTCTTGAACTTTTTTTGCCGCAACATATTGTCCGGCGTTTGCCAAGATTATCGGCGAAGATACAAACATATATTTGTCCTCATTTCCTTCGTCTTGCTCGTCATACGTAAAAAGAATAAAACCAATACTCACTTCTCCATCGCCAGTAACTTCTATTTCTCCTTGAAAAAAGGACTCGACCCCGCGAGTAAAAACTTCCATTATTAAGTCTTCTTTATTTAGAAAATCATTGGGATTTATTTCAATTCGTTTTTTCCAATTTGCACCGTTGACAATGTAAGCACGAAATTGTGTATCAGTTGAATCTAGGACTTCGGACATATTGTTCGATGGCGTCTATGGTTTTGTTGTAGAACTAACATCATTATCATCCTCATCTAATTTTTTAATATAAATTTTTCCATCTTTCTCGGATATATCTAATGCGTCACCGATATTCCATCCAAGT
>Ga0194131_10001733_pt1 | contig 36896 bp, 43 predicted proteins | sample TA2KigO120mmetaG_FD_148631 | JGI IMG/M metagenome (GOLD analysis project Ga0194131, IMG submission 148631) | Freshwater microbial communities from Lake Tanganyika, Tanzania - TA2015053 Kigoma Offshore 120m | ecosystem: Environmental > Aquatic > Freshwater > Lake | place: Tanzania: Lake...
TTAGAAAAAACTAAGCCCCTTTTTTCCCAACCCAAACACCAAAAACAACCCCGCTAGTTGGACGAGAGGATGAGACCCGGAAGTTTGGATCTCATTGATTGTTGGTGGTGGAAGGCGGAACCCAACCCAAGCCCAACTTCTGAACAGGAGTCCGTCCGCCAAACCACAGTCCGTGTTTTACCACATTTGGCCATTTGGCGGACATCGGCCGGAACATGCGGACTGGCAGGCTCGCGATGTTCGATGCGGGTCACTGGTAGCCAATCGCCCCCTGAAACACCGGGCAGGATAGCAACAATCGCACACAATGCATTTGCATTGACATGGTAAGGCGACTGAATTACCATGAGCAATATCCACGTCTGACTGGAGAGCATCATGCCTGCCACCCTTGAAGTCGAATCCACGCTGACCGACCGCTACCAGACCACGGTGCCGGAGACCGTGCGTCGTGCCCTGCGGCTGGGCAAGCGCGACAAGATCCATTACTCCATCCGCCCCAGCGGCGAGGTGGTGCTGACCCGCGCCGATGTCGCTGAGGGCGATGACCCGGTACTTGGCGAGTTCCTGAGCTTCCTCGCCCGCGACATCGCCGGCCACCCCGAGCGTCTGCAGGCTGTAAATGCTGGCCTCGTCCAGCGCCTGCACGCCCTGGTCGGTGACATCGAAGTCGATCTCGATACTGCCCTATCGGCAGACGATGAATGAGTGCGGGTACGCCTGCGCCCTTGGTCATTCATGGCTGGACGGTTTTCGCCCATCCATTGTTCCTGGCGCAGCTTGAAGTGCTGGCGCAGCAGGTCGAAGCCCTCCAGCGGAAGGACCCGGTCGGGTACAAAAAGAAGAATGCGAGCAAGCGATTGGCGGCGATCGCCAAACTCGCGTTCGACGTCATCCCGCAAGATCCAGCGCGACCGGAGTATCGGCAAGGCGGCACTCTCGGTGACGAGCACAAGCACTGGCTCCGAGCGAAGTTCTTCCAGCAGTACCGTTTGTTCTTCCGCTACCACGCGCCCAGCAAGGTGATCGTGTTTGCCTGGGTCAATGACGAAGACACAAAGCGCGCCTACGAGAGCAGCGACGACGCCTACCGGGTGTTCCGCAAGATGCTGGAAAGCGGCCATCCGCCAGACCACTGGATTCAGTTGCTGGCCGAGGCCCGCACCGAGGGGCAGCGCTTGCAGCAGTTCGCCGCCGGCATCACGCGGTAAGGCTTGGCTTTTATGGGGAACAGCGTTGTCATGGTGTCATCAGTCTTGGAGAAGAAGATGCACTACCCCGTGATGACCGAGAGGCAAGTCGCCGTCCGATGGAAGATCAGCCTGAAAACCCTGCGGCGCTGGCGGCTCGACGGCGAAGGGCCTACCTGGCACAAACTGTTTCACCACGTCCGCTACCACGAGACAGACATCTTCGAGTTCGAGCGCCAGAGCGCCCAACACTGGATCGCGATCCTCGGTGACGGCGAGCGCGTTCCTCGCACCGTCACGCATCCACCGAAAAACGCTGAAGATCCTCAATTACCGGATGCCACCGAGCCCGAGGTGCAGTACGCCAGCGCGAAGGATGTCGTCGAGGCGACAGGCCTGCCCGCAAACCTGTTCACCGACCGAGTTGTGCGAGAGCGTAAGCGCGTCCCACATCTGTTGCTGGTCAGTAACTTGCGCTTCTCGCTGGAGGCCATCCTACAGTGGGAGCTGGCGAACAGCGTTCGGGGCGATTTGAAGGAGTTGGTGGCACCCCCCGCTGCGCCTGAACCAGAGTCTCAACCGCAGCCAATGGCCCGCGTACCGCGCTGGTATGAAGTGGTGCTGGAACAAGACCGGGAAAGGCTCGATTCCACACCTTAATCCAAACCAATGTCCCTGCTTTCGGATGAAATAGCACTGTTTTGGCCATTTGTCCCTAGATGGTGCAGTATACCCCTGATTCCGAACTCTCCTCCCAAACTCCTGGGTAATGATGGGGGTTGGTGAGAAAAGGATTCTGGCGATTGTCCAATTTTCTCTAAGTGCTATCACTTCCGATGTTGCATGAAATCTCATTCGATTGACTAGACTGAAATTTGACGGCTTGGACAAAGAGAGTTACCGACACCTGCTTTGTACGCGGAAAGCAATTCACCAGTGATTTGCATGTAGCCCAGGGAAGCAACCTCCCGACCGCGCTCACCATTGGAGTGGTTGAGAAATAAACGAAATTTGTAATTTCCTGCAGTCCACATTGAAAACGGATATTTCTCCGAATGCTCTTCCTGCGAAAAGAGAAGATACATTTTCAATGTTGCTCTACTACCAAGAGCAAAAGCATTGAAGGATCCCTTGATATTCTCTGCGTGGAGTTTTCGTCTTCCTGAGATGTACTTTTCGAAATCGATCTGCTGCAGCGGAGTGTAAAGCTTCACTCCATCCTCTGATTCAACTCGAAGGGCGAGCATATTTATCACCCCCGCCCCGTGGCCCTTGTTGATGAATGTAAGCGGCAGCACAAGCGCGATGCTGTCGTGCGAAGGTCCACTGGGTGGGGCCATGATAATTTCGTCGAAAAGCACCATCGGCTGGAACGAGAAAATATCCTCTTTGAATGCGGATACTATCGAAACAGTAAGTGCAAGCATTGAAATAAGAACCGCAATGTACTGCGACAGCGATGCCCCCGTCAGAACAAGTCCGGCAATCACGGCGACACTCGCAACAACAAAGCTGATAAATATCTTTAGCATCAGTCGGTGCTACAAAGCAGCCATTACGTTACGCGATGGCATTAAGCCCTTTTTTCTGAATCACGGTCAGTAGCCGCAAAGCTGGCCCACCCGGCTTCTTGACGCCACGCTCCCAGTCGGAAACAAGATTCTTCGAAACGTTAAGGTAACGAGCAAACACCGGCTGTGAGATGTGTTCCCGCGCCCTGATGGCCTTGATCTCATCCGGGGCAAGCACATGTACCGGCGTCAGACATGCATCATCGAATTCACGCATCGTCTGCTTATCGATCGCTCCGATGTCGTGCAAGGCCTCGATCGTTTCGTGGATGGCGGCAAAAGCTTCACTGCGATATTTTTTAGCCATCTTTCATCACCTCTTCAAACTGACCGTTTTCAATCAACTGACAAATCTGGTCGTCGGACAATGTCAGGATCATCTTGGCCGCCCTCTTGAATTGCTCTGCTTCATCGTCACGGATATTGCCGAGATCGCTTTTGGGAAATCCATAGACAAAAAACGCCTTGTCACCTTTCCGATACAGCACGATGCTACGGTACCCTTTGGACTTACCTTCCCCGGGACGGGCAATCCTCTGCTTGATGACGCCACCACCGAGATCAGCATCAAGCAAACCCTTTTCCGCACGATCAACTGCGTCCCAGAGTGCATCTGCTGAGATCTTTTCCTTGCGGGCAAAGCGCCCGAACCATGCATTCTTGAAAACTCTCAAGTCGAACACTCCGAAAACAGCCTCATCCTATCACACATAGTGTGATAATCAAACCATTTCTCAGGTCATCCTCTTGGCTTCCACGACGAACAGCGCCTTCATCGGCGTCCCGGCGACTCTTCACAAGCAAGTCATCTTCTCCTTGCCCCCTATCGATGGTGAGGGTATATTACACACCGGCTTTCAATCTTGAAAGCTCATCAACCCTCTAGACCTAGATCGTGACTCCTAAAGAAGAAGCCTACTTCCGTGTCCTGCGCGCCGTCGAACTCAATCCCGACATTACGCAGCCGCTGCTTGCCAAGCAGTTGGGCATCAGTATGGGTAAGGCCAACTACCTGATCAACGCGCTGGTCGACAAGGGGCTGATCAAGATTGGCAACTTCCGCCGCCAGGGTGACAAGCTCAACAAGATCGCCTATTTGTTGACGCCGGAAGGGCTCAAGAACCGTATGGAACTGACGCGCAACTACATCGCGCGCAAGGAAACCGAATACGAGGCATTGAGAGCAGAGCTTGAATCCCTACGCGTTGCTGCGGAGGAGATTCCAGAGAATGCTCAAGCGGCCTTCGAGGAGGGAAATCGATGATCGCTCCGATCTCCGTCCAACCCGTCATCCTCTGCGGCGGCTCCGGCACGCGTCTGTGGCCATTGTCGCGCGCCGGCTTCCCCAAGCAATTCCTTTGCCTCACCGGCGACGAAAGCCTGTTCCAGTTGGCCGCCAAGCGCCTGATGGGGCTAGGCTCTAGCGATATCAGCGTCGCCAATCCGTACATTGTCAGCGGCGAAGGCCATCGCTTTCTCGCTTCCGAGCAACTACGCGAAACTGGCATCGAACTCGGTGCCGCACTGCTCGAACCCATTGGTCGTAACACCGCCCCTGCGCAAACATTAGCGGCGCTGGCCGCACAACAACACGGAACCGACCCCGTACTTGTCGTCACTCCGGCCGACCAAACCGTCACCGACCAGGCTGCCTTCACCAGCGCAATGCAAACCGCTATCCGCGAAGCGGCATCGGGAAGCATTGTCATCCTCGGCATCTCCCCGGATCGTCCGGAAACCGGCTACGGCTACATCCAGGTCGAACCCGACGCAGAAAAGTCGGCTCTGGCGGTACGGCGCTTTGTAGAAAAACCCGACGCTGCCACCGCCCAAACCTACCTCAACGAAGGCGGCTACTACTGGAACGCCGGCATGTTCGTGCTCAAGGCTTCCGTTTGGTTGGCGGCGCTCGAGCAGTTCCGGCCCGACATTCTGGTCGCTACCCAAACTGCCTGGCAAGAACGCACGGCCGATGCAAACGCCACGTCTGGCTTCATCCGGCCGGGTAAAGCCGCGTTCCAGCAAATTCCCGCTGACTCCGTTGACTATGCCGTGATGGAGAAATGCCCCGGCAGCGCTTTCCCCATCAAGATGGTTTCGTTGGATGCCGGTTGGAGCGACCTCGGCGCCTGGGATGCCGTCTGGCAAGTCCTGCCCAAAGACGACTCCGGCAACGCCCATCTCGGCGATGTCCTCACCACCGACAGCAAAAACACCCTCGTCCATGCCACCAGCCGCCTCGTCAGCCTCGTCGGCGTCGAGAACCTCATCGTCATCGAAACCCCCGACGCCGTTCTCGTGGCCGACAAAACCCGCAGCCAGGACGTCAAGCACATCGTCAATCAACTCACCACCAGTGGCCGCGAAGAGCACACCCTACACCGCAAGGTTCATCGTCCCTGGGGCTGGTACGACAGCATCGACGACGGCCACCGCTTCAAGGTCAAGCGCATCCAGGTCAAGCCCAAGGCCAGCCTCAGCCTGCAAAAACACCATCACCGCGCCGAACACTGGATCGTCGTCAAAGGCACCGCAGAAATCACCAATGGTGACAAAACCATCCTGCTCACCGAGAACCAGTCGACCTACATCCCGCTCGGCGAGGTGCATCGCCTTGCCAATCCGGGCACCATTCCGCTCGAGATCATCGAGGTGCAGTCGGGCAGCTATCTGGGTGAGGACGACATCGTTCGTTTTGAAGATAACTACGGAAGGAATGGGTAGCCATGCCATCGATCAGCATGTTTTACGGCATCGTTATTTATCTCTACTTTTACGATGACGAACGACACAAGCAGCCGCATATCCACGCGAAGTATCAAGGTGATGAGGCATCGTTCTCCATTATTGACGGAGCTATTCTTGCGGGAAGCATTCCCCCCGCCAAGGGCAAGCTTGTCGAAGCATGGATTGAAATTCATCGAGAGTCGTTGATGGCAGATTGGGAACTCGCCGTGAATGGCCAAACCCCGTTCCCGATTGATCCCCTCCGCTGAGGCACACGCTATGGAACACGTTACCCATGTAGTTGCCAGAGACGACTTCCATCTCGAACTCGTGTTCGATACCGGAGAGCACAAAGTGTTTGACGCCAAGCCTTATCTGGATAAGGGTGTTTTTCAACGGCTTAAAGACATCAATTTATTTAAGCAGGCCTACGTAGGGGGCGGAACCGTCTGTTGGCCGCAAGACTTGGATATTGCCCCGGAAACGCTCTACGACCGTTCGGTAGGAATTTAAGCTGCAATGACAGCCAAATCCTCAAAAATCTACGTTGCCGGCCATCGCGGCATGGTCGGCTCAGCCATCATCCGCACCCTGCAGGCACGGGGCCAGACCAATATTGTCACCCGCACCCACGCCGAGCTGGACCTCACCAACCAGGCCGCCGTACGCGCCTTCTTCGCAGCCGAAAAGCCCGAGCAGGTTTATCTGGCCGCTGCCAAGGTCGGCGGCATCCACGCCAATAACACCTACCCGGCCGAGTTCATCTACCAGAACCTGATGATCGAGGCCAACATCATTCAGTCAGCACATGCCAACGATGTGCAAAAGCTCCTGTTCCTTGGCTCCAGTTGCATTTACCCCAAAGCGGTGCCACAGCCGATGCGTGAGGATGCCTTGCTCACCGGCGTATTGGAAGCCACCAATGAGCCCTACGCCATCGCCAAGATCGCCGGCATCAAGCTGTGCGAAAGTTATAACCGGCAGTATGGCCGCGACTACCGCAGCGTGATGCCCACCAATCTTTACGGCCCCGGCGACAACTACCACCCGGAGAACTCCCACGTCATTCCCGCGCTGATCCGCCGATTCCACGAAGCCAAGGTCAATCGCGCACCGACCGTTACGATCTGGGGGAGCGGCACACCGAAGCGTGAAGTCCTTTACGTCGACGACATGGCCGCCGCCAGCGTGCATGTGATGAACCTCGACAAAGCCACCTACGACCAGCACACCCAGCCCATGCTCAGTCACATCAACGTCGGCTGTGGTCGCGATATCACCATCAAGGAACTCGCCGAATTGGTTGGCACAACCATCGGTTACCAGGGTGAGATCATCTTCGACTCAAGCAAACCCGACGGAACTCCGCGCAAGCTGATGGATAGCTCACGCCTTAACGCACTGGGCTGGCAAGCCAATGTAAACCTCGAAGATGGGCTGGGGTTGGCTTACGCGGATTTTCAAAAGAACTACACAACTCAGATTTGAGGACAAATTAATGACCACGCAACCCAAAGTCGCCCTGATCACTGGCGTCACCGGCCAGGACGGCGCGTACCTCGCCGAATCCCTACTCAACAAAGGCTACATCGTCCACGGCATTAAACGCCGCACCAGTCTTTTCAACACCGACCGAATCGACCATCTCTACCAGGATCGTCACAATAAGGGCGTTCGCTTCTTCCTCCATCATGGCGACCTGACCGATAGCTCCAGCCTCATCCGCATCATCCAGGAAGTCCAGCCCGACGAGATCTACAACCTCGCCGCCCAGAGTCATGTGGCCGTGAGCTTCGAAGAGCCCGAATACACTGCCAACTCCGATGGCTTGGGCGCACTGCGCATCCTCGAAGCCATCCGCATCCTCGGCCTGGAAAAGAAAACCCGCTTCTACCAGGCCAGCACCAGCGAACTCTACGGTCTGGTCCAGGAAATCCCCCAGAAGGAAAGCACCCCCTTCTATCCTAGAAGCCCCTACGCCGTCGCCAAGCTTTACGCCTACTGGATCACCGTCAACTACCGCGAAGCCTATGGCCTCTATGCCTGTAACGGCATCCTCTTCAACCACGAAAGCCCCGTGCGTGGCGAAACCTTCGTCACCCGCAAGATCACCCGCGCCTTAGCCCGTATCAAACTCGGCCTGCAAGACACACTGTATCTGGGCAACATGGACGCCAAACGCGACTGGGGCCACGCCAAAGACTACGTCGAAATGCAGTGGCTCATGCTGCAGCAGGAAAAACCCGAAGATTTCGTCATTGCCACCGGTGTCCAATACAGCGTCAGAGACTTCGTCAATGCCGCTGCCAAAGAACTCGGCATGGAAATCCGCTGGGAAGGGCAGGGCGTAGAAGAGAAGGGATACGACGCCCACGGAAAGTGCATCGTCGCGGTCGATCCCCGCTACTTCCGCCCTACCGAGGTCGAAACCCTGCTCGGCGATCCGACCAAGGCCAAAGAAAAGCTCGGCTGGACGCCAAAAACCACCTTCGACGAACTTGTCGCTGAAATGGTACGCGAAGACCTCAAATTCGCTGAGCGCGACGAACTCGTCAAGCACCATGGCTACAAAGCCATGGATTACCACGAATAAGTGCCGTCCCGCCAGCGCCGACTTTTACAAATACACCATTACAACCCCATGAAAATCGCCATTGCCGGTACCGGTTATGTTGGTCTTTCCAATGGAGTCCTCCTCGCCCAGCACAACGAAGTCGTTTGCCTGGACATCGTCGCCGAGAAAGTGGCGATGCTCAACCGCAAGGAATCCCCGATCGAGGATGCAGAGATCGAAGACTTCCTCAAGCACAAGTCTTTGAACTTCCGTGCCACCCTCGACAAGCACGAAGCCTATGTCGGCGCCGACTACGTCATCATCGCCACGCCCACCGATTACGATCCGGAAACCAACCACTTCAACACCAAGTCCATCGAGTCCGTCATTCGCGACGTCATGGCCATCAACCCGCAGGCGGTGATGGTCATCAAATCCACCATCCCGGTCGGCTATACCGACCGCACCCACGAAGCACTCGGCACGCAAAACCTCATCTTCTCGCCGGAATTCCTGCGCGAAGGCCGGGCGCTATACGACAACCTGCACCCCAGCCGCATTTTGGTAGGCGAACAGACCGCCCGTGCCGAGACTTTCGCCAACCTGCTAAAGCAAGGCGCCGTCAAGCAAGACATCCCGACCCTGTTTACCGGCAGCACCGAGGCCGAGGCGATCAAGCTCTTCGCCAACACCTATCTGGCCATGCGCGTCGCCTACTTTAACGAGCTCGACACCTACGCCGCCCGCCATGGCCTCGATACCCGCCAGATCATCGATGGTGTCTGCCTCGATCCGCGCATCGGCGCGCACTACAACAACCCCAGCTTCGGCTACGGCGGCTACTGCCTGCCCAAGGACACCAAGCAACTCCTCGCCAACTACAGCGAAGTCCCGCAGAACCTGATTCACGCCATCGTTGAAGCCAACACCACCCGCAAAGACTTCATTGCCGACGAGATCATCAAGCGCAAGCCGAAAGTCGTCGGCGTCTATCGGCTGATCATGAAAGCTGGTTCGGACAACTTCCGCGCATCGAGTATCCAAGGCATCATGAAGCGCATCAAGGCCAAGGGCATCCCGGTCATCGTCTATGAGCCGTCGCTCAAAGATGCCGAGTTCTACAACTCCAAGGTGGTCAACGACCTGGCCACCTTCAAGTGCGAGGCGGACGTGATCATCGCCAACCGCAATACCAACGCATTGGCCGATGTGGCCGACAAGGTCTATACCCGCGATCTTTTTGGGAGCGATTCATGACAATGAGCGAAAGCGAAATTGCGGCGCAGGCTAACGTGAGCGCAGCGAACATTAAGGGCGTGAGCCCGGCCGGAGGCAAAGTACTGGTAACCGGAGCCGCCGGCTTCATCGGCTCAACACTGGTCTTGCGATTATTGGAGCGTGGCGATACCGTCATTGGCATCGATAACCACAACGACTACTACGACCCGGCCATCAAGGAAGCCCGGCTGGCGCGTCACGCGAACCACCCGAACTACACCCACCTACGCATCGACCTGGCCGACCGCAAGGCGATGGAAAACTGCTTCGCCACGCACAAGCCGCAGCGCGTGGTGAATCTTGCCGCACAGGCGGGTGTGCGTTATTCGATCGAGAACCCGCTTGCCTACATCGACAGCAACATCGTCGAACACCTCGTCTATGCCAGCAGCTCCAGCGTCTATGGCGCCAATACCGCCATGCCGTTTTCGGTGCACCAGAACGTCGATCACCCGCTTAGCCTTTACGCCGCAAGCAAGAAGAGCAATGAGCTGATGGCCCACACCTATAGCCATCTGTACAACCTGCCCACTACCGGCCTGCGCTTTTTTACCGTCTATGGCCCCTGGGGCCGCCCGGACATGGCCCTGTTCAAATTCACCAAGGCCATCCTTGCCGGCGAACCGATCCAGGTTTTCAACTATGGCAAGCATCGCCGCGACTTCACCTACATCGACGACATCGTCGAAGGTGTCATCCGCGTCCTCGACCGTCCTGCGCCCAGTAACCCCGACTGGAACAGCGATCAACCCGATCCTGGCACCAGCAAGGCCCCTTGGCGCGTCTACAACATCGGCAACAATGCCCCGGTCGAGCTGATGGATTACATCGGTGCGCTGGAAAAAGCCTTGGGTAAGAAAGCCGAGATGGAACTGCTGCCCTTGCAAGCGGGCGATGTGCCTGATACCTACGCCAACGTCGAAGACCTCGTCGAGCAATTCCACTACAAGCCTGCAACACCCGTTAAAGACGGCATTGATAGGTTCGTTGCCTGGTATCGCGATTACTTCAAGGCTTGAGGAAAAGAGAAATGCAACTTAAAGAGATCAAACTCGCCATCATCGGCCTGGGCTATGTCGGCCTGCCACTGGCCGTTGAGTTCGGCCGCAAGCGCTCCGTCGTCGGGTTCGACATCAATCAGCGCCGTATAGACGAGTTGAAAGCCGGCAACGACTTCACGTTGGAAACCACTGCGGAAGAACTTGCTGCCGCCAAACAGCTGACCTACACGACCAACCTCGACGACCTGCGGGCCTGCAACGTCTTCATTGTTACCGTACCCACCCCCATTGATGAGTACAAGCGCCCTGACTTGACCCCTCTGATCAAAGCCAATGAAACCGTAGGCAAGGTGCTGAAAAAGGGCGATATCGTCATCTACGAATCCACCGTCTACCCCGGTTGCACTGAAGAAGACTGCGTCCCCATTCTCGAAAAGCACTCCGGCCTCAAGTTCAATCAGGATTTTTACTGCGGCTACAGCCCCGAGCGGATCAACCCCGGCGACAAAGAGCATCGCGTTACCACCATCAAGAAGGTCACCTCCGGCTCCACCCCCGAGGTCGCCAATCTGGTCGACGCCCTCTATAACGAGATCATCACCGTCGGCACCCACAAGGCAGAAAGCATCAAAGTCGCCGAAGCTGCCAAGGTCATCGAAAACACCCAGCGCGACCTCAACATCGCCCTGATCAACGAGCTCGCGCTCATTTTCAACAAGATGGGTATCGATACCGAAGCCGTGCTCAAGGCAGCCGGCAGCAAATGGAACTTCCTCCCCTTCCGCCCAGGCTTGGTCGGCGGGCACTGCATTGGCGTTGATCCCTACTACCTCACCCACAAAGCCCAGGCGATCGGCTATCACCCCGAAATCATCCTCGCCGGCCGTCGGCTGAACGACAGCATGGGCAACTATGTGGTGGCCCAACTCGTCAAGGCGATGACCAAACGCCGGGTTCAGGTCGAGGGGGCCAGAGTCTTGATCATGGGGCTCACATTCAAAGAGAATTGTCCCGATCTGCGCAACACGCGTGTCGTCGATATCGTGGCTGAACTCAAGGACTACAACTGCCAAGTGGACGTTTACGACCCTTGGGCCACCGTTGCCGAAGCCCAGCACGAATATGGCATCACGCCGATCGGCACACCAGAAGCCGGCACCTACGATGCCATCATCCTTGCCGTCGCCCACCAACGGTTCAAAGACATGGGCGCCGCCGCCATCCGCGCGCTGGCCAAATCCAAGAGTGTTTTATACGACCTCAAGTATTTGCTGACCGCCGAAGAATCGGATCTGAGACTCTGAATATGACCACCTACGGAAATTTAAAAGCAAAGCTGATCAACCAACAAAGCACCTGGCTCGTCACCGGCGTCGCCGGGTTCATTGGTAGCAACTTGCTCGAGGCACTCCTCAATCTCAATCAGCGTGTTGTTGGCCTTGATAACTTTTCAACCGGTTACCAACGCAACCTGGACGAAGTTCGATCCTTGGTCTCGGCTGAGCAATGGGCGAACTTTCAGTTCATCGAAGGTGACATCCGCGATGTCGCGACCTGCCATCAAGCATGCGAAGGCATCGACTACGTCCTCCACCAAGCCGCGCTCGGCTCAGTTCCTCGCAGCATTGAAGATCCGATCCTAACCAACCAGAACAACATCGACGGCTTCCTTAACATGCTGGTGGCCGCCCGCGATGCCAAGGTCAAGCGCTTCGTATATGCCGCCAGCAGCTCTACCTACGGCGACCATCCCGATTTGCCCAAGGTCGAAGACAAGATCGGCAAGCCTCTGTCGCCCTATGCCGTGACCAAGTTGGTTAATGAACTGTACGCCGAGGTATTTGCCCGCACCTTCGGCTTCAAAACCATCGGTCTGCGCTACTTCAATATTTTTGGCCGACGACAAGACCCCGAAGGCGCCTACGCCGCAGTCATCCCAAAGTGGATAGCCGCCATGGTCAAGAACCAGCCCGTTTATATCAATGGTGATGGCGAAACCAGTCGGGACTTTTGCCACATCGAAAATACTGTCCAAGCCAACCTGCTGGCCGCCACAACCGATGATGAAAATGCGGTAAATCAGGTCTACAACGTAGCAGTCGGTGATCGAACGAGTTTGAATCAGCTTTATTTCCACCTGCGCGACAATCTCGCAAACCAGTTTCCTCATATCAAAGACGTAAATCCGGTTTACCGAGAATTTCGGGCTGGTGATGTAAGGCATTCGCTTGCTGACATCAGCAAAGGGGAAGAACTACTTGGCTACGCGCCAACGCAGCGTATAGATAGTGGTTTAAAAGAAGCCTTGACTTGGTACATTCACCACCTCCTTCATGATCCCTCATATGCTGCCAAGGCATGAACCACATGAAAAGTTTTCCCACAGCCACGCAAACTTGGCAAATTCTTAATAAAACCCAGCGACGCCAAGCTGTATTTCTTCTATTCCTAATGATCGTTGGCATGGGAATGGAAACGCTCAGCATCGGACTCATTGTGCCGGTAATGACCCTTCTGGCTCAGGCGCCAAGTGGAAATGGTTTGGAACGATATATCGGAAGCTTGACAGTAGATGCTTCGCCATCTCAGTTCGTGTTAGTGGGCATAGCTGTTCTGGCTATAGTTTATATGGCTAAAACAGCTTTCTTGGCCTACCAGTCTTGGTCGCAATCTAAATTCATCTTTGATGTGCAGGCTGAGTTATCGGAGAGATTACTCCGAATATATCTAGGACAGCCCTATGTTTTCCATTTGGAGCGCAATTCAGCTCAGCTGCTCCGTAATATCACCGCAGAAGTCGCGCAATATGGAATCAACGCAGTTAGCCCGTTATTAAGCTTAATAGCTGAGGTTTTGGTGCTATTAGGATTAGCTACTTTACTTTTATACATTGAGCCAATAGGCGCAATGGTCGTGATATCTGTGCTTGGTGTCGCTGGTGCATTGTTCTTTATTGTTATAAGGTCTCGGGCGACAGCGTGGGGCTCACAGCGCCAGATCCACGAAGGTCTACGAATTCAGCATTTGCAACAAAGCCTGGGAGCAGCCAAGGAGGTACTACTCCTTGGCTGCGCTGAAGAGTTTCTCAAACGTTACAGCTACAGTGGGCGATTGAGTGCCAAGGTAGGTCACTTTCAACATGCACTTCAACTCTTGCCTCGCCTGTGGTTAGAGTTATTGGGGGTGCTGGGACTATGTGGCTTGGTTCTTGTTATGGTTCTACAAGGGAAAGCACTTCAATCAATTGTGCCAACACTAGCAGTATTCGCAACGTCAGCCTTTCGCCTCATTCCATCAGTCAATCGAGTATTGGGCGCGTTGCAATCTTTGCGCTACGCCGGGCCTGCGGTAAGCCTGTTGCTACATGAGCTAAAACTGCAATCCCCGGTGGAAAAGTTGGTATCGCAACCAGTATCGAAGGTCGGCGAAAGTCGCGGAGGCAAATTCAATTCTGAGTTTTCCCTCGACCACGTACGCTATGCGTATCCTGGTAGCAATCAGGAATCGTTGGTGGATGTTTCGTTAAGTGTGAAGAAAGGGGAAACGGTGGGGATCATGGGCCCGAGTGGGGCCGGTAAGAGCACCTTGGTTGACATAATTATCGGCCTGCTCTTACCCACTTATGGTTCTCTACGCATCGATGGCGATGACATGAGAAATCACATTCAGACATGGCAGTCCAGAATCGGCTATGTCCCTCAGAGTATTTATCTGACCGATGATACCTTGCGTGCCAATGTGGCATTTGGCGTACCAACAGAGGCAATCGATGAGGATCGAGTACGTGCCGCACTTAGATCAGCCCAATTGGAAGAATTCGCAACCAGTCTGCCTCTGGGCTATGAAACGATAGTCGGCGAGCGAGGCGTGAAACTTTCAGGTGGTCAACGTCAGCGTATCGGCATTGCCCGAGCGCTATACAACAACCCTGATGTCGTGGTGCTAGATGAGGCCACTAGCGCACTGGATACAGCAACCGAGGCCGAGTTGATGAAGGCAGTAAGTATTCTTAAGGGTCTCAAAACCATCGTCATCGTCGCGCACCGCTTTGCCACCGTTCAAGACTGTGATCGGATTTATTGTATAGATAAGGGAAAAATTGTTCGAACCTGTACTCCTGCGGAACTGCATGAACACACCGTAGCCGGTGTTAAACGTGCATCATGATGATCCAATTACTTACCTACTCAAACCGTCCGCAATCGCCATCATGGCAGTTTTATTCCAAACTATTTGCCCGAATGGACTGTTGCGCCGAAATTCAAGTTAAATGCGCCAGTGGGAATGATAACTCCCCAGACCTTGGTAATTCTGATGTGGCTTTGTTATTTGGTTCTGAATTCGATTTATCAACATTGCGAAGCCGCCACCCAAATACTCGTCTTGGGCACCTTGAGCCACGAGCAGCACAAGGAAATGCAATTGATCGATACGATTTTGTCGTTGTAAATAGCATTGAGGCTGCCGATTACTTTGCCGTCCCCGAACAGTCTGTATTTATTTTTCCGACTTTTCCGATCATGGATCCCGCTGGAATGATCTCAAATGATGATCGTTCGACGAATACTCTGCGGATTGGCTATCACGGTAACAAAATTCACCTGTCAGCAATGTATCCGCGAATAACGGAAGCCCTTAATAGACTAGGGGAGCACATGGAAATTGAGTTCTGGGCGATGTACAACATTCGAGAACTCGGTCGTTGGAACGAGAAAGGGCTAAATAGAATTAAGGTGAACCATATTCAGTATGAGCCCGATAATTACTCAAAATATATTTCCAAAGTAGATATTGGTATCGTTCCTCAACTCATACCGGTGCGTGAATCAAGATTTATTAGGTGGCTGATGGGTTCACCATTGTCTCTGTTCAATGAGCGTCATGATAATTTCTTTATGCGATTTAAAGAAACCACAAATAATGGGCGTGCATACGTATTTGCACAGTATGAGATACCAGTCGTCGCAGATATGACCCCAAGTTCTTGTGCATTATTTGGGGAGTGCGAGTATGGATATGTAGCTTACTCAAGTAACCAATGGTTCAATGCACTCTCAATCTTGGCGCGCGATATGGATTTACGAAGAAGAATGGGGCTTGCGCTTAAAAAAAGATATGAAGATCTTGCCAAGCCGGAGGAAGTTAACAATCGATTTGTACAATTTCTAACTGAGGTTGTTAAAAGCTCTTCAGTAGAGGCGCGGTCGCCAGTTTAGTAGATGGGAAAATAAAATGTTTGGATTTATGAATAAATACGAAGCAAGACTGCCTGAGGATGAGTTGATTTCTGAAGGAGCTATCTGTTCGATTGGTGATTTGGGGAATTGGTATGGGTTCTCGTGGGATAAGATACCAGCGCGGGAATATTCTAAAGCGCCGAGCGGTTGGTTTGATGTTGCCAAGCTTGAAGGAGCTGACCTGCTCGTTTCCGGGGTCGCTCGATCAGAAGACGGGCAACGAGTCATCAAAGTCGAATTTACTCCTCACTACCGGAAGAAAAACGATTTATTGCGTGAGTCCGACATAATCGCTGAATTGAATGCAGCGGGCTGCGTATCAGCCCCTCAATTATTGAGTAAGGGCGAACTACCGATTGATTCAATACGACAGGCTCTTCCTGGGGAATTGGCTTGTCACCTTGATTCAGCCGGGATATCTACTTTCCGTTATTTGACAATGCAGTACGTTAAGTCGGCTAGTAAGGTGCCACTTGCAGATATTCTAGTTGCGGTTCTCGAACAAAAAAGCTTAGGCATATATCACGGCGATGTGAAGCCCGCTAATTTGCGTTTTGATGACACGCGTGGCGTATGTATCCTCATTGATTATGATCAGGCAACGCAGTTATCGACTGATGTCAAAAAACTCAACGCCGAAGATTATCTGAAATGGTGCGATGATCAAGACAAGCTTATGTATCCTCCCGGCTCCGGTACTTGGCGCCGGCATTTTAAAGGACTGAGCCAGCGACTCCATGTTGCCCCGTTGTTGAAGAGCGGCGCTTTTAATCTAGCTCAAACAACACCTTACAAACGTCAAGCTACAACAAACACCAAGACTGGCGTATATCACACCATCAGGCATCCGATCGTATTTGCGGATGGGGTACGTGACCTAGATGACAGGTCGACACTGTTAGATCAAGTGGAGTTTTCCGAGGGTGAAACGGTATTGGATGTTGGCTGCAATGCAGGCTTGTTGGTGCACTATCTAGCAGGCCGAGGGTGTCGTCCGACAGGCATCGAGTTAGATCCCTCCATCGTTGTCAGTGCGCAGATGGTCGCAAATATCATTGGGGTGACTGCCAGTTTCTTTTCTCAGGATCTAGATGAGGTGGCAACCCTGGAGCCATTTGATACGATTTGCCTATTCTCTGTCATCCACCATACAAGTAAGCTCGAAGAGAATGGTCGGAAAATTGCGGCTGCCTGCAAACGCATTTTGATTGAATGTCGATTAGCCGAACATGGTAAGAAGCCCTATGTTGATGCCAATGGGAAAGTCAGATGGATGAAAACCTCTGTATGGGCTTACTCGAATGAGAACGCATTGTTTACTGGTTTATCAAAAATATTCCCAGGATTCACAGTTGAAAAAAGGATTGGTGAATCTGGGAAAGGTAGAATATTAATCGAGATGAAGAAGATATTATTATGACTCAAATAATTGATAAACATTCAATCACCGACCGACCCGACTGGTCGCGAGAATTATCAAATTGCAAACGAGCACCTGGTCCTAATTTAATTAATTGCATCCGGCGATTTCAGAGGATATCCAATCAAAACATATTTAGCCGTTTTACAAAAAAGATTATTGTTATTCAGCATTACTTTTGGTCTTGCATATGTTCAAGCGACATCCCCTTAAATAGCAAACTAGGGGGGGGTACAATTGCCGCACCCCTATGGAATAGTTATACACCCCATGGCATCAATAGGCTTCAATGTACGGATTTTTCAAAACGTTACTATTGGATCACGATATTTCAATGGGGACTATCCGGTGATACAAAACAATGTTGATATTGGCCCGGGCGCAATTATTCTTGGCAATGTTTGCATTGGTAATTTTGCCAAGATCGGCGCAAACAGCGTCGTTCTGAATGATGTTCCTGATCATGCTACTGCTGTAGGTGTTCCAGCTAGAATACTCCATAGCAATTAATATAATCGCCACCCTCTTATAAAAACACCACTCGACCATTAAGAAGAGCCATGAAAAAGAAATTACTGGTTATTGAGCCCCATAGTGATGATGGAATGATTGCTGCTGGTGGTTTATGTAGGCACCTATCAGTTGGTTATGAAATATCATTCTGCTTAGTCACGGCCTCCGCACTAAACTTAAGTATGGGATTTGTAACTAGAGAACAGCGCATGGCTGAATTTGACGAGTATGTGACTTTATATGACGGATCTTGGGTGCGACCAGATATTGACGGTGACGCACTACCTCTTGACTACGAGTCTCGTTTAGATCAGATTCCAAAGGCTAAACTCGTCTCTTTTATAGAGAAAAGTATATTAGCGGTCAAGCCGGATGTCTTGATAACCACGGGTCCCTCCTTTCACCATGATCACACTGCTGTATATGAAAGCGTTATTGCCGCCACTCGTCCAACAGCTAGGTTTATGCCGAAATTAATTTTAATATCCGAAAATCCAACCTATGTTCATGAAGGGAATGTGCATCTAACATCAAGGCCCAATTTTTATTTCCCACTTACAGAAGACATCATGTCTTGGAAGATTGATAAATTTGAAGACATATTTAAGAGTCAGATTCGTCCACATGAAAACTACCTGTCATCAAACGGGATAAAACGCTGGGCGTCTTACAGAGGACTTGAAGCCAGATGTGATTACGCTGAGGCCTTCTTCATATTTAGCATGGTCGGAACGCCATGCTTGTAACCATTCATCAACCAGAACATCTACCTTGGCCAGGACTCCTAAATAAAGTCATGCAGGCGGATAAGTTTGTGATATTAGATACCGTTCAGTACAGAAAAAATTATTTCCAAAATAGAAATAAGATATGCACAAAAGGTGGCATCACATGGCTAACTCTCCCAATCGAAAAGTTCAATCATGATACGTTAATTAAAGACATACTGATCAACAGGCATGATAAACTTTTTGGGAAATGGCTTCGCACATTAGAGGTATCTTATGGTGACTTCCCCTATTACGATGATATTAGGCCAGCTATAGAATTGATACATAGCAGCGCAGATGCGCATCTTGCTAGTTTTAATATAAGTTTAATTAGATTCATGCTTGATTATCTTAAAATTAAAACGGAATGTGTGCTTGCCTCAGAGCTTTGCTTACCCAACCCAACTGATGCTACTGACGTGAATCTTAATATATGCAAAGCATTAGGTGCAGAAAAATATCTATCCGGTCCATCCGGAAAAGATTACCTTCATGTTGATAGATTTCATTCCACTGGAATTGACGTATTATTTCATGAGTATTCGCCTGCTAGCTATACACATCCATATGCATGCTTTACGCCAGGGATTTCATTTATCGATGCGATGATGTTATATGGAACCGACTCCAAGCAATATCTGGCTAATTATTCTCATTCAGTCTCGGGAATTGGATAAATGCGTGGCGAAGCGATGGAGAATATATGTAGGAGACTTCAAAACTCGGGCGAACCGCTGTCCGCTTATAGCGCATTAGAGTTTTTTGCACGAGAAGGAGAATGGCAAACTAAGTCATATGCGCATTTAGTCAAAGAGCTTCACCTCTGGGAACTTGATCCAATATATGAGAACGCATTGAAAATCAACTTTCCGCAGGGTCATATTCGAATTGGTGATTCCTTCAAATTGGCGCAGGAACCACAATATCGTCAGCGCTTCAATTGGCTGGTACTAGATAACCCGCAAATGATTTATGGCGATTATTGTGAACATTTCGAAGCATTAAATCTCGCGGCAGTGCTGATGGCTTCCGTTGGCGTCCTAATTTTCAATGTTAACAAAAAACCTTTCAACTATGACCGCCATACCGATTGGCAAGATCGACGTCGCGCTTATTACGGGTGTAATGCAGCACATCTCGCCACCTCCTTTTTGCTCGACTTCTATCGAAAGCGAATCGAAAAGCTTGGCTTTAATGTCCGATACATGTATGAGGAGCCACGCAATACCGAGTACTTGTCCTACATCGTTGCCGGAGTTTCACGTCCGGATCCAGCGTGAAATCATTGTATGAAAGAAAAGCTCTCCAGAATTTATTGGAAAGTCGCTCGCAGGGTGGGGGAACTGTTTAGCCTATCTTGGCCATTTGTCATCTGGGGACTCGGGCAGAAACCTAATTTGCCAGGGTATCCGTCACAGCGACGAGCGCTGTTATATTTCAAAACAGAACCATTCGTCATGCCATGGAAGGTACGCAACTATTCACATACCAATCTCTGGGAAATCGTCGAGATGGTACGTGTCCTGAATCGTTTCGGTTACGCTGTGGATGTTGTAGATCGTGACGCTAAGCGGTTCGTGCCGGAAGATGTCTACGATCTATTCTTGGGATTGGGCGCGGGTCACTCAGGAAAGCGGTTTTCACAGTACGCTAACAAAATGCCGCGCGCAACCAAGATTTTGATCGCGGCGGGTCCAGAGCCCAGATTATCAAACAAACTGGTGCTGGAGCAGTATGCACGGTTCAATGGTCGTCATAGCTGCGAAATTGAGGCCATGCGCCTGACGGAAGGCATCGACTTTGAGTCTTTCGCTGCAGACACTGACTACTTCATGCCCATCGGTGAGCAGCATACCTTCTGTCCACAAAGTTACATGGCACTTGGCAAGCCGGTAATCAATTATTTGCCATCAACTAGCCCGGCCATACGATTTCTGCCTGAGTGGCTTGAAACTCGATCCAGACGCGCCTTTCTCTGCTTCGCCGGTGATGGGTTTATCTGCAAGGGGGTTGATGTCGTCGTGGATGCATTTGCTGCCATGCCAGACGCCGAAGTGTATGTTTGTGGACCGCGCAGTGAACCAGCGTTCTTCGAGGTGCTTGAAGGCAAATTGGCCGCATCTCCAAACATCCGATATGAGGGATTTATCAAAATCGGTGGGCCGCGGTTCGAGGAGTTAGCTGCCCATTGCTCGTATGTAGTTTTTCCTTCATCTGCTGAAGGCTGCGCAACGTCAATTGCCACAGTCCTGCGTGCCGGATTGTTGCCAGTCGTTACCAGAGAAACAGGTATCGATATCGGCCAATTTGGTATTTACATTGACGGCAAAAAAGAAAATCTCGTGGACGAAACTATGCACGCGTGTCGTAAAGCAATTGAAATGTCAGATGCCGAATATCGCCAAAGAGTTTTGGATTGCCTTAAAGACTCGTCCAAATATACTCAGGCATCTTTTACTGATTCATTCGAGAAAGCAATACTCACAGTGTTGAGTCGCCGGGGTGCATAGTTAGAGCTGCCAATGGCTATGATTGAATAAGGCATGATTACAAAATTAGGATCATTTATATGGGAATGATTGACACCCTGCTCAAAGCGAATTCTTCAAGCATATTGCGGCGCGTAGATAGCTGGGCTAATCGGTATTGGCTTGTAAATCCATTAACACGAGTTCCGATCGCTGAACCGGCACGTTATCTAGCTTTGGCGGCTAACGTGCGGAATGAAATCTATCCAGAGATAGATCACTTCGAAAATATGTGCAACGCAGCTATCGATCGCGATTGGCTGGATGACATTGCCTTGCATACCCAAGTAGTCATAAAAAAGTCCCCACTGTGTTACGCGCATGGCAGAGTACTGTACAGTGCTTTGTCATCATGGCTACGCACTCATTCTGCGAATAGTGCAACAGATCGCATTACTGTGTTGGAAACGGGTACTGCGCGAGGGTTTTCAGCTTTATGTATGGCTAAGGCAATGAATGACCAGCAGCGTGCGGGCACAATACTAACGTTTGATGTGCTTCCACATACTATACCAATGTATTGGAATTGCATTGACGACGGAGACGGGCAGAAGACAAGAGCCGAATTGCTGCAACCGTGGAATAAGTTAGTTGAAAACTACATCGTATTTCATCAGGGAGATACGCGAATTTCACTTCCAAAGGTTCGATGTAGCCGAATCCACTTCGCATTTCTTGATGGTGCGCACACCTATGATGACGTTATGTTTGAGTTTATGCAGGTCGCCCCTTTTCAACTAGCGGGAGATGTCATTGTTTATGATGATTACAATCACATCCAGTTTCCCGGTCTTGTGAGAGCTGTAGACGAGATTTGCGCCCACCAAGGCTATGATCGCATCGACATACATGCGCATAAAGACCGAGGCTACGTCGTGGCAACAAAGCGGTAAATAGAATCTTGTGGCAAACCCTCTTAGCCTTAGTCGAACGGAGAGCGGATACGACGAACTCGTTAACGACCAGCCTCTGCTGACGATCTGTGTTGCTACCTACAATCGCGAACATCTGCTAGAGCGCCTGCTATCAAGCGGTAGGAGCGGGCACGATGTGCCTGAATGGAATAGTTCGGTCGAATGGATAATTGTTGACGACGGGTCAATAGATAACACCAGAGCTGTTATCGACAGGTGGCGCGATCAGATATTGCTCAAGTACGTCTGCCAAGACAATACCGGGCGGGCAAAAGCACTGAAAAAGGCAGTACTCCTTGCCTCTGGCCACTATACAGTCATTATGGACTCAGATGACTATTTCAGCGAAGATGGGCTAGCAGTGATTCTGCTTGAACTTAATCGGCTGAAATCCGGGACTGAAATTAGTAACCGTCCCCTCGTTGGCGCTCTGTTTGGCACACTGATAATATCAAAACATACCGCAGCAGGTCGCCACAATTTGCCTACATGTGAGGTTCGCACAAATTTTGTTGCGGCAAGGGCTGACTTCGGATGCTCGGGTGATCTTAAAGAGGTAGTGGATACTCAGACACTCCAAAAAGTGTTCAACGAAGTTGACTTTGATGTCCGGAGAATTCCGACTTACCTCTGGTGGGCAAAGGTAAGTATGCGAGGTGACTGCTTGATGATACGCAAAGTGGTCGCAGTTAAGGAATATATGCCCGATGGCATGACAGCAAACATTTTTCGTTTAAAGACGGCAAGCCCTGCGCCTATGACTGCCTTATACAAATTGTTGTCGCATGCGCCTCTTTACGAATCGGTTCGTTATCGGATGCGATCCAAACTGCTCTGGTATCGATATGCGCTTCTGTCGGGAATTACGCCTGAGCTTTCTCTAATGGAACGTATCTTGTATTCGCCAGCTTGGTTGATCTATTCAATGGATCGATTGCGGTTGGCCTACATGCACAGAAGGAGGGGGCCGTGAGTAGCGCACCTCTATCCTTACGGTCTGTATCACCGCGAAGAAGTTCACTCCCCCTCCTTGCCATACTACTTTTGGGAACGGCACAGTATTACTGGATTAACTTTTTCTACGGTTCGATCAGTTCAAACATTGCTCGCGACCTGGAATCATTTCAAGGCAGTATAGATGGACTGGGAGGGGAGCCTTTCGGATGGGATCTTTTTTCGCTAGAATCAATTGCCCACCGAACATTCGTCTATGGCGAATACTTGGCTTCGATTATATTCCAGATCACGGGTGCGCTTGGTGGAACAGCCGTTGAACTACACGCAGCCACAATCACGACGCTAACGATTACCTGCATATACCTACAATCAAATCGCAAGCTAAATTCTTCTTTGGTAATTCTTCTGACTTTAGCGTGTCCATTTCTATTTGCGAATCTCCTATTGGGTAACACGCGGCAATTATGGGGTTGCATCCTGATTCTATTATTTTACGGACGCACACCGATTTTTGAATATTTCTCAAAAAACAGCTTATCGTGGATCGGACTCTCCATACGCATCGCCGCATTCTCATTATTAATACTTGGGACACATATTGGTTCAATACTCATTTTCGCAACCATACTAATCATAGATTACCTTGGTACTGTTTATATAAAACAACAAACCCTGCAACTAGGAGCCCTTATCAAGCATGCTGGGAAACCATTTCTTCTTGCAGCGATTGTCTTGATTGCCTATGTGATGCAATGGCAGGCAGATGAATTATGGCGAATTCAATCAAAATTTGAATTCTATACATCTGAGAAGGATTTGCATTCATACCCTTATCTAACTGGTGGATTTTTTTATCTAGTGATACTCCCCATATCAGTTGATATATTTCGTTATATAAAGGGCAATTTATCGAATCGCCCTTTACGCTTTTTGGTAATATGCATTTGGGGATTAATATTCATGAGCTTATTATTGCCCATTTCCCATGCTCTAGATCGAGTATTGACGACCCTTGTGCTTTTAGTCTATGTAAAACGAGTAGAGGCCGGAAGCCTGAAGAATGAATATATATATACATCCATTAGACTACTGGCTGCTGTTTATTATATTATTTCTCGGTAACAGTTTGTGCGCATAGTTCATGTCATTTCTGGATTAGGCCAGGGCGGAGCTGAAGCGTCTCTATATCGGTTGTGCAAGGCTTCTCACAACTGCTCCCATATCGTTATTTCGATGAGTGGAGAAGGCATATTTACAGAAAGACTTCGTTGCCTAGGGGTTGAAGTACATCATCTTCACATTGATGGTTGGTTGGATGCCTTAATAAAGCTAATCAGGCTTCGTTATTTTTTGAAATTTCTTCAACCAGACGCAGTCCAGACCTGGATGTATCACGCAGATTTATATGGAGGATTTGCCGCGCGACTAGCGGGGATAAATAAGGTTTTTTGGGGACTTCGCCATGGGGTAGTAGAACTAGGCATCACAAAAAAACGAACACTCTGGATCATCCGTTTGAACGCAATACTTTCGCGATTCCTTCCGCGGTTCGTCGTTTCCTGTTCGGACGTAGGTGCTGTCAATCACATCGCACTAGGCTACGCGCCTGATCGAATAATTGTCATAGCGAACGGAATAGATCCAATCGCCTTTATGCCCAGAGTGCCGCGCACATCACTAGCTGAATTAGGTTGCCAGATAGTCCCTGGAGTCCCAGTGCTTGGTATGGTGGCCCGTTATGACCCATATAAGGACCATGAAAACTTATTTAATGCCTTGAGAATACTTTATAAAGAAGGACTTGCCTTTCATTTTTTGTTAATTGGAGACGGGTTGAGTAACTCGAATTCAGATTTAGTTGCTGCCTTGGAAGAACGGGAGCTTTCGTTTGCCGTTTCTCTCCTTGGCCAGCGAAATGATATACCTGTAGTGATGAACGCGTTGGATCTATTCGTACTGTCTAGTCGGGGCGAAGCTTTTCCAAATGTACTAGCCGAAGCTATGGCTTGCGGCATTCCTTGTGTGGCTACGGATGTTGGTGACGCAACCGCTATTGTTGCTGATACTGGTTGGATCGTACCGAGCCGAAATCCGCTGGAACTGGCGCTCGCAATAAAGAAGGGGGTGCATGAATGGAGGCACGAACAGAATACATGGACCACACGAAAGCAGCAGTGTCGAGAGCGGGTGCTTCGGGAGTACAGTTTGCAGCGCATGGCACAGGCCTATCAGCGCCTGTGGTCGTGAAACAGATCGTAGCAATAGCCACGCGGGAACTTGCGGAGGAGAGGTAAATTGGTAATTGCAATATTCTCAAATACCGCATGGTCTGTTTACAATTTCAGGCTTGGCCTAATAAAAGCATTAATGGCACAGGGTAATATAATACATGTAGTTGTTCCGCCAGATAAGACGTACGTTCCACTTCTTCAGGAAATAGGCTGTGAGGTAACGGCGATTCCCATGGATAACATGGGGGCAAATCCTTTACGAGACGGAGCACTGCTTCTGCGTTACCTAAAACACCTTTATAAAGCTCAGCCAGAACTGTCTCTATTATTTACCATTAAGCCAGTTATCTATGGTTCAATAGCATCATGGATAACCAGAATCCCCTCGATTAGTGTAATTACCGGCTTGGGTACTGCATTTATAACGGATAACCTATTGACTCGCATAGTAGAAGCCCTATACCGTGTGGCATTGAGTTTTTCAAATAAAGTATTTTTCCTGAATAGTGAAGATATGCGCACTTTCTATTCAAAAGGGATAATTCATGATGCGCAATTTGTAACTACGATCCCTGGGGAGGGTGTGGATTTGAGTGTATTCACAAAAGAATTTGTTAGCAATAATGCTAATCGAGTGCGCTTAATCCCAGGCTCCGGCATTGACATTGATCGCTTTAAATTGGATCGCACTAATAATAATAATAATAATAGCTTCTCGTTTATATTGGTCGCACGAATGATTCGTGATAAAGGGGTTATTGAGTTTGTCGATGCAGCGCGCATGCTGAGGCAGCGGTTCCCAACAGTTAAATTCAAACTCCTCGGCTATATCGGCGTTCAAAACCGGGGCGCAATAACTCAAAAGGAAATTGATCATTGGGTTGCAGAAGGGGTCGTAGAGTACTTGGGATCTGCATCTGATGTGCGCCCCTTTTTGATTAATGCTAACTGTGTTGTGCTGCCCTCCTACCGCGAGGGCATATCTCGCACATTATTAGAAGCTGCTGCGATGTCTCTTCCGATCGTGACCACCAATGTGCCAGGTTGCAGAGACGTTGTGGAAGATGGAGTTAATGGATTCCTATGTGCTCCTCGTAGTGCACATGATTTGGCCGATAAGTTAGCGCTTCTACTGGAGCTTAGTGGCGAGCAGCGTGCCGAGATGGGGCGACGTGGTCGTGAAAAAGTCGAGCGTGAATTTGACGAAAAGATCGTGATCGATAAGTACCTGGCTGCCATTGCCGAGATTGCTAACCGCCCCAAGTCGGCGCTGGCGGGACGGCGCTTATCGGATTGACGCCTGCGCCCACGGCCAGACCTCCACGCCATAGCGGTTCCGGACCTTTCGCAGCATCTGTTTGGAGACCGCATCGGTAATCCCCTCGACGAACCGCGTCGATCGCCAGGCGTAAGACCCACGTTTTTCATCGTCCCGCTCGTAAGTCAGCCCCTCCTGTAGCTCCATCAACTCTGCGCGCTCTCTGAGCACCAGCGAAGCGTTGAACACCCAATCAACAAAGTCGATCTCCTCCGCCGTCCAATCACAAGCGGCCGATTCAAGATAGTCAATCGCCCATTCCGGGCCATGCACATTGCTGGCATGCCAGTAAAGGTGCTCCGCCATCAAGGTTCGCCCGGTCAGTCCCTCCGCAATGTAGGGGTTCGCGGCAATCCCCCGCCGCAGGTAGGTGCAGGCCGCCACATAATCCCCCTCCCGAAACGCAATCAACGCCGCCTGATACCAGTGCGCTGGTGAATTTGGCGCGCCGTTCAGGTATTCCTTCATCGCGGCCTTGCGATCGCCGGTGATCAGGGCTATATCGCCGAGCAGGAAGCGCACGCCCAGGTTGTCCATCGGGCACCAGGCCAGCAGCTTCTTGGCCAGCACCATCGCCGATTTGCCCTCCCGGCGGTGCATCAAGCCCAGCAAGGTGCCATGCGCCAGACGCAGGAAGGATCGGTTGTAAGTCGCTCTGTCCTGACGGCCAGAGTCTCCTTGCCACAAGTTAGGGCGGCCTTCGGCCGCAGGCAATGGCTTTGTCTCGCCAGGGCGAGACGCGTGGTCACTCTCGGACCAGGTGATCTGGCCCTTGTAGCCTTTGGGGATGAGGGCCAGTGCCCGATTGAAGGCACGTTCATGCACTTCCGCCGCTTCGTCCCGCAAGCCGAGCGCCCACAAGCGGTTGGCGATGAAGTTCTGGATTTCCAGATTGTCCGGGGTGGCGGCTTCCAGCTTGCGTGCCTGCATCAGCGCCTGCTTGTCGCTGATCTGGCCGGCGTCAAGTTTGTCGATCAGCGCATCGAGCGCGTCTTCGTCCTGCCAGTTGCGCGAAAAGCGGCCGACCTCGGTGGGTTTGCCGGTGTCTGGATCGTCGAAGGTATCGATGGTGAAGTGAAGCGACGGGGACTGAGGACTCGGGACTGAGGGGTGGAAACCCATCCCCTCCCCGGCCCTCCCCTTGAAGGGGAGGGAGGAATGGGTGGTGGGGGTGGCGGGGTCAGGTTTCTTGCGGGGCATGGTCGGGTCCATTCGTTTCGGGGGCGGCGGCTGTCTTGCCGGCTTGGGTGGTATAGGTGCGTCCGTTGTTGGCGATATAGCGCCGCACCTCCGGCGCCATCGTCTCCGGCACGAGCAGGACCGTCAGCCCCATCGCCTCCGCCATGCGCTCGATCGACGACAAACGCGGATCGCGCTTGCCGCTCTCGATTTCAGAAATGTGCTGCGGCGACATGCTGACTTTGGCGGAGAGCATCTCCAGCGTCAGCCGGCGCTGATTGCGGTGACGGCGGAGGGCATTGAGGATGAGGGTGTCCATGACCCGCAGCGTAGCGCAATTGAGCGGCGATGGTTCATGCGATCGTATGAATTCGTGCAGAAATGACTTGATCCCGGTGGCGAAGAGAGCGTTCATGGTGGGCAACGCAAACACCCTGCCCTGCCACGATGCCACACCACGTCCCCCTTCCTCCCAGCGCCGATGCGGCCAACCCACCCCGCCAGCGCGCCGCCCAGTACGTGCGGATGTCCACCGACCATCAGAAATACTCCACCGAGAACCAGGCGGACAAGATTCGTGAGTATGCCGAGCGCCGACACATTGACATCGTCTGCACCTACGCCGACGAAGGCAAGAGCGGCTTGTCGATTGACGGCCGCCCCGCTCTGCAGCGGCTGATCGCCGATGTCGAATCGGGATCGGCGGATTTCAAGCTGATCCTGGTCTATGACATCAGCCGCTGGGGCCGGTTTCAGGACGCTGACGAAAGTGCTTTTTACGAGTATCGAATCAAGCAGCACGGCATTCTCGTCACCTATGTCGCCGAGCAGTTCGAGAACGATGGCTCGCCCGTGTCGACCATCGTCAAGGGTGTCAAACGTGCCATGGCCGGGGAGTACAGCCGGGAACTCTCGGCCAAGGTGTTTGCCGGCCAGTGCCGGCTGATTGAACTCGGGTTTCGCCAAGGTGGCACAGCGGGCTATGGCCTGCGCCGGGTGCTGGTGGATCAGGCCGGCCAGCTCAAAGCCCAACTGGCCCGCGGGGAGCACAAGAGCCTGCAGACTGACCGCGTAATTCTGGTGCCCGGCCCCGAGGAGGAAGTGCGCCACGTCAACCTGATGTTTGCTTGGCTGATCGACGAGGATCTGCGCATTGCCGAGATTGCCGGTCGGCTGAACGGCATGGGGGTACGCAACGATGTTGGCAGTGCCTGGAGCTACGGCACCGTACGTGAAGTCCTGACCAACGAGAAATACATCGGTAACAACCTCTACAACCGCCAGTCGTTCAAGCTCAAGAAGGTCCACGTCAAGAACCCGCCGTCGATGTGGATCAAGAAGGAAGGCGCCTTCGAAGGGATTGTGCCGGCCGACGTCTTCTTCACTGCCCAACAGATCCTGATCGCCCGAGCGACCAAATACACCGATGAGGATTTGCTGGAACGCCTGCGGCAGTTGTACCAGGACACCGGCAGTCTCAGCGGGTTCATCATCGATCAGGCGCCCGGTCTGCCGACGGCGGCCACCTACGCTCAACGCTTCGGCAGCTTGCTCCAAGCCTACAGCTTGGTTGGCTTTCGCCCGGAACGAGACCTGCAGTTTCTAGAGATCAACCGCAAGCTGCGGCGGCTGCACCCCGAGATTGTGCAGCGCACCCAGGCCACGATTGCCGGTTTGGGTGGAGAAGTGCGTTGCGATCCGCGCACTGATCTATTGCACCTGAATGAGGAACTGGTGATCAGCGTGGTGCTGGCACGTTGCCAAGTGCTGCCGGATGGGCTGCAGCGTTGGCGGGTGCATTTTGATCCGGCGCGGTATGAGCCGGACATCACCGTGGCGATTCGGCTCGACGGCAGCAATGCGGCGGAACTCGACTACTACCTGCTGCCCCGGCTGAACTTCGGACTGGACCGGATTTCGCTCAGCGAGCGCAATGCCGCCGAATTCGAGTGCTTCCGGTTTACCGACCTGGATTTCTTCTACGGCCTGGCCCGGCGCAGCGATGTACGGGCGGGGCGCCATGGTTCCCTCGCCAGGCAATTCCCAACCCATCAATTCCACCCTGAACAGGAGGCAACACCGTGATACGCGACACCCCAGAGGCCGTGCGCCTGATCCCGATTGACCGGATCGAGGTGCTCAACTCGCGAGACCGCAATACCAAGGTCTTCGAGGAGATTGTCGGCAACATCAAGTCGATCGGGCTGAAGAAGCCGATTACTGTCACTCAGCGCGAGGGGCCCGATGGACCGGAGGGAGAACCCAAGTATCTATTGGTCTGTGGCGAAGGGCGACTCAATGCCTTCCGCCTGCTGGGTGAAACCCATATCCCGGCGCTGGTGGTGGAAGTCAGCGAGGAAGACGCCTTCATCATGAGCCTGGCGGAGAACATCGCGCGGCGGCAGTACCGGCCGCTGGAGATCCTCGCCGATATCGAATCTCTGCGGCAGCGGGGCTACGGGCCGGAATCCATCGTGCACAAGACCGGTCTGTCGGCGCAGTACGTGAACAACATCATCTTTCTGCTGGAGCGCGGCGAGGAACGGCTGATCGAGGGGGTGCAGAAAGGGCAGATCCCGCTCACTACCGCCCTGGAGATCGCCAAGGCCGGTGACACCAACAAGGAACTCGGGACGGTTCTGCAGCAGGCCTACGAGACGGGCCAGCTGCGTGGGCGGCAGTTGATCGAGGCCAAACGCCTGGTCGAGAAGCGTGAGGCCTTGGGGCCGGCGGTGTCGCATGCCCCGGTACCGAAGGCCGCGCCGGCGATTTCCCCCTCCAGCTTGGTACGCACCTACCAGAAGGAAGTCGAGCGCAAGAAGAAGATGGTGATCAAGGCGGAGTACTCGCAGAACAAGCTGTTGTTCGTGATCGAGGCCCTGCGCTCCCTGTTCGCCGATGAGAATTTTGTCAATCTGCTGCGCGCCGAGGGACTGGAAAGCCTGCCTGCTCCCTTGGCCGAACGCATTCACCTGCAAGGAGCCGTGTAATGGAAATGGCCTTTCTCAAGATCCTGGTCGGATTCGACCTCAACACCCAGATGATTTCACTGGACGCCCTGCTACCGAGCAAGAAGGTGCCGGATGGCGCGATGAGTTCGCGCAAGTTCGCCCAGATCAAGGCCTCGATTCAGGAGGTGGGCATGATCGAGCCGCTGTCGGTGTCCAAGCCGGACATTTACAAGGATGAGTACTTGCTGCTCGACGGCCACATGCGGGTGCTGGCATTACGGGAGTTGGGCGAATCGGAAGCGGCCTGCCTGATTGCCACCGACGATGAGACTTACACCTACAACAATCGCGTCAACCGGTTGTCGACCATCCAGGAGCATTACATGCTGCGGCGGGCCATTGATCGCGGCGTCAGCAAGGAACGGCTGGCCCGGGCCTTCAATCTGGATATCAGCTCGATCGACAAGCGGGTGAATTTGCTCGAAGGAGTGACGGCGGGGGCGGTGGTGCTGCTGCGGGATCAGCAGTTCAACCCGGAGGTGGCACGGGTGCTGCGCAAGATGCGGCCGGAACGTCAGGTCGAGGCAGTTGAACTGATGATTGCCGCCAATGCCATTACGGTCACCTATGCCGAGGCCTTGCTCAATGCCACTCCGCCGGAGCAACTGGTCGACAACCGGCCACCGAAGCTCAAGCCGGCCGTCACCCCGGAGCAGATGGCCAAGCTGGAACGGGAGATGGACAAGGTGCAGGGGCAATACGAGCAGGCCGAACAGACCTACGGGGCAGACTTGCTGCACCTGACGGTGGCCAAGGGGTATTTGACCCGGTTACTCGGCAACCCTGCGGTCAAACGCTACCTCGGGCAACATCAGCCGGAGATACTGGAGGAGTTTCAGACACTGGTGGATACCGAGGCGCTGGATGCCCGGGCGCTTGAGGCGATGCGGGAGGACGCCGACGAGGAGGACGAGGACGATGAGGGCGATGGCATGAGCGATATCGCGGTGGCGGCATGATGATGGATATCACGCGCATCCCGCTCAGCGAGCTCCTGCAGCTTCAGCAGCAACTGCCGGTGGAAATCGACCGGCGGCGCAACCTGGAGCGTGATCGGGTGATGGAGGAGTTATCTGCCTTGGCTCGGGCTCGGGGGTTTGTGCTGGAGGATTTGATTGGGGGGCAGGCGGTGCCGGCGGCGGCTCCAGTCTCGATGCAAGCTCCGATGCCAGCGCCGGTACTGTCTCCCTCGATACTCCGCCCACTGCCCCAAGGCCGCCAGCGCCGCTCCCCACCCGTGAAGTTCCGGCATCCGCAGCAGTACGATCTGACCTGGACCGGGCGCGGCAAACGGCCCCGTTGGGTGATGGCGTGGCTGGCGGAAGGGGGACGGATGGAAGAGTTGGGAGTGATGTAGTCAGCGCAACAGCAATTGAACTTCGGCCTGACGACGCGCAACCAGTCCTGGCAGGACTCGGCCACTGCCCCTCACCCACCGCTCGAGTTCCGTCGCTGCCGATGGCCAGTTCCGCTGATTGATTCGCCGCCGCAGTGTCGACGTCTGCAATCGACCGGCCCCAAGGTTGAACGTGAAATCCACGATGGCTGCGAGACGTCCATCTGACTCCGTCACCAGCACCGGGCAGTAGCGCAAAGTGGCCCGCAGCGCCGTCTGCAGATCCTGCGCCAGATACGACTCCCCCTCCTCCTCGGTAATGGGTGAGTGCTCGGGCTGACAAAGATGTCCGAAGCCAATCGTCCAGTAGCCTGCCGGGCAGATATAGGGATAGGCGCGATGCGGATCGTGCTTGGGCACACGATGAAATCCCTCAAACCGCTTGGCTAGATCGATGGCTGCGTCGGGTACTACAAGTGCGCCCATCGTTCCCTCCGTTTGATCGACCCAACCGCAGAAGGCGACACACCATGCTGACGGGCGATACGAGAGTAGCTGCCGACACTGGCGCGGATGGAGGCCACCGCCTCGCTTTGCAGCTTGGCACCGCCATTGCTTTCTCCCACCATCCTGGCCGACCTGCCTTTGATGACCATGTCGGCCATGTTTTCATCATGGCTGCCAAGAAATAGATGGCTGGGGCGAATGCAGCGCGGGTTGTCACACCTGTGGCAGATAAACATGCCGGCAGGGATTTCGCCGTAAGCCAGTTCGTATGCCACGCGGTGAGCACGCAGTTGAACGCCGTCCTTGCGTTTGATCAGACCATACCCCTGCGGCACCTTTGCGCCTGACCACTCCCAGCAACCCGGCGTTGCATCAAAGTCGATCCTGGCGAGCAGCCGATATCGAATGGGCGTTTCGGGTCGTCCTGTGCGTGCCATCACCGCCCCCGATTCATCTTGTCCAGGGTTCGCCCAAGGAACCAGAAGTTCAACACCCCGGCCCACAGCGCCTGATCTGCCTCCGTCCAGGCATGCAGGATCGCCGTACCCCAGCCGGCACCCGCCGTCACAGCCGCCACAAACGCCGCCGTCTTGGCCGCGCAGTAGAGCAGCATGAACCAGTAGGTGATGATGGGCCGCACACTGATCGACAGCGCATCGGCCCATTTCACCCCGGAGCGTTGCCCCTGGGCTGCAACGGCCTCCTTCAGAGCCTCGATGGCTCCGGTATTCCAGGCCGCATCGGCTGCAGCGCCGATCTCACCCATCCGTTGCGCACCGCGCAGCTTCTCGAACTCCAGCGCCTTGTCCTGCATCGCCAGTTCGTGACTGCGCTCACCATTGCGGTCCATCCACTTCAGGATTTCCGGGGCCAGACGGAATGCACCGCCGAGCAACCCGCCAAGCAAGGTCTCGATCATGGCTGGCCCCCAAACAGCTTGATCTTGAGCACGGTGCCGGCCAGCAAGGCCAGCACCAGGCCGGTGACAATCATCTTGACCAGGGTGATGCCGGCCGTGCGCTTGGCTTCATTGAAGGCATCCAGCAGGTTCCTCAGTTCCCGGATGTCGTGAGCGGCATCCTCGCCATCCAGGCCCACGCCGTGCAATGCGGCGCGAGCGCCCCGTTCGGCCGCCCGTTCCAGCATCGCCTCGAATTCTTCTTGCGGGATGGTCACCATCTTGCGGCGCTCCATTGGGGTTGCATCCATGATTTCGTCTCCAGACAACGAAGTTGCGGCGTAGGCTCATGCGGCAAAGCCGCGTTATGCCGAAGCCAAACGCGAAGCCCACCTCGTGGATCGGCTCGTCGGGTTGGTAAAGCAATGTCAGATCGCGATGCCGGCACTCCAGCCGGTGGTCTTGTAGGCCGAAAGCACGGCCTCGTCATCGATGTAGCAAAGCCAACCAACCTTGGGCGTGTAGTACTCCCAGGTGCTCGCCACGCGCACGGCGATCTGATTGGTCTTGCCGGCCCACACACCGGTCGCAGCGGCCGGAATGATGTAGCGGTCGCCATCAACCGGACTGGCCGGCGGCGTGACCAGATCACGATCCTTGACCGCGAGTCCAACCACCGCGCCGAGCCGCTTTAAATTGCCGTCCATCGTTGTGTGCCACCCGGATTCGCCGAGGGTCCAGCCGTAGGTGAGACCAAGATTCGGATCAGTGCTTGCCATCAGATGCCTCCATAGTATTTGCCGTAGTTCAGGCCGAAGCCCGCCCGCTCGAAACTCCGCGTTTGCTTCTGCCAGCTGACATGCCCATCGCGCACCGACTCGATCTCGACCTTGAGCCGGCCGTTGATCCGTCCCAGCCCACTATCCGTGGCTTCGTCGGTGGTCGAATAGATCAGGGACGTCGTGGTCAGACCCGTCAGGGTTTTCTGGAGCGAGAGGTTTTCGTTGTAGATGCGGGCCGTGTAGGTGGTCCCCGCCTCGGGGCCGATGTTGCCCTCCGACTGCGTCACCAGATAGACGGTCTGCTGCATGCGGTCGCGATGGGCCCAGGTCAGCGCCATCTGGCCCAGCATCACAGTGGGCCACATCACGTTATTGACCCGGACATTCCCTGGTGGATACGGCCGGATCATGCGCTTGGCGAAGGTGTAGCTGTCGGCCGTCGCCGCCGACTCCGCCAGGCGTCCCATGCCGGTCGACGGCAGCAACTTGACCTGCAGCGACTCCCCGGACAGATACTGCTCAGTGAGCAAGGCTTCCACGCCATCGGCAAACCAGAGCCGCGCACCGGCCAGATGACTCACCGGTACGGTATCGAGAATGCCCCGTTCCACCGTGACCGTCCCAGCACCGAGATTCACCGCCTTGATGGCCACGATCTCGTCTTCGAGATAGGCCAGTTTGTCGAGGCCGACCGACTCCAGATCCTGCCCGTTGCCGATCGCCAGCACGGTGGCGGCCGGGTCGATGTCGTTGATCAGCGTCGCGTTGGGCGTAAAACCCATCGCCTCGACCTCGGCAAAGGCGGCACTTCCCTGGCGCGTCAGCACCTTCACGTTGAGGGAATCTCCAGAGGGACGGCTTGCGCACACCACCAGGAGTCCACCTTCGGGTTCGAGTTCGGCCCGGGCCGTCGCCGATTCGCCAACCACCCGCTTCACCACCGTCCACCAGGGTGCCTCGCCCAGTTTCCTGAACGGCACCGGGGCCGGGGCGGTCAGCGGCGAGACCCAGGAGGTGGGCGTCGGTGAGACATAGGTGGCCGAGGGTAAGCCGAAGATGTCCTCGACACATTCGATGCGCACCCGCCCATCGGTCAGGGTGCCGTAGCTGATGCGCACCACCCGCATCACCAGCTGGGCGATGCCCAACTCCGGCCAGGTCAGCTTGAAGACATCGCCGATGTTGAGACTGGCCGCTTTGCGGTTGGCGACCAGCGTCGCCTTGGCCAGGGGCACGGACAACTGCTTGAGGTCGCCCAGCGCTACCTTCGAGGCCAGCGTGCCGTTGCTGATGCCCGGATAGTCCACCGTCACCGAGGACACCACGCCTCCGGCCAGTTCCAGGGCCGCCAGGTCATGCACGGTGATCGCCGCATCCTTGTCGGTGCTGCGGTCCCGGTAGCGCACCGTGACCTGATTGATCAGCTCGGATTCAGCCGGACGCGAGAAACTTTCCAGCGCCAGGATATTGGTGGCATCCAGCACCATGAGGCTGGATAGGCTGTAGTCCGCCCGGGCGAGCTTCAGGGTGTATTGCCCGGTGCGCGGATGGACATAGAGCGTGCCATCGATGTGGCGCAGCACTTCGCCGATGAATTCTTCGAGGGGCTGTTCACGATCCCACAGCAGAGAGAGTCCGAACTGTTCGCTGCCCAGGGTGTAGGACGCCGTAGAGAAACTGCTGGCATCGATCTCACTGGTCGCGTGGCCCAGACCCCAGGTCGCATTGTTGAGGCACTCGTAGATGATATGGGCCGGATTGGCGTCTCCGTTGATGTAGCCGCTGCTGAGGGCCACCGGTGCCGGAATCCGCCGTGCCTCGACGCTCCAGGGCTTGATGTAGGGGTTCATCGCCGACAACTGGCACTGCTGCACAATCAGCGACAGCACGCCGCGAAACGCCGGAATGATGCTGCCGAGTTTCTGCTGCAGATAGCCGGACACCGTTTCGGCCGGGCCGCCGAACTTCACCTCGACATAGCCCTGCACACCGCCTTCACGCGAATCGCCGCCGAACAGTTGCGGGGCATTGATGTAGATGGTCTGGCTGCTCGTGATGCTGCCGCTCCAGGCCGTGCGCTCGCCGACGATGATGCGGGTGATGGCATCGACCGGTCCATGACACAGGACCAGATGCAGCCCCGCGTAGTAGCGATGGCCGACGACATAAGAACTCGAGCCGCCACCACGTTTGCCGCCACCGCCCATTTAGACCACCTGCTCGCGTTGTTCGACTGCCTCGGCGAGGCGAATTGCCATGGCATCACCACTGGCCCGGAGCCATTCAGTCGTCACGCCGTCCTTGCGGAAGTCGTCGAAGCTGACTCCGTCTCGCGGAAACCATTTACGCAGTCCGGCATTGCAATAGCCCAATGCCTTCGTATCCTCATGTGTCACGATCATTTCTTGCCTCCACTGCCAGACGTCTGGCGAATTTCCGTGGTCTTGATGTCGCCATACCAGACGCAGTTGGCCTGGCGGATGACGCGCGTGCCGAACAACACCGGGATGGGCTTGCCCTGTTCGGCCACCGGAACATCCACATTGCCGGGCGACACGGAAGCTGGCTTCGGCGGCCGGGGGCTCAGCAAGGCCCCGATGACCGTGGTCACCACCCAGACGAGAATTTGTGTCCACATGATTCAGACGATCGAGTCGCCGGCAAAGGGGTTCTTCGCCGGTATCCAGGGAAACCCGCCAAAGTTCAGCGAATTGCCGAACTTGCTCTGGCAGGTCGAGAAACTGCGGTCGCAGCCGGCGAAGGCTTCGAAGGCGCTGCCCACCGCCAGTCCGGGCAGGACGCTCGACAGCGTGACCGTATCGCCCGTGTGCTGGGTGATCATGCGGGGTACACCGCCGACGCGCAGGTAGCCGCCGGTCAGCCATCCGCTGCTCTGCGACAGGAAGGCCACCGAGGTTGCCGTCAGTCCGGAAACCGCGCTCAACGTGCCGGCGATCTTGAAGATCGGAAGAGC
>Ga0194131_10001735_pt1 | contig 36883 bp, 40 predicted proteins | sample TA2KigO120mmetaG_FD_148631 | JGI IMG/M metagenome (GOLD analysis project Ga0194131, IMG submission 148631) | Freshwater microbial communities from Lake Tanganyika, Tanzania - TA2015053 Kigoma Offshore 120m | ecosystem: Environmental > Aquatic > Freshwater > Lake | place: Tanzania: Lake...
CGGCAGGCGACGGCGCGAGCGTCGCGGCGGCGAGCGCTGCGCCGGCCGCGATAGCAAGAATCGACTTCCTCATGTTCGTCTCCTGGATGCGGCCGGCCCCAATGCCGATCGCGGGACAATTTCGGTCACCCTAGGCCCGATCCGGGCAGGGCCAAATAGGCGCCGCCAATTTGTCGGAAATTTGTTGACGACCTGTGTACAAGCCGCGGCCTCCCGGCCGCAGACCTGAACGGAGGTTCAGGTGTTGGGCGTCAGCGCGCCGCCCGCGCCCGCACGGCGTGGTCGATCAGCGTCTTGCCCAGCGACCAGACTGCGCCCGGCACGCGATGCGCGTCGGCGATCGTGCGGTCGAAGGCGTTGACGATCCAGTCGCAGTCGTCGTCGGAGATGGTCAGCGCCGGCAGGAGCTTGATGGTGTGGCTGCCGTGGCCGGCCACCTGGGTCAGGATCCTGTGGTCCTTGAACAGCGGGATGGTGATGAGCTGGCAGAACAGGCCCTTGTTCGCCGTCTCGACCGCGGTCCAGGACGCCTTCAGCTTGAAGGAACTCGGCTTTCCGAACTCGACGCCGATCATCAGGCCCTTGCCGCGCACCTCGGCGAGCAGTTCGTATTGCGGGATCAGCGACTGCAGCCGGCCGATCAGCGCCTCGCCGACACGTGCGGTGCGCTCGACCAGGCGCTCCTGTTCGAGCACGTCGAGCGTGGCGATGCCGGCCGCCATCGCGAGGTCGTTCTTGGCGAAGGTCGAACCGTGCACGACCGCGCGGTCCATGCGGTTGAACAGCCTGTCGAAGATCGCCTTGCGGGTCAGCACCGCGCCGCTCGGCACGTGGCCACCCGACAGCGACTTCGAAAGCAGCACCATGTCGGGCTCGACGCCCCAATGCTCGATCGCCAGGAACCGGCCGGTGCGGCCCAGCCCGGTCTGGATTTCGTCGGCGACGAACAGCGTGCCGTGCTTGCGGCAAAGCTCCGCTGCGGCCTTGAGATAGCCGTCAGCGGGCATGTTGACGCCCTTGCCCTGGATCGGCTCGACGATGAAGGCGGCCGCGTCGCGCTTGGCCAGCGCGCGCTCCAGCGCTTCGAGGTCGTTGAATGGAATTTTCACGCAGCCGGGGAGCAGCGGCTCGAAGCCGTCGCGGAAAATTGCGTCGCCGTTCAGCGACAGCGCGCCGTGCGACAGGCCGTGGAAGGCGTGGTCGCAGAAGATGAGCCCGGGCCGGCCGGTCGCCGCGCGGCAGAACTTGATCGCGGCCTCGACGGACTCGGCGCCTGAATTGGCGAAGAACACCTTGTCAAGGCAGGGCACATGCGCCAGCAGCCGCTCCGCGAGGATGCCGGCAAGCGTCGACACGTCGAGCTGCACAAGGTTGGGGAGTTCCGCGTCCAGAATGCTCCGTAGCGCAGTGCGCAACACGGGATGATTGCGGCCGATGGCAAACACGCCGAAACCGCTCAGCAGGTCGAGATAGCGGTGGCCGTCGCGGTCGTAGAGATACTGGCCGCTGCCGCGGCAGAAGCCCACGTCGTAGCCGAGCGTCCGCAGCACGCGCACCATCTGCTCGTTGAGATGGTGGCTGTGCATGGCAAAGCGTTCGCTCTCGCGTTCCGCGAACAGCGCCGCGATGTCACGGCTGACGATCTGATCCATGGTGCTGGCGCGCCTAAAATTCCGCCCGAGCGGGATCGGTCCGCTTTGCGGCGATTGCGTGGTCCCGATGGCCGGCGGTCACGTCGGGAAAATCCAGGTCCTGCCGATCGATCACGTCACCCTCGAAGCGTTCACTGCGGCTGCCGAGCACGGTAGAGCAAGGCCGCAGATCGCATTCTAGTATCATCCGCCGCCTGCGGCGCGCTGCGTCAATATGACATAATTTGCAGGGCGCCGCGGCGGCCTCGCCGGCAGACCCTGTTGAAATGACTGCGGTTTTATCGGCCGCCGGGCGCCGCCGCGCTGGCCGCCACGGGGGACGGACTGCGGAACCGGGGGCCGGTCACCGGTCACGGGATCGGCAGCAGGGGTTTCTTTCCGGCGTGCAATTGCATGTCCACGGTGGCGAGCAGGGCGGCTGTCCCGGCGTAATTGCCCATCAGCAGCACCAGGTCGAGCAACCTGTTCGGCCCGAACAGCGCCTTGCCCTCGGCGAACAGCTCGGGCGTTACCTTGTGGTCGCGCCAGACCTGCCGCGCCAGTTCGATCGCGACGCGGTCGGTATCGGCGAGGCTGGCGGTAGCGCGGCGGTACTTGATGACGTCGATCGTTGCCTGCGGCACGCCTTCCTTCAGCGCTTCGGGTTCGTGCGCCACCCATTCGAACTGGCTGTCCATCTCGCGCGCCGTGGCGAGGATCGCGACCTCGCGCACCTGCGGCGACAGGCCCGTTTCGAACCGCAGGTAGCGGTTGAGCGCGGTCAGGTATGGCGCTGCCTTCGGCGTGTAGAGCTGAATGCCGGCCGGACCCTGCAGGCCGGCGATGGTCGCGCCCGGCGTCGTGCCGCGGTCGTAGATTTTCTTGCCGGCCTCGTCGAGGTCTTCCCGATTGGGCAGCGGCAGGCGAAAGCCCGACCGCGGGTCGATGTCGGACGGCATGGAATTTCCTTCTCTGTCGGACGTTGGCGCGATGATGGCTGCCGGCACGCCGCGGTTCAAGGTGCGCGCAGGAAATGCCGAATGCCAGCGCGGGATGCGCCGGCTATTTGGCGCCCGTCGCTTCGGCCAGCAATTCCAGCGCGCGCTGTGCGAAGGCCTGCATGTTGGCCACGCGGTCGCCGCTGCCGGTGCGCAGCGTGATGGCGATCTCATTGGGTCCGGAGATGGCGATGCAGGTGTGGCCCGCGGGATCGCCGTAGCGGTTGCCCTTCGGGCCGGCAGCGCCGGCTTCGGCGATGCCCCAGGTCGTACCGAGCCGCTCGCGCATGCGGCGCGCGAGCAGCGCCGCATAAGGTTCGCTCGCGGGCCGGATGCCCTTCATGTCGTCAGCCGAGATGACCGCGAGCGCCTGGCGCGCCGCGCCGGTGTAGACCACGGCGCCGCCGACGAAGTAGGCCGATGCGCCGGGCACGGCGAGAAGGGCCGCGGAAATCAGCCCGCCCGCCGAGCCTTCGGCCACGGCGACGGTTTCCCGCCGCTCGATCAGGCGCGCGGCCACCTTCCCGGCGAGCGGCAGCAGGCTTTCCATCGTCCCGTTCGTCGTCTCGGTCTTGGCCTTAGTTGAACTTCAGGCCTGCGGCCTTCACCAGCGCGATATTGGCGTCGACCTCTTTCTTGATCAGCGCGTCGAACTGGGCCGGCGTCAGCGGCATGGGCTCGATGCCCTGCGGCTTGAACTTCGACTGGACTTCGGGAAGTTTCAGCACGCGCTCGGTTTCCACGCGCAGCTTCTCGACGATGGCAGGGGGCGTCTTCTTCGCGACCAGCAGGCCCATCCAGAATGAGTAGTCGGAGTTGGCGAAGCCGAGCTCCAGCGAGGTCGGGATGTCCGGCAATGCGGACGAACGCTTCACGGTGCTGACCGCGAGCGGAACGAGTTTCTTGTCCTGGATGAAGGGCAGGGCGGACGACATGCCCATCAGGGTGAAGTCCACGCGGCCGGTCATCACCTCGGTCAGCGCATCCGGGCCGCTGCGGAACGGCACGTGCGTTGCCGAGAAGCCCGCGCTCAGCCGGAGCCGTTCGGCGGCCCAGTGCGTCGCGCTGCCCATGCCGGCGGAGGCGTAGCTGAGGCCGCCGCCCTTGGCCTTGTCGACCAGTTCCTTCAGCGACTTGATGCCCTTGCTCGGCGCGACCAGCGCAACGTTCGGAACCGTGCCGAACGGAATGACGCCTGCGAAGTCGTCGGCCGGGTGGTACGAGAGCTTCGGATTGACCGCCAGCGCCGACGAATGCGCCGACGCATTGATCAGCAGCGTGTAGCCGTCGGGTTCGGCCTTCGCCACCATGGCGCTGCCGATCGAGCCGCCGGCGCCGCCGCGGTTCTCGATCACGATGGTCTGGCCGAGCAGCCGTGACAGCGGGTCCATCACGATGCGGCCGACGATGTCGATGGTGCTGCCGGCGCCGAACGGAACGACGGCGCGGACGGTGCGGCTGGGATAGGCCTGCGCCGCGGCGAGGCCGGGAAGGGCGGGCGCGGCGAGCGCGCCGGCGGCAAGGTGCAGGAACTGGCGGCGATTGGTCATCGTTTCTTCCCTGGCGGTTATCGGGTTGTCACCTGGCCTGTGCGTCGGGACATCACAGGGGACGGGGCGGCGAACATAGCGTGGATCGCCGCCAGTCGGAAACCGGCATTTCATTCCGGCAAGGAATGCCGACTATGCGGGCTGCTGCGGGATCGGAACCTCGTGAACCTTCATTCCGAGCGAAACCGACGTGTAATAGCCGAGCAGCACCAGCACTTCCGCGATTCCGTCGCGGCCGAGCGCCTTCTCAACGTCGGCAAAGTCCGCGTCGCTGAGCTTGACGCCGCCGACGAGCGCTGTGGCAAAGCGATGCACCGCCCGTTCGTGCGGGTCGGCGAGCTTGGGGTCGCGCCCCGCGAGGATCGCGTCGATGATCTCCTGCGACAACCCCACGGCCTTGCCGGCCTTGATGTGCGCCTGCCGCACATAGTCCGCGTCCCAGTGCTGCGCGATGACCAGGATACCGATCTCGACCTCGCGCGTGGACAGCGACGAGCGCTTGTTCAGATAGGTCCCGATGTGCTCCATGCCGTCGGCGACGGTCGGCGAGTGGATCCAGATTTTATAAGGGCCGAGAATGCGGCCGCGGCCCGCGACCAGCCGGTTGAACACTTCGGTCTGTTCGGGCGAGAGCTTGTCGGGCGGCAGGTCGATAAGACGGTTCATGACGGAGGGTTTTCCGGTTTGAGGTGTGATTGCGGGTGGGAGCCTATCGCACCGGCAAATGCGGCGGAATATCAATGTCGCGCCGGGTGTTAACCCGCCAAGGCGATCCGCGCCTCACGGCGCTGTGACGCCGCCGCCGTTTTCGCCGGACTATACTTGCGCGGGACTTGGGCGGGCCGCAGCGTCTTGATTTCTCGATGGAGAGTCCCTTGGCGATATTCAGTTCCAATTCGTCCGATCCGACCCGCCGCCGGGTGGTCGCAGGAGGCGTTGCGCTGATCGGTTCGGCCGCGCTGCCGCGCGCGGCAATCGGCGCGTCCGCGGCCGGGCTTGCCTCCGCCGAGCCCTTCACCGCGCGCGTGCGCGCATTCCTCGCCACGCTCGAACCCGACAAGCGCAAGGCGGCGTCGTTTCCATGGAACGGCGAGGCGTGGCGCGGCTGGAACTACTTCGGCTTCACCGGCTACGTGAAGCCCGGATTGCGCCTCGAACAGATGAGCGGCGTGCAGAAGGAAGCCGCATGGGCCGTCATGGCGGAACTCTGGTCGCCGGCCGGTATCGCCAAGGCAAAGAACGTGATGCTGCTGCAGGACATCCTGTCGGACATGGGCAACGCCACGGGCAAGCGCTCCTCCGAGCGGTTCTCGCTCTCGGTCTTCGGCACGCCGTCGGACAAGGGCGCCTGGGGTTTCCGTTTCGAAGGCCATCATTTGACGCAGTCGGTCGCGGTCAACGGCGGCCGTATCGTGTCGGTCACGCCGTCGTCGTTCTCGTCCAACCCCAACCGCGTGCCGTCGGGCAAGCACGCCGGGCTGAACACGCTGAAAGGCGAGGAGGCGCTGGCGCGGCGGCTGTTCGCCGATCTCGCGCCGCCGCTGCAGAAGCGCGCGCGGGTGTCTGACAGCGCGCTGCGCAACATCATCTCCTACGCCGGCGCCGAGCGCGCCAACGCCAAAAAGGTGGGAGTGCCCGTGGCGCAAATGACGTCCGCGCAGCGCGATCTCTTGTGGCAGTTGGTCGAGACCTATTCGGTCGAGCACGTTCATCCGGCGCTCGGCGATGCGCAGCGCGGGCGAGTCCGCACGGGTGACCGCGAGGCGGTGCACTTCGCCTGGCACGGGCCGAACGTGCCCGAGCGCGAGTTCGCCTATCGCGTCATCGGCGACAATTTCGTGATCGAGATGGCCTCGGTGGACTCCGAGGCTCAGCACCTGCACACGATCTACAACGATCTCGGCAACGTGCTGGGCCGCGCGGGTTAGGCGGACCGCGATCGCCTGAACTGCGACAGTTCGAGACGTTCAGACGGACCGAGCCAGATCACGTGGTCGGTGTGATCCTTCAGCGCGTCGCCGGTCTGCGCGTGGGTGAAAACTGTCAGCTTGCCGCGGTTCAGCACCAGCCATGGCACGACTTCGGCAAACTGGCCGGTTGGAACGGTCAGTTGGCAGCTGCCGCGCGGATGCGGCCCGACCGGATTGTCGTGCATCCGCCCGATCTTCACGCCGAACTTTTTTCCCGCCGCGGCGCAGAGCTTTTCCGCCGCAGCCCGGGTATCGGCGTCGTAATAGACGTGCGCGTGGTAACTCTCGATCTCGGACTTGGGTTTGGGCTTCAGGTTGCGGGCGGTGCTGGCCATGCGGTTCACTCCGCCGCGCTGGCGGCGCGCGAAAAGAACCGGTTCTCCGGCCGCGGCAGGCCGAGAGTTTCGCGCAGCGTCGTGCCTTCGTATTCGGTACGGAACAGCCCGCGCCGCTGCAATTCCGGAATCACGAGGTCGCAGAAGTCGTCGAGCCCGCCGGGCAGGTAGGGGAACTGCAGCGTGAAGCCGTCGGTGGCGTCGGTCATCAGCCATTCTTCCATCTCGTCGGCCACGGACTTGGGCGTGCCGACCATGGCGAGCCCGCCGAAGCCGCCGAGCCGCTGCGCAAGCTGGCGCACGGTCATGTTCTCGCGCTTGCCGAGCGCGATGGCGCGCTCGCGGCCGCTCTTCGACGCGTTGCTTTCCGGAATGTCGTCCGGCAGCGGCTTGTCGGGATCGAATTTCGAGGCGTCGTGACCGAGCGCGATCGACAGCGTGGCGATGGCATTGGCGTAATTGACCTTGCTGTCGAGCAGCGCGCGCTTCTGCTTCGCCTCCTCGATCGTGTCGCCGAGGATCACCATGCAGGCCGGCATGATCGTCATGTGCTGCGGATTGCGGCCGGCCCTTTTCATGCGGCCCTTCACGTCGGCGAAGAACGCGCGGCCGGCCTCGATGTTGGGCAGCGCCGTGAACACCATCTCCGCGGTCTCCGCCGCGAGCTGGCGGCCGGCGTCGGACGCGCCGGCCTGCACGATCACCGGCCAGCCCTGCACCGGGCGCGCGATATTGAGCGGTCCGCGCACGGAGAGATACCGGCCCTTGTGGTTGAGCACGTGCATCTTGTCGGGATCGAAGAAGGTGCCGCTCTCGACGTCGCGCACGAACGCGTCATCGGCCCAGCTGTCCCACAGTCCGGTGACGACGTCGTAGAACTCGCGGGCGCGATTGTAACGCTCACCGTGCTCCATGTGCTCGTCCATGCCGAAATTGAGCGCCGCGTCCGGGTTCGACGTGGTGACGATGTTCCAGCCGGCGCGGCCGCCGGAAATATGGTCAAGCGAGGCGAAGCGGCGCGCGATGTGATAGGGCGCGTCGAAGGTGGTGGAGCCGGTCGCGACCAGTCCGATGCGCTCGGTGCATTGCGACAGCGCCGAGAGCAGCGTGAACGGCTCGAACGACGTCGACGTATGGCTGCGCTTGAGCGCGTCCATCGGCATGTTCAGCACGGCCATGTGGTCGGCCATGAAATAGGCATCGAACTTCGCCGCCTCCAGCCGCTGGATGCAGTACTTCATGCGGATGAAGTTGAAGTTCATGTCTGGCCAGGCGCCCGGATAACGCCAGGCGCCGGTGTGGATTGAGGCGGGCCGCATGAAGGCGTTGAAGTGAAGCTTTCGGGACGCGGGCATCGGACGCTCCGGACGGGCGGCGGGATTCGTCGAATATAGGCGGCCTGAAGCAGTTTTGGCACCCGCCGCACGCAATCCGCCGGACGGAAAAATTCCATATTGGGCGCACGCCCATGAAATGTCCTGCTATCCTGCCGGTGCAGGCGCAGGCGAAATTGACGCTCCAAAAAAACAATACGCCTGACGCGTTTGAGCGACATCGCAATCCACTGGGGAGGATGGGAATGCGCAAGTGGCAATTTGGAAGTCTCGTTCTGGGAATTTCGGCGTTCGTCGTTGGCTTCGCGGCCGAGGTTCTCGCGCAGGCCGACGACAAGTATCCGTCGCGGCCGGTTCGCATGGTGGTGTCGTTTGCCGCCGGCGGCCCGACCGACATCGTGGCGCGCGTCATGAGCGCGAAGATGAGCGAGCTTCTGGGCCAGCAGTTCGTGGTCGAGAATCGCACCGGTGCGGGCGGCAACACCGGCGCCGCCGACGTCGCGAAGGCGGCGCCTGACGGCTACACGCTGCTGATGTCGACGGTGTCGACTCACGCCATCAATCCGCACTACTACAAGAAAATTCCCTACGACGCCGCGAAGGACTTCGTGCCGATCGGCCAGGTCGGCGTGACGCCGATCCTGCTCGTGGCTCATCCGTCGGTTCCTGCGAAGGATGCGAAGGAGCTGGTCGCGCTGGTCAAGGCGAACCCGGGCAAGTACACCTACGGCTCCTCCGGCGTCGGCTCGATCCTGCATCTGTGCGGCGAGCAGTTCCGGATGCTCGCGGGCGGGATCAACATCACACACATTCCCTATCGCGGCTCCTCGCAGCTGATGAAGGACCTGATTGCCGGCCAGATCTCGATGGCGTTCGACGCCACGCCGAGCGCCGGGCCGCAGGTCGAGAGCGGCAAGATCCGCGCGCTCGGCGGCGGCATGACCATACGGCTGCGAACCATGCCGAATCTTCCGACCATGGACGAGCAGGGCTTCAAGGGTTTCGATTGCTACACCTGGAACGCCATCCTGGCGCCGGCGGGCACGCCGCAGCTCGCGATCGAAAGGCTCAACGGCGCGATGCAGAAGGCGATGGCCGATCCCACGGTGATCAAGCGCCTGCAGGATGTCGGCGTCGATCCGACGCCGGGACGGGGCCCGAAAGAGGCCGCTGCGTTCATGAAGGCGGAACTCGCCAAATGGGGCCCGATCGTCAAGGCCTCGGGGGCGCAGGCGGACTAAAGCGTTTTCGAGCGAAGTGGGTACCGGTTCGCGGGAAGAAAACGCGTCAAATCAAAAAGCCAGAGCCACGGCTTTGATTCCGTCAAAGCCGGGGCTCTAGGCGTGCGTCTCGCGAGGGCCGCATTGCCGCCTTGTGTCTTGTAACCCGAGGGCGCGGCGGATTAGGTTCCGCCGCGCCGAATTTGCGCGCGCCCAGATTCAAGGAACCACTATGAACCTGATACGCCGTCGCCTCCTTGCCACCCTTGCCGCCGCTCCATTGTCGGCGCTCCTGCCGCGCGCCGCCCTGGCCGCCTTTCCCGATCGCGGGATCAAGTTCGTCGTGCCGTTCGCGGCCGGCGGCAACGCCGACCTTGTCGGGCGCCTGCTGGCCGAGGGCATGGGACCGACGCTCGGCCAGAGCATCGTGGTCGAGAACCGCGCGGGCGCGGGCGGCAGCCTGGGCGCGGGCGTCGTCGCCTCGTCGCCGCCCGACGGCTATACGCTGCTGATCGGCTCCAACGGTCCGCTCACCGTCAATCCGTTCGTCCAGGCCAAGCTCAGCTACGACTCGCTGAAGGACTTCGTCGCGATCGGGCTTGCCAATCTTGCGCCGCATACGCTGGTGCTGCATCCGTCGATCCCGGCCAAGACCGTGCCGGAGCTGGTCGCGCTGTCCAAGAAGCAGCAGCTGTCGATCGCGACCTCGGGCGCCGGCAGCGCCGGACACCTGACTCTCGTCAGGTTCATCGCCGCGACCGGGGCGAACCTGACCCACGTGCCGTACCGCGGCGGCGCCACGCTGGTGCCGGACATGATCGCCGGCAACGTCTCCGGCGGCATGACCGAGATGTCGACCGCGCTGCCGCAGCACAAGGGCGGCAAGCTCCGCATCTTCGCAGTGGCGTCGGCCAGGCGCCCGGCGCTCGCCCCGGAGGCGCCGACCATGATCGATCTGGGCCTGAAGGATTTCCTCGCGGCGAGCTACGTCGGCCTGCTGGCGCCCGCCAAGACTCCGCCCGATGTCGTTGCCGCGCTGGAGAAGGCGCTGATCAAGGCGGTTGCCGCAAAGTCGCTGCAGGACAAGTTCCTCGCGACCGGCGCCGAACTCGTGCCCGAGAACCTGCAGAACTCCAAGGGCTTCGGCGAGTACATCCGCCGCGAATTCGAGAACGCGCGCGAAGCCGCCAAGCTCGCCGGCCTCAAGCCGCAATAATGCACGCGCCGCGGGTTCGTTCGTCGGGACGAACCCGCGCAGCCGCACTCACTGCGCGACGATCTTCGCCGCCTTGATGATCGGCTCCCACTTGGTCATTTCGTTGCGCAGGAACGTCGCCAGTTCCTGCGGCGTCGATGCGACGACTTCCAGGCCGAGGCCTTCGAGCCGTTGACGGATCGCCGGCTCGCGTATGACCGCGGCCGCATCCTTGTGCATCTTGGCCACGATCGCGGGCGGCGTCTTGACCGGCGCGAACAGCGCATACCACGACACGACGTCGAAGCCCGGTACGCCGGACTCGGCGACGGTTGGCAGTTCCGGAGCCGCAGAGAAGCGCTTGGCCGAGCTGACGGCGAGCGCGCGCATCCGGCCCGCCTTCACGTGCGGCAACAGCGCGCCGGAGGTGTTGAACATGAAGGTCAGCCGGCCGGGTATGAGGTCGACGATGGAGGGGCCGGCGCCGCGATAGGGAATGTGCGTCGCCTCGATCCCGGCCATGCGGATGAACAACTCGCCGTTCAGATGCGGCGAGGTGCCGATGCCAGCCGAGCCGAAGGTGATGTTGCCGCGATCGGCCTTGGCGTGCGCGATCAGTTCCTTGACGCTCTTGGCGGGCGAGGTGTTCGGCACCACCAGCACGTTCGGGAACGTTCCGATCAGCGTGATCGGCGCGAAGTCGCCGATCGGGTCGTATGACAGCGTCGGATAGATGAACTTGTTGGTGGCAAGCGGGAAAGCGGCGAAGAACATGGTGTAGCCGTCGGGCGTGGAGCGCGCGGCGGCCTCGGCGCCGATGTTGCTGCCGGCGCCGCCGCGGTTCTCGATGACCATCTGCTGGCCCCAGATTTCCGCGAGGCGCGCGCTCAAGATCCGTCCGACCGCGTCGGTGCCGCCGCCGGGCGGGAACGGCACGATCAGGCGAACCGGCCGCGACGGCCAGCCTTCGGCGCCCGATTGGGCGCGCGCGGCGGTGCCGGCGGCCAGAGCGGCGGCGGAGGCGGCAACGAACTTGCGGCGTGTCAGCATGGCGATCGCTCCCCTGTGCCCACGATACGGCGTCCGGTCCGAGGCCGGTGCTTCCGCTGCGCTGCCCTTCGCGGACGGCGCGATTTTCGCCCGGCCGCGGGCGCGGCGCCGGGATGAAGACGATAGCGCGCCGGCTACTTCTTGTCCGGATGCGTGTATTCGCGGGCCTTCGCAATGAGCGCCGGCGGCGTGTTGTAGAACGCGGAGAACATCTGGGTCGTCTCCTCGCCCGTCACCGGGTCGTAGTCGACGGTCATCTTCTTCGCGTCGGCGATCATCGCCGGGTCCTTCAGCGTGTCGAGCATCGCCTTGCGCAGCGCCGCGACGCGGTCCTTCGGCGTGCCGGGAGGAGCTGCGAGCGGCCGTGCCAGCTCGGTCTGGCGGAAGATCACGTCGGCGATCTGCTTCTGCTCGTCGGTCTTGAGCAGGTCGTAGAGCCGCGTCGCGTCGCCGAAATAGGGCACAGCGCGGTCGCGCCCGAACTGGGTGACGATCTTGAACTCGCCGGCCTTGATGTGCTGATCGTAGGACGAGCGCACCGAAGACTCGAACATGCCGCAGCTGCCGTCGACCTCGCCGCGCATCATCGCGAGCGAGACGTCCTTGGTGCCCTTGTAGCCGAAGATCACCTTGAGATTGGCATTGAGCATGTTCTTGAGGAACAGCGGGTGCTGCGCCGTGATCGCAGTCGGCGACGTCGAGCCGAAGGTCACGGTCTTCTTCGCCGCGAGCAGGTCGGGCAGGGACTTGATGCCCTGGCCCGCGCCCTTCCAGACGCCGCAGCTTGCGATGTCGCGGTGCAGGCTGCCGACCCATTCGTATTTTCGCGGGTCGTAGGCGGCGGCCTTGTTGCCGAACAGCGGCTCCAGCGCGGTCGAAGACGCGAACACGCCGAGCACCGTGCCGTCCTTGGGCGCGACGCTGAAGACGTTGAGCGCCACCTTCATGGAGCCCGCGCCCGGCATGTTCTGCACCACGATCGTGGGCTTGCCGGGAACGTGCTTGCCGAAATGCTGAGCGAACAGGCGCGTGGTGGTGTCGTAGCCGCCGCCGGCGCCGTAGCCGACGAGGATGACGATCTCCTTGCCGGCGTAGAAGCTGGCGACCGCGTCGGCTCGGGCGGTGTGCGGCCACGCTGCGGACGAGATCGCAAGCGATGCAATCGCTGCGGTACGGGCGATTTGCCACTTCATGCGTTCCTCCCCCCGGAGAATGCGGTTTGAGCGGCCGACAGTCGCGATTTCAGCTTTCAGACTAGCAGACGCGCCAAACGGCGTCTTGACCGGAGGCTGCGGCGAAATGGCGGGCGGCCGGAATGCCCGGGCCGCCCGCGCTTGCCCACGATTACCGCTGTTCCAGTTTTGCAGCGATCCGGACCTTGGTCCACTTGGCGAATTCTTCCGCCATGAACTTGTCGAACGCCTCGGGCGTCGAGCCCCGCACCACGACGCCGGCCTTGGTCAGCCGCTCGCGGACCGGAGCCTCCTGCAGGATTTCGTTGAGAGTCGCGTTGAGCCTGGCGACCACTGGCTTCGGCATGCCGCGCGGCCCGAACAGCCCGTACCAGGTCGTCACGTCGAAGTTCGGTGTGACGCCGGACTCGATCGCCGCCGGAATGTTCGGCGTTGCCGGGAAGCGGTCCTTGCCGGTGACAGCGAGCGGGTGCACCTGGCCTCCCTGCACCTGGCCGAGGAGAGCGGTGATGGTGTCGAACAGCACGTCGACCTGCTTCGAGAGCAGCGCCGCCAGCGCCTCGCCCGAGGTGCGGAACTGCACCTGCTGGGCGTCGATGCCGGCCACCTGCTTGAACAGCTCGGCCGCCATGTGCTGCGTCGCGCCGTAGCCCGGGCTCGCAAAGTTCAGCTTGCCGGGGTTGGCCTTTGCGGCCGCCACCAGCGACTTGATGTCCTTGAAGGGAGAGTCGTTGCGCGTCACGATCAACAGGCCCGCGGTCGCGATCTGCCCGGCGGAGTCGAACACCTTGAGCGTGTCGTAGGGCGGCGACTTGGACATCACGGGCGCGATAATCTGGCCCGCGGTCATAATGCCGAGCGTGTAGCCGTCCTTGTTCGAGTTCGCGATCAATGCGTTGCCGATGGTGCCGCCCGCGCCGGGCCGGTTCTCGACCACGACCGGCTGGCCGAGCTTCTCCTGCATCCGCTGCGCGATGATGCGGCCGATGACGTCCGAGCCGCCGCCCGGGCCGAAGGAGATGATCATCCTGATCGGCTGGGCCGGGTAGTTCTGGGCCGGCGCGGTTTCGGCCAAGGCCCCGGCCAGAAACGCGGACGCGGCCAGGGTCAGCATAACTCTCTTCATAGGCAGTTCCTCCCGGCGGCATTTTGGTGTGGAAGCTTACGACGCCGCCCCGGCGGACCCTAGCCGCAAATTGCGTCCGGTGGAATATGCGCGGCCAGTGGTCGCACGCATCGATAGGCGCCCGAACGAACGGCCGCCCTGAGCGAGCGCCGGCGCGCCATCGCCGGGTTTGCAGCCGCGCGGCGGGGCGGGCAAGATCGGCCGCGGAAGGCCAACATGACCGGTTCGCCGTCGTCGGATATGCAGGATCCAGAACCGAAGGCGCCGGCCGTCCTGCGGCTCGCGCTGTTTCCGTCGTTCTTCTACCGCAAGGATCGGGAGACCGGCGAATTGCGCGGCGTCGGCGTCGAACTCGCGCGCGCGTTGGCGCTGCGTCTCGGGGCTTCGCTGACGGTCGCGGAATTCCTGTCGCCGCCCAAGGTGGTGGAGGCGCTTGCAACCGGCGCGGCCGACGTCGCGATGCTCGGCATCGATCCGATGCGCGGCGCCGAGGTCGATTACTCTCCGCCGGTTCTGGCGGCCGATTTCACGTTTCTCGTGGCGGCCGGTTCCGAGTTACGGGACATTGCGTCGGCGGACAGGCCCGGCATGCGGATCGCGCTGGTCCGGCATCATGCGATGGACACCGCCTTGCGCGGCAAGCTCGCGCACGCCGAACGTGTCTATGCCGATACGCCCGACGCCGCATTCGAATTGTTTCGCTCGGGCTCGGCCGGCGTGCTGGCCGGGATTCGCCCCGGGCTTCTGATGTACGCCCGCATGATGCCGGGAACGCGCGTGCTCGGCGATCGCTACGGCCGCAACGTCATTGCGCTCGCGGTTCGAAAGGGCGAGGCCGACCTCCTGTCTCATGTCCGCGCGTTTGCCGAACAGGCCAGGGCGGACGGCACGGTGGCGCGCGCGATCGCACAGGCCGGCTTGGGTGGCGTCGATGTGGCCTAGCTTGCACCCCGCAACCGGCTTGGGAGATTTCTCACGATGAGCGGCGACGGCTTTCGGGTCCGAACCATGACGCCGCGGGACATCGCGCTCGCGGTCGACTGGGCCGCTGCGGAAGGCTGGAACCCCGGCCTGTCGGATGCCGCCTGCTTTGCCGCCGCCGATCCCGAAGGCTTCCTGATCGGAGAGCGCGACGGCAAACCCGCGGCGACAATCTCGCTGGTGAACTACGGCAACGGTTTTGCGTTCCTCGGCTTCTACATCGTGCGGCCGGACCTGCGCGGGCGCGGCTTCGGCCTTCGCACGTGGCAGGCCGCCATCGCGCGCGCCGGATCGCGCACGATCGGCCTCGACGGCGTCGTCGCGCAGCAGGACAACTATCGCAAATCCGGCTTCGCGTTCGCCTACAACAATGTGCGCTACGGCGGGGTGCCGCTGGCGGTGCGTGCGGCGGCCGCGTGCGTGCCGCTCGGCGGAATTCCGTTCGCCGATATCGAGCGCGACGACGCGCGGGTGTTCCCGGCCGAACGCAGCGCCTTCCTGCGCGCCTGGCTGTCGGCGCCCGGCCACGACGGCCGCGCGCTGGTCCGCGACGGCAGGCTTGCCGCCTGGGGCGCGATCCGGCCGTGCCGCCGCGGCCGCAAGATCGGCCCGCTTGTGGCCGACGACCGCGAGGCGGCCGAGGCCGTGTTCGCGGCGCTGATCGGGAAGGACGGCGGCGAGGTGTTTCTCGACGTGCCGGAGCCGAACAAGGAGGCCGTCGCGCTGGCGCGTTCGCATGCGCTGACCCCGGTGTTCGAGACCGCTCGGATGTACACCGGCCCGATCCGGCCGGTCGAGGTGCAGCGTGTATTCGGAGTAACCACGTTTGAACTGGGATAGGCGGTCCGCAGCGCCGTTCGGGGCCGGATTGAACCTTTGGCGTCCTACGCGCGACCACTCGAAAATGTACCGCAAGAGTGCGCTGGAGGTGACCATGCAGGCCGTGACGCAGACGACCAATCTCTTTGGCCGGCGCCTTGCCGGCTCGTTCCTTTATGCCCTGACGGTATCGGCGGTGGCCATGCCGGTCGCAATCTGGGCCGTCGGCCTTGCCATCGGTCCCCAGGGGTTGCGCGAGAAGATCCTGACGCATCTGCACTACGACCATTGCGGCAACTGCGCGCAATTGCCGAACGCGCGCATCGTCGTGCAGCGCACCGAGCTGATGGCCGCGGCCGCGCCCATGGGGCCTGCCGCGCTCGCCATCGGCGGCAAGGGCTTGTTCTACGACCGCGCCGATGTCGCGGAGCTGGTCGATCCGCTGTGGGACCGGCTCGACCTGATCGAAGGCGACGTGGAAATCGCGCCCGGCCTCGACTGCGTGCTCTATGCCGACACGCATACGCCCGGCCATCAGTGCGTCTATGTCGAGACGGAGAAGGGCGCGGCGGCAATCGTCGGCGACATCGCGCGCAAGGTCGATCTCAACCTTGAACAGGCGATCCCGCCCGCGATCTACTACGACCTGGAAAAAATGCGCCGCGCGCTCGCCGACATCGCGCGGCGCGCCGATGTGGTGCTGCCGACACACGACTGGGACACGATGGAGCGCGGCCGGATAGGTTGAGCGCCGGCGTTCAGGCGTCCGGCCCGAGATAGGCCGTCGCGTCGATCTCGACCAGGCACTCCGGATCGCCAAGGCCCGCGACGATGCACGAGACGCGGTGCGGCGGCTCCTCCGTGAAGTTGGCGAAGAACACCTCGTTCATCGGCTGCCAGTGCTCGCGGCCGGTGACGTAGACCGTGCATTTCACGATGTCCTTCATCGTGCCGCCGGCCTCCTCGATCAGCGCGCGGATGTTGTCGAGGCATGCTTGCGTCTGGGTGCGCGCGTCGCCTTCGGCGAAGCGGCCAAGTGAGTCCGTGCCGACACAGCAGACGAAAATAAAGCCTCCGGCAGTTGTTGCCGGAGCGAACGGCAGTGCGCTGCGGTAAATTCGATTCGAGGCAATGATTCGTTTGGGCATGGCTGAGGTCCCGAATCGTTAGACGCTGCATGTTGCCGCGCCGTGTTGGCAGGGCAAAGCCGTTGCCGCACCCGGATACCGCCTCTGCCGCCTGGCGCGGCAATTGCATCGTTCTGGACTGCTGGGACCAACAACCGTGAAGAAGAAAAGCCATGTCAGACACGTTGACCAACTGTGCTTCGCTGGCCGCTGCTGGGCCAGCGGCCCACTCCCGGGGTACCGGGAACAACGCTGAGCCGCGCCTTCGTCCGACGTGGCCGGTGCTGCTGACGGTGATCGCGGGCCTGGTCGTGCTCGCGATCGCGGAAGCCGCCATCGCTCGCGACTTCCACTCCAATCCATGGCTGTTGTCGTGGATACCCGCGACCTGTTGCGTGACCAACGACTGCTGCTGGGAGATCGGCGAACGCGAACTGACGCCGCTTCCCAACGATGCCTGGCAGGTCGTGTCGACCGGCCAGATTCGCAAGCGCACCGACTGGTCGCCGGACGGCAAGTTCTACCGCTGCGCCTGCGACTACGATCTGGCGTCCAGGCACTGGGTCCGTCACCAGGGCGCCAACACGCGCTGCATCTTCGTGCCGATGCGCAGTGCCGGGCGCAACGAGAGTCCGGCGCGGACGGCGAAGTTGCAGACGGCGATGCGTTAGGACGTCGCGTCGGTTTCCGTACCGAGTGCAGGAGCCGGGCGCGGCATGCGCGCCGCCGGGACCGCACTTTTGACGCCGGCAATTTCCGTTAATGCCCTCGCCGCGGCCGTCGGCAACGTGCTCGGCGCCGTTGTCAACAAGAGCGAGTAAGCACCTCGGCTGGCGCGCTCCGATTGGCCAAAAGCGGGACCGAAAATCGGTGCGGGCACCTCCGGCAGGTCCGTCCGAACAACAATGGCTTAGCCGTCGAGCAACGGCTTGATCCGATCGGCAATTGCCTTGCCAAGGCGGTGCGCGCCCCGAAACGTGAAATGCGCTGCGCTTGAAAAGACGGCCTCATTGTCGATTGCGTCGATAACTGCCTCCAGGGAAATGGCAGTCGTTCCCGTCTGTGCGGCGCCGGCGTGCAGCATCTCGCTTTGCCGGGAGTACAGACTCAAGAATAGTGCCTTGTCCCATAAACTCCTTTGGTCGATCCGATAGCTTGGCACGCTCGCCAGCGAATCGAGTTCGGCGTCGGTCAATACGAACTGCGTGTAGTTGGGGTTCTCCGTTTCGGCTATCTCCGGGCCGATTAGCTTCTTGCGTGTTGCGAACAGCAGAGGTTGCTGGATTAGGACCGGAACGATCCCGCGATCCTGGGCGAGCCTGACGGCGAGCATCATGTTCGACACGAATGTGCGCGAAGCTTTCAGAACGCAGAGCGCGGCGATCTCGTTTTCGGCATCGCGAGCGGTGCGATAATTCTGCTTCCACGTGGCGATATCGGCATTGGCTTCCCGCAGCTTGAAGAACTTGTCCGAGAGCCGGGAAAGTTCAAGCGTGTTCTTGAATCCCGCACGCATCGCGTCGGCTGCAACTGGCCAGGCGACGAGCCGGCCGCGCGTGCGTGCCTCCCACCCGTCGGTCAATGCCTCGTAGGTGTCGACGCCGGTTCGATCGAGCGCTTCGCAGGCTTTGGTCTTGTTCTGCCATCCAAGGTAGTAGTCGTTGAGGCCGCTGAAAAAGATTGCGACTTTCGGCTTCGGCTTGTCGCGCAGCCGCAGCGCGAAATTCGTGACCTCCTGCCACGAAGAGTAGCCGACCACGCTGTCGTTTGCGACAGCGTGGCGTTCGCCGGCAGGGCCGCGCGCCAATGACGCTTCGATCATGGCGGGGATGGTTTCGTTGTCGGCGTTGGTCGCGCCCCAAGGCGCGGATGACCCGAACACCCAAACAGCCGCGTCCTCCGGCGGAGCATTGGGGCCGTTCCAGCGCCGCCCGTCGTCGCCGATGTTGACATGGGGCGACCGGTAAGGCCGGTTGCGATAGACCACGAAGCTTTCGTACCGGTAGGCGCTGCCCGGCTGTTCGGCGTGCCGCGCCAGGTCCTGCTGGATTTCGGGATCGCTGTAGATTGCGGCCGGATCGTTCGCAGCCATCGCCAATTGCGGTCCCGGGCGCCGCTCGATTCCGGATTCGTCCTTGCGCCCGCGTTGCATGAATTCGTAGGCCTCGACGATGGTCCATGATCCGAGTTCGACGGCTGCGAGCACCGCTGCAAAAACGGCAAGATTCAAGACGACGGTCCGCGGGCGGATCATGCGGGGCTCGCCCTCAGCTCTGCGCGATAGGCTGGGCGGGCGCGCAGGATCGGTGCCTCTATCGCGCGATAGAACAGCCAGCAGAAAGCGTAGACTGCTGTGAGATAGATCGGGAGCGCCACCGCGTTCGATAACGAGGCGCGCACCAAAAGGATGATCGCGAGCGTATGTGCCAGATAAACCATATAAGAGGTCCGCGCCGAGAACTCCGACAGCCGCGCCAGAAGCGGTCTCGATAGCCAGGAATCGGCGGCCACGAACAGAACGATCAGGCAGGCCGATGCGATCGAGGCGGCATAGACGAAACCGAGCGTGCTCCCGGATTTGAATGCGAGTGCACTCGTAGCTCCTGCGACCGCAATCCCGACTGCGGCCAGCCGCCAGTCGACGCTTCGCAACACGAACGAAAGCAGGAAACCGAAGCAGATGGCATCGACACGCAGGACGACAATGCGGCGGCCGGCGGCGAACGTTTCCGGCCACAGCACCATGGCTGCGAGCTTCACAACGAGGAAGATTGCCAGAAATGCATAACCCGCAGTTTGCGGCGGAACCCACCGCACTGTAAGCAACAGGAAAACGGGGAAGATCAGGTAAAACCATTCCTCGACTGCAAGGCTCCACGCAACCATGAAGAAGTCGCCCGCATCGTCCATCGAGACAAGGTTGCGAGCGAAAACGGCGTAGGCGGCAAAATCCCAGGTCACCAGATGGCCGGTGACGATGCCCATCGCCAGCAGCACGAAAAAGTAAGGCGGCAGCGTCCGCATCCAGCGGCGAGCATAGAACGTGCCCACGTCGTGCCAGGCGCGCGACCGGACACATCGCATGAGCTGCGGGGCCAGCACGACGCCCGAGAGCACGAAGAAGACCTCGACGGCCATGATCGAGACGAATTCGAGGATCGGGCTATGGCCGTCGCGAAAGAGGAAGAAATGCGGTATGGCGACGGAAGCCGCAGCGAGTCCTCGCACAGCATCCAGCGATGGCAGTCGGTCGAACATCAGAAGACGTAGCGAAACAGGATCGTCGGGCCGTCCGTAACGAACGCAAGAACCGCCAACACCGCGACGGCCAACGTTACGCCTGGAAGCCAAGACGATCGGGATGCCCACGCCGACTTGAACATGAGTGTTTTCCAAACATTGCGCGCGCCCCGCGTGTAGATTTTGAAGTCAATCAGGTGCTTGCGAATCTGCCATGCGACATGTCCGCGCTAAGACCTGCGGCGGTTTGTCACCCAGGTGGCGCTCGCGGAAGCCGTGGTCCTCAGTGACGGGGTCCTGACGCCAGCGATTTCCGTTGACGCCCTCGCCGCGCATGACGCCGAAGTGGCGCATGGGATGAGAATGCGCTTGATAGGGGCCCATGCCCGACGCCGCAGGCCCGCTCGGATTGTTCCTCAGCGCGTTCCTCTCCGCGACGCTGCTGCCCGGTTCGTCGGAGGCCGCGCTGATCGCGCTGCTTGCGCTCGGCAAGAGCGATCCCGCAATCCTCGTCGCCGTGGCCACCGCCGGCAATGTGCTCGGCTCCATCGTCAATTGGGCGATGGGGCGCTACTTTGCACACTTCTCGGACCGGCGCTGGTTTCCGGTTAAGCCCGCGGCCTTCGAGCGCGCGGTGGCCTGGACCGGCCGCTTCGGCTCGTGGTCGCTGCTGTTCGCGTGGTTGCCGGTGATCGGCGATCCGTTGACGGTCGTGGCCGGCGCATTGCGCGTCGGCTTCTGGCGCTTCGTGCTGCTGGTGACGCTCGGCAAGGCGGGGCGCTACGTCTTCATCGCGCTCGCCTACGCGGGCTGGCAGGCCGCCTGATCTCCGCGCTCGCCATAGCGTTTTCGAGCGAAGTGGGTACCGGTTCGCGTAAAGAAAACGCGTCAAACGAAAGGGTTCTACCGCGCCTGGCCGTCCTCGAACTCCCGGTGCATGATTTCGCCGAGCGTCATGTACAGGAAGCCGTTCAGGCGGCCGATGGGGTCGAGCTTCTTCATGTCGATATAACCGTTGGTCATGCAGGCCGGATCGACGTGCATATAGACCACCTCGCCGATCACCAGCGGATGCCGGTTGGGGCCGAGCTCGATCACCTGATGCAGCTTGCATTCGAAGTGGATCGGCACCTCCTTGACCCGCGGGGCCTTGATTTTCACCGACGGGATCGGCGTCAGGCCGGTGTTCTCGAATTCGCTGTCGTCCTCCGGGATCGCGTTGGCGCTGTCGACCATCTCTTTCCACACCGGCTGCGTCACCACGTTGAAGCAGAATTCGCCGGTCTCGCGCACGTTCTTGAGCGTGTGCTTCTCGGTGCCGTCCGGATTGCGCGCGATGGTGAGCGAAATCATCGGCGGGATGACGCAGACCACGGTGAAGAACGAGAACGGCGCGAGGTTGGTGACGCCCTTGCCGTTGACCGTAGAGGCCCAGCCGATCGGGCGCGGCACCACCGCGCCGGTGAGGAGGCGATAGACCTGGCGCGGGCCGACGGTTGAGGGATCGAATTCGAGATAGGACATGACGGGATGCCTTGGCACGCTGAGGGGGTCGCAGAGCCGCCATTCTAGGGCGGCCGGGACGGGCGCGTCACGCCATGCAGCGGTCCGCAAACGGCATGGCGTTCGGGGCGAGCGGCAGGAGCCCGATCGCGAGGCCTGCCGCTGCGATCGCCAGCGCCGCCCGGCTGCGGGCGAACGCTCCGACGATCAGCCCCACGACCATGAGCACCGCGCCGGCGGCGAAAGCCGACACGCGGAGAAGAAACAGCAAGACGCAGGCTGCGTCCGGCGCAAGCCCGAAGCCCAAGGCCGCTGCGGCAACTGCTACGAGCGTGGCTACGGCCAGGGCCGCGTTGCGCCGGGATGCGGCCGCGCGCACGGTCACTCGCTTTCCTCAGATTCCTTTTTGCGCTCGCCGGTGCGCCGGATTTTCTCGATCAATGTCGGCCGGCTCGTGACCAAGACGACGTTGAGCCAGTCTGAATCGCCGCGCACCCAGATCGCGAGCAGCACCTCTTCGTAGGAGCCCGGGCGGTAATAGCGCCGCGTCAGTTCCCGCGCGAGAAACCTGCTCTCCGGCAGGATCGCGCTGAACTCCACATGGCCGCCGTGGCGCCATCCGCGTTCGGTGAGCCACCGGTCGAAATGCGCGAAAGCGTCGCCGGGCGTGCGGAAACCGTGGACCTCCGGCTCTGTCATGCCGGTCTGCCGCCGCACGAAAGCAACGCTCCATGCATCGTAGTAGTCATGCCGGCCGGTCTGCCATTCGACCCAGAACGGCGTGCCGCCCGAGTGCGGCGCCATGGGGATTCGGAGGACGAGGTAGTTCGGCCACGCGAGCCAGGCCACGAGCGCGGCGGCGGCAAGCGCGCCGAGCCGCCAGGGGCCGATCCGCAGCGTGAGCGTTAAGGGCAGGGCGGGGATGAAGGGGATGCGGCGCGCCATTGAAATTGGTCGCGCCGCACGCGCGGCCGGTTCACGCGCCCAGGCTGACTGGGGTTTGCACCATGCCCCATCACGGTTCGTTGATCGGCGCCAGGGTCAATCGTTCGGTGGACGTTGTGCCCGCCGCGCATCGCCATGGTCCCGGCACGCGCGGAACAGTCCGCGTGCGAATCCATCGAACCGAAGGAGACTGAACGATGATACGGACCATCTTCCCCGCCCTGGTGGCGGCGAGTCTGACGCTTGGCGCTGCCGGCACGATCACCGTCGCGAGCGGGCTTGTCGCGCCCGCGACGGCGCATGCCGGCGTGCTCGGCAAGATCAAGGGCGCCGCGAAAGGACTTGGTGCGGCCGCCAAGTCGGCCGGCGGCATGGTCAAGACCACCGGCAAGGGCATCGGCAGCACGGTGAAGGGGACCGGCAAGGCGGTCGGCGGGGCGGCCAAGACCGTCGGCAGGACCGCGGTGACGCAAGGCAAGAACGTCGGCAAGGCAGCGGCCGTGGGCGGCAAGGCTGTTGGGCGCGCCGGCGTGCGGGTCGGCAAGGGCTTTGCCGAGGTCGGCAAGGACATCGCCAGGAGCCGGGTCGGCGACGCGGGCCGCGCGGTCGGCCGCGGCGCGGTGTCCACCTACAGGCGGATCGCCGGCAAGCGGTGATCGCACTCCGGGACGGCGTAGCCCGGATCGAGTCCCGCTCGATCCGGGCCGCGCTCGCCGGGCTTTCCCGGTTGGCGCGAATGTCTGTTTCGGGTTGCACGACGAGGCGGCGTTCCGACAGTGCCGGCGGAGCACGGGCGGGACGAGGAATTTTGCCGCAGGAATTCGGTGGCGTCGGCCGCCGATGCTGGGATTTGGCGAATCCGTGCTATCGCCCTGCGGCAAATCCGCAAGTCCCAACCCCCGAAGGAGCCGCCATTGGCCCCCAGCAAGGCGAAGACCGCCGACGCCGACGCCCAGTTCAAGAAGCTCCAGCGCGACGCGGACGGCAAGAAGGCGATGCTCGAATACGAGGCCGAAGGCATCGCGACCCGCGCCAAGACCGAGAAGCTCCGCGCGCTGCGGCTCGCGCGGGACGCGGCCCTCGGCGAAGCGGCCGCGGCCGCCGCGGCGGCGGGGGGCAAGCCCGCCAAGAAGCCCGCCAAGGCCAAGCGCAAGCCGGTAACGCTCTCGGACTATCAGCGCGACATCGACGACAGCGGCCGGAGCCGGTAGGCGGCGGCGCCCGCCGCGGCCACGCCGGCCGCCAATCGGTCTTCCGGCGCCCGGCCGGGCTGGCTTCGCAGCCGCAATGGTGGAACTCTGCCGCCCGCGATTCGTTTTCAGGCGCGGGCCGCCTCGGGGCCATGACCGGCCGTGCCGCTCCGCGTCCCAAGTTCCACGCCGCAACCGGCCACCCGACCGGCAAACAAGGAGACCACCACCATGCGATTTTCGGCTTCGATCCGCGGCGCGCTCGCCGCGCTCACCGTTCTGCTCGCCGCCGGCCTTTCCAGCGCGCAGGCCGACAGCGGCAGCGTGCACCTGACGATCTACAAGGGCGGCTGGTTCATCGGCGGCTCCGCCGGCGGCGGCACGCTCACCTTCCGCGGCAAGCGCTACGGCCTGTCGGTCGGCGGCATCGACTACGGCTTCGTGTTCGGCGGCTCCAAGACCGAGCTGGTCGGCCGGGTCAGCAACATCAATCGGCCGTCCGACGTCGCCGGCGTCTATGGCGCTGCGGGCGCGGGGCTCGCGGTCGGCAGCGGCACGCGCGCGATCGTGCTGCGCAACGAGAAGGGCGCGGTGCTGGAACTGTCCGGCCGCCAGGTCGGCCTGATGGCGAACGCGGACCTCAGCGGGCTTGCGATCACGATGAAGTAAGCCGGCGCTTTTCGCTTCGGATCAAAAGCGGGCGGGCCCATGCGGCCCGCCCGTTTGCTTTTGCGCGCAGGAGAAGTTTGTAGCCCGGATGGAGCGAAGCGGAATCCGGGGCGGCCTCGCCGCGCATTCCCGGATTTCGCTGACGCTTCATCCGGGCTACGGTTGCGGCGTGGTCGTGCGCGTGGAGGCAGAATGTCCAACGACAATCCGGGCTACCTGCCGGGCGATCCGCGCTTCGGATTGCAGGGCGAGGCGCTGAAGGACTACTACCGCAATAAAGCCGCGCAGTGGGCGATCTACTGCTGGGATAAACCTGGAATGGCCGACAAGCGCCGCGCGCTGCTCGCTGAGCAGAAGGCCTACGTCGCGGGCTTCGGCGAGCGCGTCATCGGCTACGGGCATTTCCTGTCGGACGACGGCCGCGACACGCTCGGCACCTCGTTCTTCATGCAGCTTGACGACCGCGCCGCGGCCGATGCCTTCGTTGCGAGCGAGCCGCTGAGCAAGGCCGGCCTCTATCGCGCCGTCGAAATCCACCGCTGGTCGAACAGCTTTCAAAAACGCGCGGCCGACTACCGACGCAAGGGCATGCAGCAGTTTCTGTGCACGGGGCCCAAGACCGGCACGCCGGAGTTCTTCCGCGCGCATCTGCACGCGCACGAGAGCTACTTCAAGTCCTACGCCGACAGTTTCATCTTCCGCGGGCCGATCCGCTCGGCCGACGGCGCCGACAACATCGGCACCGCGCTGCTGCTGGAATTGCCCGACCGCGCCGCGGCGGACAAGTTCTGGAACGAGGAGCCGTTCGCGAAAAACGGCGGCTATGCGCGGGATGCGCGGATCGTGCGGTGGGCGTTCGGGGAGTGACGTTTGCCGGGCGGTTGTAGCCCGCATGGAGCGTAGCGGAATGCGGGGCGCGCGCCTGCCTCAGCCTAATCGGTGTCGCTGAAATTGTGCTCCCGGCAGGTGTAGCCGATGAAACACTGGCGGTTGTCGGCCGTCGGCACAAAGGCGTGCTCGATCATTTCGGTCGGCATGCAATGGGCGCGCGAGGCGACGAAGCGGTCGAACAGCGAGCGTCTCGTGGCGAGCACGATCCCGCCGTGCCGCGCGACCAGGGCCTTGGCGGCGGCGCAGCTCATGCGCAGCGTGTCGGCGCGCGACTGCGCTGCGGCGGCATCCGGGAAGCTTGCGAGGGCGGCGAGCGTTGCGGCGCACAGAATGCCGCCGAGTTTCGATGTCATGGCCGGTCAATCTCCTTATGGCGCAATGCGTCCAATATAAAACTTTCCGGGTGTGCGGGCCAAGGCCGAGGCGGCCGCCGCGGCCGGATGGAACCGGCGGACGTCACGGTTCCAGGGATCCGGCGCGCTGTCGCGCCTTGTGTCGCGTCTTCGCCTTCTGGCCGATCCTACGTTTGCGCGGGTAGCACGGTCCTGATCGCGTCGTCGAGCGCGTCGTCGTCGTCGGGATCGGACGCCCCCCGCTTGCCGCGGCCGGTGTCGAGCATGCGCCCCTGGCAGGCCGCCAGCACGCCTGCGAGAGTCTTGTCCGCGCGGTCCCAGCGGAAGAACGCGTCATGCCCTTCGAACGGCGGCCGCGACGCGTTCACCTTCAGCGCGCCGGAGTTGCGCAGCTCGGCGAGGAAGGCGGTGGCGGTCGCGGCGTAGTCGATGACGATGATGTTGCGGCGCTGGCCGCGCACCCGCACGACGCCCTTCTGGTCGGTCTTGGCGTCGAAGCGGTAGGTCACCGCGATCGGCCCGGTGCGCAGCCCGACGTCGTAGGCGACGCGCACGCGCGGCCTCCCGCGCCAGCAGCCCACTTCGAGCGCAGATCGGCGCTGCCCGAGAATGGCCGTGGTCTCCGCGCGGCCGCGCAGGATCGCGACCGGCCGGGTCTCGTGCGCCTTGCGCCAGCGGTGGTCGAGCGGGGTGTCGAACGCGGATTGCTGCGCCGAGAGGATGACGCGTTCCGACGGCCGCTGCGCGCCGCATGCGGCGAGCAGGTTCAGGCTCAGGATGACGACGATGCGATACGCGATACGCACGAAAACGCCCCCCAATCCGAACTATGCTTGCTGCAAGCGTGCTCAGAACCGCCGCTCGATCGTGACACCTGGCACAGTTGTCGGTGCGGGAACGCTTTGCGGGGGGCGGCCGGCCGCATCAGGAATGTTTGGCACTCGCGTTTGCGGAACGGTCGCCCCAGGACTGATCCTTGTTCCGCGATAGTCGACGGACGGCGGCAGCGTGTTGACTGTCGCAGGACCTACCCTGACGCTTGGAGCTTGCATCGGTCGCGGGTTCGTGGATGGCACTGGATTGACCATCTGGCCTTGCTCCACGCGGGGCATGTTTCGCTGCAGGTCCGTTTGTGGTGGTCGAGGCGGCGGCGTCAAGTTTACCCTTGGCGGGGGCGAACGCGTGCCAGATGAGGATGATTTTGCGCTCGTTGATGACGACGTGGTGCTTCGCGTCTGCCCCCACGCCAAGCCCGACAAATAAATAATGCAGATAGTGGCGGCCACGAACATACGAACTAAGACCATGTGTCCCTCCCCAATCGCGCTGGTAGAATATTCTTTATTATTCTATTAAAACAAGAAATAATCCGCAACATCAATTAGAGATTGCACTTTCGTTACGATGGTCCGAGCGACGTCCAGCGAGGCCCGCCACGTCATTTCGATGAGGCGCTGTCATGCCAAGGAAGAAGAAATCCGGCGCCGCCGCATGGGTCGATCCGGACGACGCGCCGGAACTGTCGGAGAAGTTCTTCGACCGCGCCGAAATCCGCCACGGCGAGAAGGTCATCCGCCGCGGCCGGTGGGCACTCCAACAGTCCCAACCGCAGCGATGCAATGGACTTCAGTGCGGCGCGTCGCCGAAGGCCGGGAGACCTCCTTCCAATTCCGCATTTTTCGCCGTCCAGGGACACAAGCACGCTGCGGCGCGAGCCCGTCAGGATTGTAAACAACGCGCAAACGGGCCTATCGACTGTCGATGAGGCTACCGAAAAGCTTAAGACCGTACTTGAAAAGACCGTAACCAACGTCCCGCAAGGGTCAGGTTCGGCGTACGGTAGGAAAGTCCACTATGACTTTGCCGACGCGGTGCGAGATGCGCAGATTCGAGGTATTGCGCGCGCGGATGTGGAGACAACCTTTCCCAAGGACACGCGGTACGGTTCAAAAGACAGCATTCGCACCGATATCGTGCTTCGCGACGATGGCGGAAATGTCATAGCAATCTATGACGTCAAGACAGGCGGTGCGTCGTTGGATGCCCGCCGCGTGCAGGAGCTTCGCGAGAAGACCGAGGTTAGCATCCGCGTTCCAATTATCGAAATGCACGTCACGCGCGGGCTTTCGCTGAAGGCAACTCAAGCAAAGCAGGTCTGGATCATCACACTGCGCTTGTGGAATCCATGGCTTCGAGGCATCCGGGGTCGGCGGGCAGCTTGAATTGCTGCCGTCGCTCCGTGATAGCGTCGAGAAGGGCCGACCGATACCGGGTTGGATCGTCGAGCAGTGCGGCCAGCTCGGCGCACCAGGTTTTGACTTTCATCCAACTCTCATGACCTTCCGTGTCCCATGTCTCCATCCGTTTGAACAATCGTCGGGCCGTCGCAACGTCACCCGCCAATCCTGCGGTCACCGCTGCGCTGTAAATCGAAAATCCATTCTGTGAAATGCGCTTGCTGAGAAAGCGATTGACGTCTGCGAGCGTGCGAAAGCGGGAACGCATCGTGAGAACTGACCGCGCCGCGACGGTCGCCATTTGATCGATCAAGGGCTTGAACTGCTCCGCGCTCTCGAAGGCGATGAAATCATGCGGCCGGGGATGGTAATCGTTGCTGCCATAGCGCAACCAAAGCCAGACGGGCGTCACGTTCAAATAACTGCCCTTCGACCAGCCGCTCGGCTGAAACTCGACAAAGATGAGCCAATGACGCTCGTCGGAAATCCACAGCCGCGATTGTCCCACGCGCTTGCAGCCGAGCGGTGACAGCGCGGCCTTTGCGGCGGCGGCGATCAGCCGGCCATGTTCGTTTTGCGTCGCCATTTGTTTTTGCGACAGCAACCCGGATTTCGCTCCGCTCAATCCGGGCTATGCTTGCTGCTCCGTTACTTGTCGAACGACGCTTTGTAGATTGCTGGGCTCAAGATCACTGCTTGGTCCAGTGGTGGAAAGAGCTCGAATCCCTTGGGGGCGCGATTGAAGTCATAAAGACGAAAAAGTCGAAATTCGTCAGGCCGTTCAGTCGAAAGCAGCCGTTCATTCTCACTCAGGAAAAAGGGCGTTCTGCTGCCGCCGACCGTCGTCTTGACCTCCAAGAGGCGCTCTTCGCCTTTCGAGTCGAAAGACAAAATATCGTAACCTGCGCCGTCGCCATCTTCCTCCGAAACCCATCTGACCTTGCCTGCCAAGTCGGAGCGTCCTTGGGACTTGAGGCGGTGAATCTCGGAAAAGAAGACCCGCTCCTCTCCAAGTTTGCCAAGCACGCGGTTTCGGGCGTCGCGCGTTGCTGGGTCAAATTTACGCACAAGTCTGTTCAGTGCTTTGGAGGCAATTGGGTGGATTTCTAGATTTGGCGGGGCTTCCAAGAACAGAGCCGAATCCTCAGCCATCCCGATCAACTTCGGTTGGGTCGCGACGAGAATTTCGTTCTTCTTGTCCAGATAGCGCTCGACTCCGTCGATCAGCGCATTCTGGTAGTTCGCCATCGGCTTGTAACCGGGAATCCAGTCCGAGCCGAGCTCTAACAGGACAGCGCTGATGTTTTGATGCTTGAACTCAATTGAACCGCGCGACCTGTGAGTCAATTCTTGGAGCGCTCGATTCCGTTCCGCCTTTACATATGGCGTGCCAGATCGCTCCATCTGGAGCATTTCGAAGTAGTCCGCAATGATAAGATTAATCTCACTGTCACTCCAGTCGGTGCCGGTCGGATCAGTCTCGGCCATGCGGCGAACATCTATTGACCTGATCCGACCCGGCGTTCCCGGACTACAGCGCCTTGTTGCTCTCTTTCACCAGCTTTGCGTTCTTCACCGTGTGCGCTGCTTCCGAGTCCGGCGCAGTGGTGTGCGGCGCTTTTATCTTGTCGGCGTCCACATAAACCTGTCCGCCCATCGCGTTGAACTTCTCGCTCATCTCTTTCATCCCCGCCTTCGCCACGGCTTCGGCGGGCGAGCCGGCTGCCGCCTTGTCCAGCCCCAGCGCCGCCTTCTCGTTATCGCCCAAGCTCGCCGCGTAATCCCGCACATCCTGCGTGATCTTCATCGAGCAGAACTTCGGGCCGCACATCGAGCAGAAGTGCGCGACCTTGTGCGCCTCCTTGGGCAGCGTTTCGTCGTGGTATTCGCGCGCGGTGTCGGGGTCGAGGCCGAGGTTGAACTGGTCCTCCCAGCGGAAGTCGAAGCGTGCGCGCGAGAGCGCGTCGTCACGCAGCTGCGCCGCCGGGTGGCCCTTGGCCAAGTCCGCGGCGTGCGCCGCGATCTTGTAGGTGATGACGCCTTCCTTGACGTCGTCGCGGTTCGGCAGCCCCAAGTGCTCCTTCGGCGTGACGTAGCAGAGCATGGCGCAGCCGAACCAGCCGATCATCGCGGCGCCGATGCCCGACGTGATGTGGTCGTAGCCCGGCGCGATGTCGGTCGTCAGCGGCCCAAGCGTGTAGAACGGCGCCTCGCCGCATTCTTTGAGCTGCTTGTCCATGTTGATCTTGATCTTGTGCATCGGCACGTGGCCGGGGCCCTCGATCATGACCTGGCAGCCCTTCTTCCAGGCGATCTGCGTGAGCTCGCCCAGCGTCTCAAGCTCTGCGAACTGCGCGCGGTCGTTGGCGTCGGCGATCGAGCCCGGACGCAACCCGTCGCCCAGCGAGAACGACACGTCGTAGCGGCGCATCAGGTCGCAGATCTCGTCGAAGCGCTCGTAGAGGAAGCTCTCCTTGTGGTGCGCGAGGCACCACTTCGCCATGATCGATCCGCCGCGCGACACGATGCCGGTGACGCGGTTCGCGGTCAGCGGCACGTAGGGCAGGCGCACGCCGGCGTGGATGGTGAAATAGTCGACGCCCTGCTCGCACTGCTCGATCAGCGTGTCCTTGTAGACCTCCCAGTCGAGCTTGACGGGGTCGCCGTTGACCTTCTCCAGCGCCTGATAAATGGGAACGGTGCCGATCGGCACCGGCGAGTTGCGGAGAATCCATTCGCGGGTGTTGTGGATGTTGCGGCCGGTGGACAGGTCCATCACCGTGTCCGCGCCCCAGCGGATCGCCCACACCATCTTGTCGACTTCTTCCTCGACGGACGAAGTGACCGCGCTGTTGCCGATGTTGGCGTTGATCTTGACCAGGAAGTTCCGCCCGATCGCCATCGGCTCAAGCTCGGCGTGGTTGATGTTGGCCGGGATGATGGCGCGCCCGCGCGCGACCTCGTCGCGCACGAACTCGGGCGTGATGAAGGGAGGCACCGAGGCGCCGAAGCTCTCGCCGTCGGCCAGCGCGGCTTCCGCGCACTCCAATTGCTGCTTGCGGCCGAGGTTCTCGCGCTCGGCGACGTAGATCATCTCCTTGGTGACGATGCCCAGCCGCGCCCATTCAAGCTGGGTGACGGGCTTGCCGTCGAGAGCGCGCCAGGGCTTCGGCGTGTTGGGGAAATTGCGCGCCAGGTGCTTGCCGGTGGCGTTGCCGTTGTCGACCGGCTTGATCGGCCGGCCCTCATATTCCTCGACGCCGCCGCGCTCCTTCACCCATTCGATGCGCGCGCGCTTGAGGCCCTTCTCGACGTCGATGGCGACGTCGTTGTCGGTGTAGGGGCCGGACGTATCGTAAACGGGCAGCGGCGCTTCGCCCGAGCCTTCGCTCAGCGCGATCTCGCGCAGCGGCACCCGCAGGTCGGGCGCGGCGTCCGGCTTCGCGTGGACCTTGCGCGAGGCGGGAAGGGGCCCGGTGGTGACCTTCGGGGGCGAGAATTCGGCGGGCGGCAGCGGCTTGTTCATGTCCATCTCCATCGGCCGGCGCGGATGCGCCGGCCAGAATGTGCGCGCCTTCGGCGCGTGCGATTCCGATCCGGATGTGCGGCGGGAGGTTGAGGGGTAAAACGGTCCCTGTCCCTTCGCCGGCATGACCCGGATCAGGTTCAAAGGGTCGGCGCTCGGTACGCGCCCTCTCAGCCCTTTCGGGCACCCCTCGGAACATCATTAATTTAGGCTTTGAGGGGAGGGCGGTCAACGCGCGCCGGCGGCTTGTCCTGCGGCGCAGCAAGGCGGCGTTCGCTGCGGCATTTGAGCGGTGTCAAAGCCGTGCGCAACGCGCTTTTGTACCGGTCGAATAACGGGTTCGAGAGGTTCCATGACCATGCAGGCGTCGCCCGGGCGGGCGCAGTGGACAAGCACCGGCGGATTCGTCCTGGCGACGCTCGGCGCCGCGATCGGGCTCGGCAACATCTGGCGATTCTCCTATGTCACCGGCGAGAACGGCGGCGGCGCGTTTCTGGTCGTCTATTTCGGCGCGGTGCTGGCGGTGGGCATCCCGCTGCTGCTCGGCGAGTTCGCTATCGGACGCGATACGCGGCGCGAGGCGGCCTCGGCGTTCCGGCATCTCGCGCGTCACGGGCTGTGGCGGCACGCCGGTATTCTGGGTGTTGCGGCGTCGTTTGCGATCCTCACCTATTACGCCGTCATCTCCGGCTGGGCGCTGAAGTATTTCGCGGGCTTCGTGACGCTCGCCTATCCGCTGCCGCAGGGCGAGGCGCCCAAAGCATTCGAGGCGTTCATCGCGGCCCCGTTCGAGCCGACCGTGTGGCACGCGGTGGTGCTGGCCGCCGCGGTCGCGATCGTGGCCGGCGGCGTCGAGCAGGGCATCGAGCGCGCCTGCAAGGTGCTGATGCCGCTGCTCGTCGCGGTCGTCGTGCTGCTCGCGCTGTACAGCCTGACGCTGCCGAATGCGTCGGCGGGCCTGCGCTACCTGTTCGTGCCGGACTGGTCGGTGCTGGAGCGGCCGCAGGTCTATCTGGCGGCGCTCGGCCAGGCGTTCTTCTCGCTCGGGCTCGCCATGGGCGTGCTGGTGACCTACGGCAGCTACCTGCCGTCGCACATCCGGCTGCCGCAGGCCGCGGTCGCGATCGCGCTCGGGGACACGCTGTTCGCGGTGGTGGCCTCGATCGTGATCTTTCCCGCGGTGTTCAGCTTCGGCATGAGCCCGGCGCAGGGGCCGGGGCTCGCGTTCGTGGTGCTGCCGGAGATTTTTGTACGCATGACTGGCGGCGCTATTGTCGGCTTCGCATTTTTCGGTCTGCTGGTCATCGCCGCACTGACGTCGCTGATGGCGCTGCTGGAAGTGTGCGTCGCCTACCTGGTCGAACGCTGGAACGTGACGCGTGCCCGCGCCATCGCGCTGGTTGCGGGCGCCGGGTTCGCTCTCGGCGTGCCGAGCTCGCTCGGCTTCGGCGCCTGGTCGGGGGTCCGGATCGCGGGCTTGCCGATCCTCGACGCAGTGGATTTCGCCGCATCCAACGTGCTGCTGCCGCTGAGCGGGCTTGCGATCGCGCTGTTCCTCGGCTGGCACTGGCGGAAGGAAGATGCGCTGGACGCGGTTGGCGTGCGTTCGCCGGTACTCGCCAATGTGTGGTGCCTCGCGGTCCGCTACGTGGCGCCGGCGATGATCGCGATCGTCCTCCTGCGCTCGGTCGGCGTGTTTTAGGCGCAGGCGCGATTGCGGCAGTCTTGTGGTCGCCGGCGCGCGCTCGCACGGAGCGTCGGCTCGGCGATCGCGCGCAGGGTTCCGGCGATCTCGAGTCCGGGGACGATCCTCTGGCCGCGCAGGATGATCGTGACGTGCGCGTCCTTTACAGCTTGTCGGCAAACATCGTGCGGTAGTGCCGGTACCATTCGCTTTGGAAGAACTCGGTCGGATCGTAGCGCCGTTTCAGGCGGAGAAATTCCGCAAAGCGCGGATGGCAGCGCTCGACCTGCTCGCGGCTTGCCCAGCGGTGATAGGTCGGGAAATAACTGCCGCCATGCTCGGTCGCGCGGTCGATCAGCCGGCGGAAGTCGGCGGCCGCCTTCTCGATCCGGTCCGGCGTGTGATCGACGTGCAGGTTCATGACCGTGCAGGCCCAGGGCTCGCGTGCCCAGGCCAGCACGCTCTCGTCGTCGCGCTCGATCAGGCGGATGGTGCCGTAGATCAGTTGCACGCGGTGCTGGCGGAAGTCGTCGCGGACGGCCGCCAAGAACGAGGCGAGGGCGGGGCGTGGCACGTAAAGCTCGGTGATCATCTCCGTGCCCTTGTGCCGCGCGCCCAGTCTGCGGTCGAGGTCGGTGTGGTAGTCGTCGATATAGACGCTGAGCTGGCTGGTATCCGACCAGTAGCGCTGCCCTGTGGTCGACAGGTAGTACGAGGTATAGGTCTCGTAGGTGCGGCGCGTGTCGGCGTGCGAGAGATAATAGAGGTCGCGCCAGGCCGCTTCGCCGAGTTCCTTCTGTTCGTTGGGCACCGTCGTGCCGGGCGGCAGTGGCCGGTAGCAGGAAAATACCCCGGTGCCCAGGAACGTGTCGGACGATGCGTCGGTGGAGAACTGGCAGTCACCGAAAAGATAACCCTCGGCGATGCGCTGCGCGAATGCCGGCATAAGGTTCTCGACTTCGATCAGCCGCACCACGCGCTCGATCGGCGTGCGCCGCATCAGCCGCAGTTGCACCCGCGTGACGACGCCGAACAGTCCGTAGCCCCCGAACGCCAGGCGGAAAAGCTCGGAATTTTCGCTTCGGCTGCACTGGCGCAGGCGACCGTCGGCGTCCATCAGCGTGAACGCCTCGACGTCGCCGATGAACGGCTTGAGCGCAAGTCCGCGGCCGTGGATGTTGGCGCCGATGGCGCCGCCGAGGGTCAGCCGGTCGGCGCCGGTCTGCTTTTGGATGATCCCCCATTGCCGCTCCGCGCCGACCTGCAAGGCGGTCAGGCCTTGGATCAGTTCCGGCCATTGGATGCCGGCTTCGGCTTCGACAATGCCGCGCTCACGATCGAGACTGACGATTCTGCGCAGCCCGCGAATGTCGAGCAGCACCGCTCCCTCGGCGAATTGCTGGCCGCCCATGGCATGCCGGCCGCCGGCGATGCAGACCGATTTTCCCTCTGCCCGCGCTTGCGCCAGCGCCTGCCGCAAGCCGCTTTCCGAGTCGATGACCGCTACGCGATCGACGCGCGTGGCGTTGAGCTGCGAATGGATGTCGTTGACGATGACGGACGCCCAGGCAGGCCCGGATGCCATCGGCAGAACGGCAAGACTCGTTCCCCCTGCGGTCAGCCGCAGAAAATTCCGTCGTGTGTCCACGCTCGCACCCCCGCAAGCCACCCGCACCGCTGCTGCGCCGCTATTGCGCCGCGATCTTGCGCACGATCGCGCGCACGGTGCCGTCGGCCTCCGCGATCACGCGAAGAGTCTTGGAATCGAATTCGATGCCGACCAGGCGCAGGTCCTTCACCGAGGCCTCGACTTCGACGCCCTCCACCGGCTTCTTGAAGTCGCCGAGCGCGGCGTCGATGCTCGACAGTGCGCTCTTTGCGAACGGCTTGAGATCGATCCTGGCGTTCTCGGCCAGCGCCGTCTGCAGATAGGGAATGGCGGCGCGGGCCGCGGCGCCGAGCAGCCCGAAGGCCGCCTCCGATTCGACGTCGAGCGTGATGTCGGCAAGCTGCAGCACCTGCTGCTTCTGGTCCAGCACCGGCTTGCCCCAGACGTGGACCGTCGCCTCCGCGCCGAGCCCGAACCAGCTCTTGCGCTCGCGCGCCTTGACCCGCAGCGAGATCAGCAGTCGCTCGCCCGAAGCCGCGACATTCGCGCGCAGCACGGTGACCTCGCCCGGCGAGTTCTTGTCGTCGGGGAATGTCTTGCCCTTGAGCTGCGCCTCCAGGAGCTTGTTCAGGTCGGTGAATGGCAGGTCGATCGGCACAGCGATCGCGACGTTGCCCTGGTCGAGCTGCGGCACGATATCGAGCCGCTGCGGGAACGGGCAGTCCGGCTTGGTCTCGCTTGGCACGATACGGGTCGCGGCCTGCACGCCGAGCGTCAGGATCACCCAGTCCGCTACGATACGGGGCTGGCCGGCATAGGCGCGGGTCGGGCGCAGTTCGAGCCAGAGGTTCGGTGCGTCCTTCGCCGCCGCACCGAGCGAAATCGAGCGGCAGAGCTTCGCCCATTCGCGGCGCGCGGTCAGTTCGAGGGTGCGGTCGTTGCGCAGCCGCGCCGAGAGCTGGCCGACCTGGTCGTTGACCGTGCGGTCGAGCAGCGGTTTGACCTCATTGCCGACGTTGAGCTTGATGCCGGCAATGGTCATGCCGGTTTCGGCAAGCGAGACGTTGGCGGCGAGGTTCGGCTCGATGCGCCAGTTGGGCAGCAGCGACGGCCGCGACGTCACCGCGACGTTGCCGCGGATGTCGGCGCGCTGGTCGAGCGCGCGCGTCGTGAGTCCGCCGATACCGCGGCCGACCTGACTGCCGAGCAGGCCCGTGACGGCGCCGGTGAGGTTGCCGGCCTGGTTGGCGAGTTGCCCGACCGCGCGCAGCGAGCCGTTGAGCGTCGTCGAAATGTTCAGGCCGGCGTTGGTCCCGGCCACGCCGATCGGGCCGCGCGCGATGGTCCAGCCGATCTCGGCCTTGCCAAGGAGGTCGCTGAGAGGATTGTCGCGCTTGCCGTTCAGATTGCGCGGCGCGTTGGCCTCCAGCACGTCGCGGATGGCGATGTTGGCGACCGCGACCGGCGCCACGATCTGCGAGGCCCGCGCGGCGGCCTGCAGCGGCGGCAGGGCGGTCATGGCCGGCCGGTTTTGCGTCAGGGTGTTGCGCGGGAAGAACTTGTCCATCGCCCAAAGCGTGCCGCCGAAGAAAACGACGACGACAAGCGCGCCGAGCGCGATGTTGCGGGCCGTGAACGGCGATGGACGCGACGCTGCTGTACGCGATTTGGCCATGACGCGGGAACTTTAGTCGCGGCCGCGACAGGATTCCAGCGCCGATAAGTGCCATGGACGGCGGTTCGGCCGGATCGAGCCCGGCCGACCCGTCACTCCGTGCCGTCACTTCTTACAGGGGTGCTTTTCGAGCAATGCCCAATAGATCAAGAAAGACGGGTTGTACTTCTTCTCGTCGGGCTTCTTGCCGACGTAATCGAGGAAGGTCCTGACCACGTCGACGGTATGCACGCCGTCGGGCAGGCACACGCCCAGCATCTCGTGGCCGTCCTTGTCGCGGAAGTTCATGAACACCATGGCCGAGTTGACCCAGCCGAGGCAGAAGGCGGTGTTGTAGTTGTGCCGGTAGCGGCGGATGTGGCCCTCCTTGTCGAGCCGCACCGAGCGCACGAACGCGTTGCAGCGGCTGACCATCAAATCCGTCGTGGTGCTGCCGTGCGTCGGATCTTCGGCGGGCGGTGGATAGCCGACGTCGCCGAACATGCCGGGACGCTGGTGATCGGCGTGAGCCGCCGAGACGGCAAACGCCAAGACGATTGCGATGAAGGAGGAAAGTAGGACTCGCATGGTGAAGGTTCCTGTCTGGGTCGATTCAGCGGAGTGACATCGCTTCGATTTCACATCGATGGCGGCGGACACGACTTTGTGTCGTGCCCGCCTTTTCTGGTTGCTAGCAGCGCTGGCCGGGCGGGCACTTCTTCTGCTGCGGCGCGGGCCGCGCCGGCTGGGCCGCGGGCCGCTGCGGAGCCGCTTGCCGGGGCGGAGCCGCTGGCCGCGACGGTGCGGTCGCACGCGGCGGTGCGGCGGGCCGAGACGGTGCGGTGGCGCGCGG
>Ga0194131_10001738_pt1 | contig 36867 bp, 39 predicted proteins | sample TA2KigO120mmetaG_FD_148631 | JGI IMG/M metagenome (GOLD analysis project Ga0194131, IMG submission 148631) | Freshwater microbial communities from Lake Tanganyika, Tanzania - TA2015053 Kigoma Offshore 120m | ecosystem: Environmental > Aquatic > Freshwater > Lake | place: Tanzania: Lake...
GGGCAGGCTGAGGTCGGCGACGGACGGTCGAGCTGATGCAAATCCACAGCGCCGATTTTGTCGCCGGTGCTGCCGCAGCGCGCGGTGTGGCCATCGTCATCGATGTGTTTCGGGCCTGTTCGCTGCCGGCGCATGCGCTGGCGCGCGGGGCGCACTGCGTGGTGCCGTTCGAGGACATCGAAGGGGCGAGGGCGCTGAAGCAGGCTCACCCCGAGTGGCTGCTTGCAGGCGAGCGCCATGCGCGGCGCTTACCGGGCTTTGATTGCGGTAACTCGCCGACCGAAATCCTGGCCACAGAGCTGCGCGATCGCACCGTGATTCATACCACCCACGCGGGCACCCAGGGCCTGATGGCGGCATCGCGCGTGTCGAGTCATGTCTTCACCGGTGCTTTCGTCAATGGCTCAGCCACCGTTACCGCGGTGAAGGCCTTGGCCCCCGAGGAGGTGACGGTGATCGCCATGGGGCACGAGGCCCGCGAGCGCTGCGCCGAAGACGATCTTTGTCGCGAGTGGTTGATCGCCGCGCTCGCCGATCAAGCCTGCAATCTTGGCGATCTGCCCGCGCGGCTGCGGTCTGCACCCGCAGCAGCCGAATTCTTTGATTCGGCGGCAGACTGGGCTCCCTTGCAGGACTTCGACTGGTGTACGGTGGTCGATACCGTACCCTTCGCCGTGCATCTCACGCCGTCGGCACTCGGTCGTCCCGTGTTGCGTCGCTACCCATGAATACACCGCACACTAGCGCACCGCAGAACATTGTTTTTGATATCGGCTGTGTGCTGGTACACCTCGCTCCCGCGCCGTTATTGCGGCTACTTCGCGAACATGGGGCGAGCGTCGAGCGACTGGAAGAGGTCACCGGTTGCATCGATCTGCACGAGCATAAGAGTGGCCGTCTCGATGGAGCGGGTCTGGTCGCCAATATCGCGCGGCTCGCGCCACGCCAGCCCGCGCCGGCAGCGGTGGCTGCGGCATGGATCGATATGTTCGATCCGCAACCCGCGATGTTCGCTCTGGCGCAACGCCTGCGTCGCCGTCATCGGGTTTATCTGCTGTCGAATGTCGGTGATTTGCATTGGGTGGAGTTGCAGCGCCGCTTTGCACTGCAGGAGCTCGGCCACGATGTCATCACCTCGTTCGAGGCTGGCGTCATGAAGCCTTACGCCTGCATCTATGAGCAGGCCGAGCGGCGCTTCGCGCTGCAGCCCGAGTCGACCGTATTCATTGACGATCGCGCCGAGAACATCGAAGCCGTGCGCCGACGCGGCTGGTACGGCATCATCCACGTCAGCCACGACCAGACGATCGCCGCCCTGCGTGCACTCGGTGTCGACCCGGAGTGACCTCATGCCCGTGATCGCCACCACCATAGGCTTGCTCGTCATGTCGAATGTCCTTATGACCTTCGCTTGCTATGCGCACCTCAAAAATCTCAACGATCGGCCGTGGTGGATCCCGGCGCTCGTCAGCTGGGGCATCGCGCTCTTCGAGTACATGCTGCAGGTTCCCGCCAACAGAATCGGCTACACCGAGTTGTCGCTGGCGCAGTTGAAGATTTCGCAGGAGGTGGTGACGCTCTCTGTATTCGTGCCGTTAGCGATCTTCTACATGCGCGAGCCCGTCAAGCTCGATTATCTTTTGGCTGCACTCCGCATCATGGCTGCGGTGTACTTTATTTTTCGCAGTCCAGCCACATGAGCGCCAACGATCCGTCCGCGGCGGGATCCACCGCCATTCACCGTCGCGTCGCAGCGCTACAGAGGGGTCTCGACCCGAGCTGTATCGCAAGGCTGGCGTCGGGCTGGGCCGTGTTCGGCGAACGACAATTCCTGCGTGGTTATGCTTTGCTGTTGCCTGATCCGGTGGTACCAACACTCAATGATTTGCAGCTTTCGGCGCGCGCCAAGTTTCTCGCCGATATGGCGCGGCTCGGCGATGCTCTGCTTTTGGTGACTGACGCGCTGCGTATCAATTACGCCATGTTTGGCAACCTCGAGCCCGCTCTGCACGCGCATGTGGTACCGCGCTATCGCGACGAGCTAGCGCCGCTCGATGTGGCGCACCCTTGGGCCTATGACTGGGCGAGTGCACCAATCTTTGATGCCGAACGCGAGCGTGATCTGCTGAGCGCCGTTCGCGCGGCGCTCGCGGCCTAGCGGCCAGCGGTCACCGTGACCGCCGGGATGTCCGTGAGTGCCGTAGTGCCCACTCAGGACAGCGGCGCATAGGCGAGCGGCAAGGCGGTCGTCGACTTGATGGTCTCGAGCGAAAAGCTCGCGCTCACGTCGAGCATCTCGAGGGCGCTGATCAGGCGCTTGTAGACCGCGTCATACCCCTCGATGTCGGGAACCACGATCCGCAGCAGATAGTCGACATCACCACTCATACGGTGCAGCTCGGTCACTTCGGGCAGATCGCGAACCACTTTGGCGAACTTTTCGTACCACGCAGCGCTGTGGCTAGGCGCCTTGATGGTGACGAATACTGTGGTACCGACGTTGAGGGCGCGGGCATCGAGCAGCGCCACGGTTCGGCGGATGACGCCGGTTTCGCGCAGGCGTTGGATGCGACGCCAGCAAGGCGCTTTGGAAAGCCCGACGCGCTCGGCAATCTCGGCTGCGGTCAGACTGGCATCTTTCTGCAGCACGTCCAGGATTTTGCGATCGAGCTTATCCATGAGATTTTATCTCTTTAAAAATCGACTATGAGAAACATTGTTGCGCATGATGCGCCTAAGGCTCCTGACTTCGCAACCCTGTAGCCGCGATTCAGGACTATCTTTGAAAGCCATGAAGCTCACGCGCCTGTTCTCCGAACATCCGTCCTCGGTCGGCGAAAGTTATTGCGGACATTTGCTGCAGGCAGGCAGTTTCGGCCTGCGCATGGTGTTCGCTGGGCTGGCCTGTGTGCTGCATGGGCTACTGCCCTTTCTGTTCGTGAGCACGGGCTCCGCGGCCATCAAGGCGCTGAACGAAGAGCTGAGCTCGCGGCGTGCCAAGGCCCTGCGGGGCGAGGCCGTGATCCGCTAGACTGCCCGGCGGATTCATCGCCGGGACGTCCTCTTGTCTGCTTCAAATCCCTCGAGAGATCACTCGAGCCTGCCCGAGTTGCGACTGCGTCGTGGCGAAGACAGGCGTCTGCGCGCGGGGCACCTGTGGGTGTTTAGCAATGAAATCGATGTCGCGGCAACACCGCTCGCAAGCTTCGAGCCCGGCGCGCAGGTTCGGGTGCTGAGCGATCGTGGCCAGTCTCTCGGGGTGGCCTATCTCAACCCGGCAACACTGATCGCGGCGCGAATTCTCGCGCGCGACGCCGAGCGTCCGCTCCGCCGCAAATGGCTGGCGGAGCGGCTCCGACCGGCGCTTGCCTTGCGCGAGAGTTGTTCGCAGAGCGCGCATTACCGTTGGGTCTTTGGCGGAGCCGATGGGCTGCCTGGATTGGTGCTCGACCGCTACGGTGACATCGTCGTGGGACAAATCGCGACCTTGGGCATGGAGCGTCTGCAGGCCGAGATCGAGGCCGCAATCCGCGATGTGCTGGATCCGGCTGTGTTGCTGTGGAAGAACGACTCCGGAGCGCGCGCCCTCGAAGGTTTGCCGGAGCGTGTGCAACTGGCCTGGGGCGAGATGCCCGAGCAGGTCGCGGCGCTCGAACACTTGCCCGCCGGTCCGACCCTGACCTTTAGTGTCGATCTGACGGGTGGGCAAAAGACCGGCTGGTTTTTCGATCAGACTTTCAACCGCAGCTTGCTGCCGCGATTTATTCGAGCGGGCGCTCGCCGCAGCCGGCGAGCGCTACGACGCGGTTATTGTTGATCCGCCGGCCTTCATCAAGCGACGCAAGGAGGTCCCGCAGGGTCAGGCCGCCTATCGCAAGCTCAATCAATTAGCACTGCGCGTGCTCGAGCCCGGCGGCCTACTGGTGTCCTGTTCGTGCTCGCATCACCTCGCCAGCGAGGATCTGCTCGCGGCCATTCAGGGTGCAGCGCGGCATGTCGATCGCTTCGTACAGGTGCTGCACGAGGGCGGCCAGTCGCCCGATCATCCGTGCCATCCGGCTATTCCCGAGACACGCTACCTCAAAGCGTTTTTCTGCCGCGTTACGCGCGGCTAGAAGTTAGAATTCGCTCGATGATCGATTATCCCGGCTTCGATCCCGTCGCTTTCGAACTCGGCCGACTCAAAGTGCGCTGGTACGGCATCACCTACCTCGTGGCTTTTGCCGCGGCATGGTGGTTGGCGCGCCGTCGAGCAGCGCTGCCTGGCTCAAGCTGGAAACCCCTCGACGTCGACGATTTTCTTTTTTACACCATGCTCGGTGTGATCTTTGGCGGGCGCATCGGCCATGTGCTGTTTTACGGTCTGGAATATTGGCAGCAAGATGCTTGGTATCCGCTGCGCATCACCGAAGGCGGCATGTCGTTTCATGGCGGCCTGATCGGTGTACTGGTTGCGCTCGCGGTGTTCGCCCTGCGTCGCGGTCGACAGATCGCCGACGTATTCGACTTTGCCGCTGCGCTGCCCGGGCTCGGCATTTTTTCGGTGCGTATCGGCAACTTCATCAATGGTGAACTTTGGGGCAAGCCTGCGGAGCTGCCGTGGACGATGATGGTCGACGGCGTGGCGCGACATCCGACGCAACTTTACGAGGCGGCGCTCGAAGGTTTGCTGCTCGCGGCGGTGCTGTGGTGGTTCACGAGTCGTGATCGACCGCGTCTCGCGCCCTCGGGGCTGTTTTTGGTGATGTACGCCTTCGGTCGCTTGACCGTGGAATTTTGGCGATTACCCGATGCGCACATCGGCTATCTCGCGGGCGGTTGGTTCACCATGGGGCATTTGTTGACGCTACCGATGCTGCTTGCGGGCGTCGCACTGCTGGTGATCGCGTATCGCCGCAACGAGAGCTCTGGTAATCGGGCCCCGAATAACCCGACCGCGGGTGATCGCGCCAGCGCATGAAGCAGTACCACGATCTCATGGCGCAGGTGCGTGCGCACGGTACCCGCAAGACCGATCGGACGGGCACGGGCACGCTGTCGGTGTTCGGTCATCAGATGCGCTTCGATCTGCGCGCCGGCTTTCCACTCGTCACCACCAAAAAAATCCACCTCAAATCGGTGGTATACGAACTTTTGTGGTTCCTGCGTGGCGATAGTAACACCGCCTATTTGCGCGAGCACGGCGTCAGTATCTGGAATGAATGGGCTGATGCTGGCGGTAATCTCGGTCCGGTCTACGGCAAGCAGTGGCGCTCGTGGCCGACGCCAGATGGCGGCAGTATCGATCAAATGTCCGAAGTGCTGCGCCAACTGCGCAGTCAACCCGACTCGCGGCGTATCATCGTCAGTGCCTGGAATGTGGGCGAGCTCTCGCAGATGGCGCTCATGCCCTGCCATGCGTTCTTCCAGTTTTATGTGGCAGAGGGCCGTCTGTCTTGTCAGCTCTATCAACGCAGTGCCGACATCTTTCTCGGTGTGCCGTTCAACATCGCCTCGTACGCTTTGCTCACGCACATGGTGGCGCAGCAGTGCGATCTCGGCGTCGGCGATTTCGTCTGGACAGGCGGCGACTGCCATCTCTATCTCAATCATCTCGAGCAAGTGGAACTGCAACTGTCACGTGAGCCCTTGCCGTTGCCCGAGCTCGTGATCCATCGACGACCGGCAAGCCTCTTCGACTATTCGTACGATGACTTCGAGTTCCGCAATTACCAGCATCATCCAGCCATCCGCGCGCCGGTCGCGGTCTGAAGGAGACGACAGTGGCGATACCCGAAATGAGCACCAGCGCATGGATCAAAGTCCGCAATTCCTGCATCCATGGCAAGGGCGTATTTGCCGCCAAGCGCATCCCCAAGGGGACGCGGGTGATCGAATATCTCGGTGAGCGCGTCACGCACAAGGAAGCCGACGAGCGTTACGAGGATCACGATCCGAACGATAACCATACTTTTCTGTTCATCGTCGATAGCAAGACCGTGATTGATGCGGGCGTGGGCGGCAACGCCGCTCGCTTCATCAATCATTCCTGCGATGGCAACTGCGAAGCAGTGATCGAGTCGCGGCGGGTATTCATCGAGACGACCCGGCAGGTCGAAAAGGCCGAGGAGCTCGGCTATGACTACGCGATCGGTCGCGAGAAAGACGATCCGCTGAATGTCGATAAGATCTACGCCTGCTGCTGCGGTTCGCCAAAGTGCCGCGGCACCATGCTCTGGCCGGCCGAAGATCCGCGCAAAAAGAAAAAGCGCTGCAAAGTCGCAAAGAAATCGGCAGCCAAGCGCCGGGGATGAACGCGCGCGAGCCGCGCCTTGTGCTGGTAGTCGCCGTGGCTGCGAACGGCGTGATTGGTCGCGAGGGTGGTTTGCCGTGGCGGCTGTCGGCGGACTTGCGGCGCTTCAAACAAATCACGCTAGGCAAACCGGTGGTCATGGGTCGTAAGACCTGGGAATCCATCGGCAAGCCGCTGCCGGGCCGTCACAACATCGTGGTGACCCGTCGCCGCGATTTTCACCTCGAAGATGCCGCCGTTAGCGTGGTTCACGATCTCGACGGTGCGCTCGCTGCGGCGGGTGAGGTCGACGAGGTCATGATCATCGGCGGTGCCGAGATCTATGCGCTATCGCTGCCACGAGCAAAGGTTATCGAGCTGACCCGCGTGCATGCCGAGGTCGTTGGCGATACGCGTTTGCCCGAGTTTTCGGCGGCGGAGTGGCAGGAGGTCGCGCGCAGCGAGCATCCGGCCGATGAACGCAACGATTACCCAATGAGCTTCATCACGCTGCAGCGGCGCTGAGGCTCAGCGCAGGCGGGTCTTGATCGCCCCCGCGGCAATTTGTTGACTCCATTCGGCCGGGCCGCTCTGATGCACAGAGGTGCCGTTGGCATCGACGGCCACCGTCACCGGCATATCTTTGACGTCGAATTCGTAGATGGCCTCCATGCCGAGGTCTGCGAAGGCGACTAAACGCGAGGCTTTGATGGCCTTGGAGACGAGATAGGCGGCGCCGCCCACGGCCATGAGATAGGCGGCCTTGTGCTTGCGGATGGCTTCGATCCCGGCGGGTCCGCGCTCAGCCTTACCGATCATGACGATCAGGCCGGTGTTGGCGAGCATCAGTTCGGTGAATTTATCCATGCGCGTTGCCGTGGTGGGGCCTGCAGGCCCGACCACTTCGTCGCGCACCGGATCGACCGGTCCCACGTAGTAGATGGCGCGATTGCGGAAGTCGACGCCGGGCGGCAAGCCCTGTCCGCTCGCGAAGAGGTCGGCGATGCGTTTGTGTGCGGCATCACGCCCGGTGAGCATCTTGCCGTTGAGCAGCAAGCGATCACCCGGTTTCCAGGCGGCCACCTGCTGCGGCGTCAGCGTGTCGAGATCGACGCGCAGGGCTTCGGCGGAGGGCTTCCAGTCGACCTTGGGCCAGCGCGAGAGATCGGGGGCCTCGAGTTTTGCCGGACCCGAACCGTCGAGCGTGAAGTGCACGTGACGGGTAGCCGCGCAGTTCGGAATCATCGCTACCGGCTTCGAGGCGGCGTGCGTCGGATAGTCGAGAATTTTGACGTCGAGCACGGTCGCGAGTCCGCCAAGCCCTTGCGCACCGATCCCAAGCGCATTGACCTTGTCGTGCAGCTCGATGCGTAGTTCCTCGAGCGGCGTACGCGGGCCGCGTGCCTTGAGCTCGGCCATGTCGATGGGATCCATCAACGATTCTTTGGCGAGCAGCATGGCTTTTTCGGCGGAGCCGCCGATGCCGATACCGAGCATGCCGGGTGGACACCAGCCCGCACCCATCGTGGGTACGGTCTTGAGCACCCAGTCGACCAAAGAATCGCTGGGGTTCAGCATGATGAACTTCGATTTGTTCTCAGAGCCGCCACCCTTGGCAGAGACGCTGATGTCGACATTATCGCCAGAGACCATCTCGACGTGGGTTACCGCCGGCGTATTGTCGCGGGTGTTTTTGCGTGTGAAAGCGGGGTCGGCGATGATCGAGGCGCGCAGCGTGTTATCCGGATCGAGATAAGCACGGCGTACCCCTTCGTTGATCATTTCTTCGAGCGTGAGTGTGGCGTCCCAGCGCACATTCATGCCCACTTTGACGAAGGCGACCACGATCCCCGTGTCTTGGCAGATCGGACGATGGCCCTCGGCGCACATGCGCGAGTTGGTGAGAATCTGCGCGATCGCATCTTTGGCGGCAGGAGATTCTTCGAGTTCGTAGGCACGACCCAGCGACTCGAGGTAATCCATCGGGTGGTAATAGGAAATGTATTGCAGAGCGTCGGCGACGCTGTCGATCACGTCCTGCTGCTTGATGGTGCTCATGGACTCACTCGTGGCTGGATAACGGCATCTTACCTTTAGTGGCGCAGGGCTGTGACCAACGTTCGGCGCCATCGAGCGAGGCGGCGCTGAGCCTACCGCCCCACACGCAGCCCGTATCCAGCGCGAGCAGGTCCGCGCGATCGACGAGTCCCAGCGTGGACCAGTGACCGGTGACCAGCCGTACGCCCCGCGTTCGTCGCAGGGGGACCTCGAACCAGGGCATCCAGCCCGCAGCCTGGGAGCCCGGCGCGCCTTTCATTTTCAAATCGATGCGGCCGTCGGTTCGGCAAAAGCGCAGCCGGGTGAGTACGTTGATGATGAAGCGCAGACGATCGCTGCCTTCGAGAGCAGCGCTCCAACAGTCCGGTTTATTGCCGTGCATGGCATCGAACAGCGGCTGCGGATCGGTCCGCAGCGCGCGCTCGACTTCGCCCGCGAACTGCAAGGTTTCGGCAGCGCTCCACTGCGGTACCACGCCGGCATGCACCATGAGCTCGGATCCCTCGCTGAGCGCCAGCGGTTGCATCAGCAGCCATTCGAGCAAGGCATGTCGATCGGCTGCACACAGAATCTCATCGAGTGTGTCGTCCTCGCGCAATTTGCGCCGGCTGCCGAAGGCGACGGCGAGCAGATGCAGATCGTGATTGCCGAGCACGACGCGCGCATTGGCGCCGAGTGCGCGCACGAAGCGCAGCACGCCGAGGGAGTCGGGCCCGCGATTGACGAGATCGCCGACGAACCAGAGCCGATCGCGATCGGCGTTGAAGCGGATATCTTTGAGTAGCGCCTGCAATTCAGCCAAGCAGCCCTGTAGATCGCCGATGGCAATCCGCGCCACTCAGTTGTCCTCGACGACTGCCGCGAGCGCTGCAAATTGCGCGGGTGCGAGGATCTCGGGACGCGCCCCGGGGTCAATACCGCAGGCGGCGATTTTCTCGGCATCGAGCAGCGATCGCAGCGCGTTGCGCAGCGTCTTGCGGCGCTGTGAAAAGGCCGCTGATACGACGCGTGCGTAGCGCGCATCCACCGCAAACGCAGGCGTTTGCTGCATGCTGAGTCGGGCCACTGCCGACCACACTTGGGGCACGGGCCTGAACGCGCCGGGACCGACATCAAACAAATGCTCGGCAGTCACCCAAGGCGCGAGCATCACGGTGAGGCGGCCGTAGTCGCCGCTGCCCGGGGCAGCGCAAATGCGCTCGATCACTTCGCGCTGCAGCATGATGTGCAGGTCGATGATCGAAGCTCTGGCCTTGAGCAAATGAAAGAGCAGGGGCGTCGAGACGTTATAGGGCAGGTTGCCGATCACGCGCAGGCGCCTGCCACGGCTCGCCGCGAGCGCTGCGAAATCGAATTTCAGAGCGTCGGCTGTGCGCAGTGTGAGACCACGATCCGCGAGTCGCTGCTGCAGTTCGGCTGCCAGATCGCGATCGATTTCGATCGCATCGAGTGCGATGCAGCGCTCGAGCAGGGGTTCGGTGAGTGCGCCATGACCCGGACCGATCTCGACCAAGGCTTGGTCCGGTTGCGGATTGATTGCCTCTACGATGTGCGCGATGACCTGCGGGTCATGCAGGAAGTTTTGACCGAAGCGCTTGCGAGCGAAGACCAATTCGCGTCTCAGTGCGCTGCAGTGCGACGGCGTTGTACGAGCTCGACGGCCAGTTCGACGGCGGCAAGCAGACTGCCGACATCGGCGCGGCCGCTGCCGGCGAGCGTGAGGGCGGTGCCGTGATCGACCGAAGTGCGAATCACCGGCAGACCGAGCGTGACGTTGACCGCATGCCCAAACCCTGCGTGTTTGAGCACTGGCAGTCCCTGATCATGAAACATGGCGAGATAGGCGTCGGCCTTGGCCATTTCGCGTGGCACGAAGGCCGTGTCGGCAGGCACGGGGCCGTAGGCGTTGATGCCACTAGCGCGCGCCGTCTCGATGGCCGGGGTAATTTCGTGCAAGTCTTCGTCGCCCAAAAGTCCGTTCTCGCCCGCATGCGGGTTGAGCCCGCAGACGGCGATGCGCGGCTGCGCGATCCCGAATGCGCTTTGCAAATCGTGATGCATGATCCGCAGGATCTCGAGCAGCATGGGGGTTTTGATCGCATCGGGTACACGGCGCAGCGGCAGATGCGTGGTGGCGAGGGCCACGCGCAAATTGCCTGCGACCAGCAGCATTACGGGTTTGGGCGCGCTACAGCGCTGCGCGAGATATTCGGTGTGACCTGAAAACGCCACACCCGATTCGGCGATCACGCTTTTTTGTACCGGTGCGGTGACTATGGCGTCGAAGTCGCCGTTGCGCACCCCAGCGAGTGCGTCGTCTAGCAGGCGCAGTACATAGGTCGAATTACGCACGTCGAGTTTGCCCGCCACGGCGGGCGTGGCGAGCGGTCGATGCAAAACTTTGAGGTGATCAAGTCGCGCGCCCGCAGGTGCCCGGGTCTCGAGCAGCTCGCGATCGACGAGACAGCTGATCTCGCAGGGCGGCAGAGTGACGTTGGCGAGCTGCGCGCAGAGCTCCGGGCCGATGCCCGCAGGCTCACCCGAGGTGATGACGAGGCGCGGTCGATCAGCTCTTGATATCGACATACGCCTCGTCGCGCAGCCGACGCAGCCAGAGTTCGGTTTCTTCGTCGGCCTTGCTTTCACGTAGTTGCAGGAAGGCGCGTTGACGACGCAGTTCGTCGGTGTTGTCGAACTGACGACGGCCGAGCAGCTGCACGATATGCCAGCCGAACTGAGTGCGGAACGGCTCGCTGATTTCATTTACAGTGAGTTTGCCGAGCGCAGCGTCGAATTCGGGCACGAAGGTGCCCGGGGCGGTCCAACCGAGATCGCCGCCTTCGGCCGCTGAACCCGGATCTTCGGAGAGCGTTTTGGCAAGCACTGCGAAGTCTTCGCCACGGTCTATACGCCCGCGAACGTCGACGAGACGCTGGCGCACGGTGGCGTCGTCCTGAATCTCGGTGGGCTTCAGCAGGATATGTCGCGCATGGGTCTGCTCGATGACGACTTGCTGATCGGCACCGCGGATTTCATTGAGGCGCACCAGGTGATAGCCCGACGGCGTACGCAGCGGCTGACTGATCTCGCCCGGCTTCAGCCCTACCACGAGATCGGCAAGTACCGTCGGGATTTCGGGGCCGCGACGCCAACCGAGCGCGCCGCCTTCGAGCGCCGTCTGACTGTTCGAATAGGCGACCGCCAAACGCGCGAAATCTTCGCCCGATTTGGCGCGTTCGAACACGTCCTGCGCGCGCTTGGCCGCCTCGTCGAGTTGCGTCGGCGAGGCGTCTTGCGGCACCGCGATGAGAATGTGCGAGATGTTGTACTCGTTGAGCTCGGACGGCCGTGATTTCTGCTTGTCGAGGAATTGGTCGAGCTCGCGCGGCGACACATTGATGCGCTGGATGACATCGCGCTGTTGCAGCACTTGCAGCGTCATTTCACGGCGGATGTTCTCGCGGTACATGCCGTAGTCGATGCCCTGCTGGGCGAGTGCCGCAGGCAGTTTCGCCAGATCGAGGCCGTTGCGCTGCGCGACGTCGGCTAGCGCCTGGTTAAGGGCTTCATCGCTGATGCGGATGCCGGCGCGTTGGGCGCGTTGCATCTGGATTTCTTGCACGATGAGGCGCTCGAGTACTTGCTGTCGCAGCACGGTTGCGGGCGGCATTTCGAGGCCCTGTGCCTTGAGTCGCTCGCTGACCAAAAGAATCTGCTCTTCGAGTTCGGTGGTGAGCACCACGCCATCGTTCACCACGGCAGCCACGCGATCGAGCATCACGCCACGATCGGAGAGCGAGCGTTGTGCAATCGCCGGTGCAGTGGTGGCGAGCACCAGCAAGGCAGCGGCAACAAGGCGAACGGCGGGCAGGCGATGGATCATGTTCTGAACCTGAAAATCTAGGGAAGTCAGCGGCTTAGGCCGACCGGGGAGTATCCCCGAATTGCCTCTTCGAGGAAAGCATCGGCCGAGCTTCCAACACTCGCTAGGCCGTTCAGTTCCAGCTGCAGGTAAATACCCGTATCGCGCTCGCCGGTGCGGCTCGAGACGAAGCGGCGACCGACCAGACGCAGCCGCCAGCAACAAGCCTTGAACTCGAGTCCCGCAAACCGTTCGAGCGTAGTGCGTTCGCGCAGGTCATAGACCATGCGCCCGTAAGCGTTCCAGCGGGCGTGAATCGGCCACGCGCCCGACACTTCGCTCTGCTCCAGTCGGTCGCGTTGGAAGCGATACGCGAGATTGAGCGCACGCTCATCGTCAGGTCGATACTGCACGCGCAAATGACTGCGTTGCTGTCGCGATGCTTCGCTGTCCCACTGCAGGCCGAGATTGACGTTCCAGTCGCGCCAGGCCGAGATACCGAGTTGCGCCACGAGATCGGAGTGATTAGTGGTGGGGGCTGCTTCGCCCGGCAGACGAACGCGCGGTCGCTCGAAGCGCCAGGTTTGTCCGAGCGTCGCGGTCAATAATTGCCGACCCGAACGACTGTCGTAGATGCGCGAGGTCAGGCCGACACTGGCGTGGTTCGCATCGGCGACACGATCTGCACCCGCATAGCGCGTGGTACGAAAGAGCTGCACGAAATCGAGATCCGGCAGCGCAGTGTCGAAGATCGGCAGCGTATCTTGCTTGCGATAGGGCGTCCGAAGATATAGCAGCCGCGGTTCGAGCGTCATGCGCGTACGCGAGTCAGCGTTGCTGTTGCGCTCGAGTCGCAACGCGGCATCGAGTGCCGCCCAGGGTAGTGAGCGCGTGGGCTTGTCATCGCCACCGCGAGTGACGTTCTCAAGATCGTACTGCGTGTACCGCCAGCCGAACTGTGGCCGAAGGTAGTACCCCGCGTTGCCGAAGTCGAGTCCCAAGCGCGGCGCGAGATCGGCGCGCCAGCCCTGTACGCCGGCATCACGATCAAAGTTCACGAGCTCACCATCGAACCCGAAGCTCAACGGCAGCGCGCCGGGACGTTGCCAATCACCGCTCGTGAGTACACGCGGCAGGCGCGCATAGGGTCGATCGACTGCGTTGAGTGCGCGATCGATCGTCTGGAATTGATCGGCCGCGGCACGCAGCCACCAGTGATCGTCGCGATAGCTCAGGCTCGCGAGTCGCCGCAGGAAGGCGGTACTCGTGCCTTCGCCGCCAGCGGCAAAATCTTCGAAGTATTCAGCATCGCTGACGCTCTGCGCATCGAGATCGAAACGCCAGCCCGCAGGCATTTCGCTGCGGTGCCCGACTTGCAGCCAATTGCGATCGGCATCGCGCAGCGAGTCGGAGGGCAAATAATTGAGCCGAAGTTCGCCGCGATGCTGTCGCGTCAAATAACGAAAGCGGCTGCCGAGATCGAGTCCGCGTCGACCAAAGATCGTGGGTTCCAGCGTGAGGTCATAGTTGGGTGCGAGATTGAAATAATAAGGCAGAGTCGCTTCGGCACCGCCGCGCGTGCTGTAACCGATATTTGGAAACAGAAAGCCGCTCTTGCGCTGGCCGCCGAGCGGAAACGAGAGATAGGGCAGGTAGAGAATCGGTACACCTTTGAATTCGATTGCTGCGTTGCGACCCGTGCCATTGCGACTTTGAGTGTCGAGCTCGATGCTGCGGGCGCGGATGCGCCAATCGGGCGAGGCTTGCGGACAGGTGCTGAACCACACCTGCGACAGCGTCACCTTGCCATCAAGACCGACCGCCATGCTAGCAGCCGCGCCGCGTGCCGGCCGGGTCGGCAGTTGGAACTCGGCATCATCAAAACTCACACCGCCCGCAGGGTCGTAACGACCCGAGCGACCGGAGGCGCGCAGCTGCGAGTCGGCATAGCGTACGCGACCGCGCACCGCGAACTCACGCTTCTTGGCGTCGTACTCGACATCTTCGGCGCTGAGGCTGCGCTCGCCTTGACGGATGTTGACGCCGCCGCTCAGGTCCGCGTCACCGCTGACGCCAAGTTCCGCGGCATCGCTCGTGACTTCGACCGCCTCGTCGGTTTGGCGCACGAGTGGGGAGGCCGCGGGCGGCGCGCTGCCCGCCTCGGGCAGCCGATCGCCGCGCGCGAGTGCCGCGCGTACCGAACTCGGCGCGGGACAGCGCATGGGCGGCGTGGTCGCTTCGGCCGCCGCCGCCGCCGGCGCTGCCGACGCCCGGGCCTCGAGCACGCCTTGCGGGACCGCGAGCGCTGCGCAGGCAATGAGACTGGAGAGGCGACGCGGCGGGGCCATGACGTCGCCCATTATAATGACCGGCCTTTTCGCTACCGTGGATTTCAGCGCACTTGTCGATTTCCGCCGATTCAATCAATTCGCGGCTCTGGGCCGACGCCCGGTTCGAACTTCTGTCGCAGTGGATCGTGCAAGAGCTCGGTCACGACGCCGCAGAGATCGGTGTGGCCTCGGCCGATGCGAGCTTTCGCCGCTATTTTCGTGCTCGCCTGCGTGATGGCAGCACGTTTGTGGTCATGGATGCGCCACCTGCGTACGAAGACATCAGCCCCTATTTGCAGGTCGCGACGCTGCTGCAAGACGCGGGTGTGCACGTGCCTGCGGTCCACGCCGTCGATCGCGAACGCGGCTTCGTGTTGCTCGAAGATTTGGGCTCGATCCCGTTTTTGACCGAGCTGCGCCGGCCCGGTCGCGCCACTGCGCTGTACGCCGCAGCGTTGCAAACCCTGGAGGGAATTCAGGTCGACGGCCTGCCTGCAGCGCGCGAATTGCCGCCCTACGATGCGGCCGCGCTGCGCCGCGAACTCGAACTGATGCTCGAGTGGTTTTGCGGTCGTCACCTGCAACTCGAACTCGATGCCGCCGAGCGCGAGCTCATCGAGCAGGCATTTCTTTGGCTGATCGATGCTGCGCTCGCGCAGCCGGTCGTTTTCGTGCACCGCGATTACCACTCACGCAATCTCATGCTGTTGCCGGGTGATGCCACGGGTGTCATCGACTTTCAGGATGCGCTGGCCGGTCCCGTGGGTTATGACCTGGTCTCGTTGCTCAAAGATTGCTACATCGGTTGGCCGCGGGCGCAAGTCGAGAGCTGGGTTCGTGAATATCGGGCGCGGCTGCTGCGCCGCGGCGCTGCGGCACTGTGCGGTCATGACGATCGGGAATTCCTGCGCTGGTTCGACCTAATCGGAGTGCAGCGACACATCAAGGTGCTCGGCATCTTTGCGCGGCTTTGGTGGCGCGATGGCAAGATCGGCTATCTCGATGATCTGCCGCTGACCCTCGATTACGTGCGCGACAGCAGCGCGCGTTACCCCGAGTTGCGCGGGTTTGCGCGCTGGCTGGAGCGTCGCGTCGTCCCGCAACTGGCGATCGCGAACCTGCGCGCCAAGCAGGCGGCGTCAAAATGAAAGCGATGATTTTGGCCGCCGGGCGCGGTGAGCGCATGCGGCCGCTGACCGACCATTGCCCCAAACCTTTGCTCGAGGTGGGCGGTCGGTCGTTGCTCGCGTGGCATCTGGCGGCGCTGGCGCGCGCCGGTGTCCGCGACATTGTCATCAACCATGCTTGGCTCGGCGCGCAGATCGAGTCAGCTCTCGGCGACGGTCGTCGTTACGGCGTGCGTATCGCCTACAGTGACGAACACGGCGAGGCGCTCGAGACCGCAGGCGGCATCGTCAACGCACTGCCGCTGTTGGGCGACGAACCTTTTTTGGTGGTCAATGGCGATATCTGGACCGACTTCGATTACGCGCGCCCGCCACGACTCGACGCCGCGGCAACCGCTAGCCTGATCCTGGTGCCCAATCCGCCGCAGCATCCGCGCGGCGACTTTGCCTTGCTGCCGCGTGATGCGCGCGAGGATGGCTATGACGTGCTCGCCGATCCTGCGCGGCTCGCCGCGCCCGACGCGCCGCCGCGATACACCTTTTCGGGTATCGCCATGTACCGCGCCGAGTTCTTTGCCGGCTGCAAGCCGGGGCGTTTCCCGTTGCTGCCGCTGCTGCGGCAAGCGGCAGCCGCAGGGCGTTTGCGCGGCCGTCTGTACCAGGGACTTTGGTCGGATATCGGCACGCCCGACCGGCTGCGCGAACTCGATGAACGGCTCGCCGGCGGGGCGAACGGCTGAGTCTGCGGTGCGTCGCACCCGCTAAAGCGCGACCGCGGTCGCGTAAACTCCGCTCATGACCGAAAAGGAAAAAGTCGTCGCTGTGTCGTCACTCGTGCGTAGCGGCGAGAAGTACCGCACGGAACAAGGTTTTTCCGCGATCCGCGATGGCATCAAGGCGACCGCCGGCGCACCGCTGCGCGTGCCGGGCGGCAAGCCGCGCTGGCTCAAGGCACCACTCGCTGCGGGCGAGAACTATGATTTCGTGCGCCGCACGGTGCGCGAGCATCGTCTGGCGACGGTCTGCGAGGAAGCGAAGTGCCCGAATATCGGCGAATGCTGGAACGCGGGCACGGCGACCATCATGCTGATGGGCGAGGTCTGCACGCGGGCCTGTCGTTTTTGTGCAGTCGACACCGGTAATCCGCGCGGCTGGCTGGACCCCGAAGAGCCACGCAATACCGCGCGTACGGTGGCGCTGATGCGCCTGCGTTATGTCGTGCTCACTTCCGTGAACCGTGACGATTTGCCGGATGGCGGGGCCGCGCATTTTGCGGCGGCAGTACGGGCAATCAAAGAAATCTCGCCGCAGACGGCAGTCGAGGCGCTGACTCCGGATTTTCAGGGCGTACTTGCCGATGTCGGGACGGTGGTCGATTCCGGACTCGAGGTCTTTGCGCAAAACGTCGAAACCGTACGGCGGCTGACTCATCCGGTGCGCGATCCACGCGCGGGCTACGAACAGACCTTGCGCGTGCTCGCTCATGCCAAGCGCCATCGGTCCGCGGTTTTGACCAAAACCAGCCTGATGCTCGGACTCGGCGAGACCGACCAAGAAATCATGGCCGCCATGGATGATTTGCGCGTGCACGACGTCGACCTGCTCACGCTCGGGCAATACCTGCAGCCGACCGCAAATCATTTGCCGGTGGCTAGATTCGTCACGCCCGAGGAGTTCGATCGCTATCGCGAGTGGGCACTGGCGCGCGGTTTTCGCGAATGCGTATCGGGGCCGCTCGTGCGCTCGAGCTATCGCGCCGAGCAGGCGCTCGCCGGCAATAACGCCGGGCTCGACAACACGGCGCTCGCGGCCAGTGTCCCGCCTCGTCCGTAACCTCGGTCGCGCCGAGTACCTGCTGGTCTGGCAGGCGATGCAGCGCTTCACCGACGAGCGCACGGTCGACACCGCAGATGAAATCTGGGTGCTTGAGCACGAACCCGTATTCACCCTTGGCATGAACGCCGACCCGACGCATGTGCTCGCGGCGGGGGACATCCCGGTGGTGCGCGTCGATCGTGGGGGTCAGGTCACTTACCACGGGCCCGGGCAATTGGTGGTATATCCGCTCATCGATCTGCGACGCGCCGGGCTCGGGGTGCGTGATCTCGTGACGGCGCTCGAGCAGTCAACCATCGACTGCCTCGCCGGGTACGGCATTTCGGCCGCCACGCGGCCAAAGGCGCCGGGTGTGTATGTGGACGGACGCAAAATCGCCAGCGTCGGCATCCGGGTGCGGCGGGGTGCGAGTTATCATGGCTTGGCGTTGAACGTGGCCATGGATCTGGGGCCGTTCGAGCGCATCAACCCCTGCGGCTACGAAGGGCTCGCAATGACCCAGCTGGCGGCGCTCGGCGCCCCGACCGGGATGTCGCGTGTGGCCGCGGACCTGCTGACCGAACTGCAACGTAGGTTGTCGAGGATCCGCCATGACCCCTCCGAAGCCCGTACCGACGAAGAAAGAAATCGAGATGGTTCGCAACCTTCTCACCTACATCGGTGAGGATCCGGACCGCGAAGGCCTGCTCGAAACCCCAGCGCGTTTTTTGAGGGCCTGGGAGGAATACACCCGCGGCTATCGCGAGAAGCCCGAAGAAATCCTCAAATCTTTCGAGGACGGCGCCCAGAGCTGCGACGAGATGGTCATCGTGCGCGATATCCCCGTGTATTCGCTCTGCGAACATCACCTCGCGCCATTTTTCGGCAAGGCGTATGTCGGCTATGTGCCTGACAAGCGCATTCTCGGATTGTCAAAGATTTCGCGACTGGTCGAAATCTATGGCCGACGTCTGCAGGTGCAGGAGCGGCTCACCAACCAGATCGCCGACGCGCTCGACACCCATCTGCAGCCGCTCGGCGTTGCCGTGGTCATCGAGTGTCGACACATGTGCATGGAATCGCGCGGGGTACGGCACACCGGCACGGCGACCGTGAGTTCGGCGCTGCGGGGTTCGATCAAAACCAACGCCGATACGCGGCGCGAGTTTCTGTCACTGATCGGGCGCTGATCGAAACCCGAGTCTGCGCGGGCTCAGATCACCATCATCACGCCTTCGGTGGCGACCAGCGCACCGACCAGCGCCGTCACCTGTTCGCGGCTTTCGGCGACGATGGTGTACGTGATCGAAATGAAGTTTCCGGCACCACTTGCGCGTTCGCTGATGCGATCCGTCGAGAGCGAGGGGCTGTACTGCGTGACCACTGCATCGATGCGGGCGCGGAAATCACGCGAGGTTCGTCCGACCACCTTGATCGGGTAGTCGGTCGGAAACTGCAGCGGACTCGCTGCCGGATCGGTCGTGCTCACCACGGTTGGGTCGCGAGCGCGCGCTGCAGTTCGTCGATGCCTTGGCGCATTCGCTGCCATACGGGCCCGGGTTTGCCGCTGCCCACAGGCTGACCGTCAAGCGTCGTCACCGCGGAGACGGTGCGTGTCGATGAAGAGATCCAGACTTCTTCTGCACGACGCAGCGCGGCCTCGCTGACTGCGCGGGTCGCGCGCGCGATTCCCAATCGATCGGCGACTTCTTCGACGACGCTGCGCGTGGTGCCCGGAAGAATGGCGGTCGAATTGGGCGGCGTGACGATGGTACCGGCGAGCACCACGTGTGCGGTCGAGGCGGTGGCTTCCATCATCTGGCCATCGCGCAGCAGGATGGTCTCGTCGGCGCCGACATCACAACTCAGTTGTCTTTGCAGCACGTTACCGAGCAGCGCGACCGATTTGATATCGCAGCGCGCCCAGCGAATATCGGGCGCCGTAACGCAGCTGATGCCGCGCGCAAGTTGCTCGGCGCCGGGTTCGCTTAGCGGCGCCGCGAAACCGAACACCGTGGGCGGAATCTGCGGCAGCGGAGCATGGGCGCGTTCGCTATCGGCGCCGCGCGAGATCTGCAAATAGACATACAGGTCGCCGCTGCCGTTACGCTCCATGAGTCCGCGCACGATGGCGCGCCAGCCGTCGCGATCATGCGGGTCGCGCAGGCGCAGCGCAGCACAACTACCGCTGAGGCGATCGAAGTGTTCCTTGAAGCGGAACGGTCGCCCGGCAAACACCGGTACCACTTCGTACACGCCATCGCCGAACAGGAAGCTGCGATCGAGCGGCGAAATCTTTGCCTCGGCGAGCGGCAGCCACTCGCCATTCAGATAGCAGATCGGCAGGGGTGCGGACATCTCAGCGCATCCACATCGCAACGGTGTCCCGCACTCGCGACCACACACCACCCGCCGGCAAATCTTTGCTGGCCACGAGCGGAACTCGACGGATGACGGTGTCGCCGTCCTGAACGCGCAATTCGCCGACCTGCTGCCCGGCCTTGAGCGGCGCGACCAAGGGTTCGTTTAGGTTGATGGCAACCCGGAGTTTCGCCGCCCCACCGCGCACCACCGTGACCGCCACGTTACTCTGCGGGGCGATCGATACGTACTGCTCAGTGCCTTTGTACACGCGCGGTTGCAGCACCATTTCGCCAGCTTTGCGCAGCGTGACGGTTTCATAGAAAGCGAAGCCGTAGTTGAGGATGCCCGCGCTCGCCCGTTCGCGGATTTTCGGTGAGTCGGTGCCGAAGACAGCCGAGATCAAGCGGATTCCGTTGCGTTCCGCCGAGCTCACGAGGCAATAGCCCGCGGTATCGGTGTGACCCGTCTTGATGCCATCGACGGTCGGGTCTTGATAGAGCAGGCCGTTGCGATTTCCTTGACGGATGTTGTTCCAGACGAATTCTTTCTGCGAGTACCAACGGTAATATTGCGGAAATTCGCGGATCAGGGCGCGCGCGAGGATCGCGATATCGCGGGCGGTGGTGTAGAGCGCGGGATCGGGCAGTCCGGTCGCATTGGCGAAGCTGCTGTTCTTCATGCCGAGGGCTTTCGCCTGCTGCGTCATCAGCTGCGCGAAAACGTTCTCGGAACCGGCGAGTCGCTCGGCGAGTGCGATGGCGGCATCGTTGCCCGACTGCACGATCATGCCCTGCAGCAAGACTTCGGCGGGTACTTTGTCGCCCACCTGCAGAAAGGTGCGCGAGCCCTCGGCACGCCAGGCTTTTTCGCTGATGATGATCGGTTCCTGCAACTGCAGACGTCCTTCGGCCAGCGCGCGAAAGGCGACATAGGCGGTCATTACTTTGGTGACGCTGGCGGGCTCGATACGCAGATCTTCATTTTGTCCGGCGAGGCGGCGTCCCGTGGCCTGATCCATGAGGATCCAGGACTTGGCTTCGACGGCGGGTGCCGGCGGGACGGCCGAGGCGATGGCCGCTGCGGGTCGTGCTGCAAAGAATGGCAGCGCGAGCGCACAGGCAAACAGGACGAGTCGGGACAAGCGAGCGGTGGACGGCGACAGTGACAACAAGATGCAGCTCCTGCGGATGATGCGGACCAGAGTCTGCCGCGAATTGTAAACGTGTTACTCGTGCGCGGGACGAGCATCCGGGATGCCGGCGACCCGCAGCCGCTCGATCATGTCATCGGCCTCGATGGCGTTGTTGAGCGGCCCGACTCGCACGCGAAACACCGCGCGTTCGCTGAGACGAACCTCGCGCACGCTGGCATTGCGGATCCCGGAACGCGCGAGCACATTCACCATGGCCTCGGCATTCTCGCGCGCCGCGAACGATCCGGTTTGCAGGTAGCGCGAGCTGACGCCGATGTCGGCCGCTAACGATGACGACGCCGCGGCAGGCGCTGCCGCCGCGGCAGTGACGACCACAGGCCCTGGCGGCGGCTCATCGCCGGCTTCGATCACGCGGATCTCGACCTGGGCAGTGCCTTTTCTCACCATGTCGAGCTTGTGCGCCGCCGTGTAGGAGAGGTCGATGATGCGATCGCCGACGAACGGCCCGCGATCATTGACCCGCACCACCACCGCGCGCCCGTTCTCGAGATTGGTCACGCGGACGTACACCGGAATCGGTAGCGTCTTGTGCGCCGCAGTCATGGCGTACATGTCGTAGGGCTCACCGCTCGAAGTGCGTTCGGCATGAAAGCCGGGCCCATACCACGAGGCTGTGCCGCGCTCGATGTGGCCACGAGCGCTACGCTTCACACGATAGGTTCGACCGAAAACTTCATAGGTTTCGGGATTACCGTAGCGGCTGCGCGGTTCTTTGCGCGGCACGGCGTCGGGGATGTCATCGATGCGGCGGGGTGGTTTGACTGTACCCGCAGGAACCGTGGCCCGCGGCAAAGGCTCCGGCCCGCGACCCAGGCTGCTGCAGGCTTGCAGCCACAGCGCCGTTAACGCAAGCAAGAGCAGCGCGCGACTTTTGCAGATCATCAGGGTTGGAACATCATCTAACGGGTTGGAACATCATCACGGTGTGGAGATCGCTGGCGGCGCCGGCTTGGCCAATTCCGCAGCGATCGCGGTCGCGAGGTCATGCACCGCCATGGCGTACAAAATACTGCGGTTGTAGCGCGTGATGACGTAAAAATTGCGCAAACCAATCCGCACGTTTGCACGGTCGGTGAGTTCGGCGGGTATCAGAATGACTCGCGTGTCATCGCTGATCGACTCCGGCAGTGCAAAGCCGCGCGCGCGTGCGCCCGCTGCGATTTCATTGAGTTCGAGGTTGCGACGATCGAGGGTCGGCATCACCGTCGCCATGGTGTCGGCGTTGGCCTCGGCGGCGATGATCGCTGGTTGTTCGCGCTGCCAACCGTGCTCGACAAAATAATTGGCGACGCTGCCGATCACATCATCCCAGTTGTCGAACAAATCGCGCCGCGCATCGCTCGCGCCATCGAGTGCGCCATTGACCGCGTAACGCCGGTAACTCGAAGGCATGAACTGCGGCGCCCCCATCGCCCCGGCATAAGAGCCGAGAGTCGCCAGTGGATCGAGTTTTTCCTCGCGCACCAACAGCAAGAATTGCTCGAGTTCGGCGCGGAAGAAGCGGCTGCGCGGCGGGTAGTTGAAACCCAGCGTCATGAGTGCATCGAGTACGCGCCACGAGCCTTTATTTCGACCATAGTTGGTTTCGATACCGATGATAGCGACGATGTATTCCGGCGACACGCCGGTCTTGGCGTGCACGGCCTCGAGGCGCGCGCTTTGACCGCGAGCAAACTCGACCCCACGGGCGACACGCTCGGCGCTCACCAAGCGATTGCTGTATTCGAACCAGCGCAGCACGCTCTCGGCAGGGCGGGTGATGGCGGCAATGATGCGCGGCTGGTGCATGCCCTGCGCAAGCAGGGCGCAGATATCGGCGACCGGAATGGAATTTTTGGTCGACACCTCCTCGATGAAGGTGCGGATCGCATCGCGCTCGAGATCGAATGGGGTCGGGGCCCCGGGCAGCGGTGAGGCGACAACAGTCGGCGGCACTGCTGGTGCAGTGGCAGGCGTTGTCGCAACGATGGGCGCGGCCGCAGTCGTCACCGATTTCTTGGGCGGTGAGGCGCAAGCGCCGAGCACTAGCAAGAGCAGCAGGGCGGGTGCGTGGAGACTGCGGCGGAGCGCAGCGTTGACGGTGATCATCAGGCGGCGAGTTTCCGGTTCGCGTACAACGACATCAGGATACCGAAGCCGGCGAGCAGGGTCACTATGGAAGTGCCGCCGTAGCTTACGAGCGGCAGCGGCACACCGACCACGGGCAGCAGGCCACTCACCATGCCGGCGTTGATGAATACATACACAAAGAAAGTCGCGGCAAGACTGCCCGACAGCAAACGCGCGAAGGTGTCGCGCATCTGCGAAGCGAGGAACAAGGCGCGCAGTGTGACGAAGACGTAGAGACCGAGCAGCAGCATGACACCAACGAGACCCAGTTCTTCGCCGATCACCGCGAAAACGAAATCGGTGGTTCGCTCGGGCAGAAAATCGAGTTGCCCCTGCGTGCCTTGCAAATAACCCTTGCCGAAGAGTCCACCCGAGCCGATGGCAATGGTCGACTGGATGATGTGATAACCCGCACCGAGCGGATCCGCCTGCGGATCGAGAAAAGTCAGCACGCGTTGCCGCTGATAATCGTGCAGGAAAAACCAGCCGATCGTGGCGGCGGCGACGCCACTGGCTGCCAGCAGCAAGATGTAGCGCAACGCGAGACCGCCGAGCAGCATGACGATGAAACCGGCCATCAAAATAAGCAGTCCCGTGCCGAGGTCGGGTTGCAGGATGGTGAGCGCCGTCGGCACCAGAATCACTGCAGCAAGCAGCAGCGAGGTGCGCGGATCCGGCGGCAGTGGCCGCTCACGCAACAACCAAGCGCAAGCCATGGGCACCGCGATCTTCATGATTTCCGAGGGTTGAAAGCGCACGAAGCCGAGATCCAGCCAGCGCTGCGCGCCCTTGCCGATGTAGCCGATGGCATCGACGATGATGAGCAGCACAAGTCCTGTGAGATACAGCCAGGGCGTAATCCGTCGCAGGACGCCGGGTCGCAGCTGGGCGAGCACCAGCATCAGCACGGCGCCTAGCCCGAGCCGAATGCTGCCGCGCAGCACCGACTCCCAATCACCACCGGATGAGCTGAAGAGTATGAATTGTCCGTAGAGTGCGATCGCGGCGAGCCCCGCCAGCAGCGGACCATCGAGACGGAGTGTGCCGAACAGCCGCGTCGTGCGGGTCAGGGTTCGTTGCGTAGCGCTTTCGACGTCTTCACGCAGCATGCTTATTCCTCGGTCGCCTCGGCCGTGGCCGCGACCGCGCGTTCGCCTGCGGCGGGCGGCGACGGAAATTTGCGCAGCAGATAGGCATCCAGCACCTTGCGCGCAATCGGCGCCGCGGTGCCGCTGCCGCTACGGCCATTTTCGACGATGACCGCGAGTGCAATCTTTGGGGCCTCGACGGGTGCAAAGGCCACGAACCACGCGTGGTCGCGCAACCGGTCGGCGATGGCCGCCTCGTTGTAGCGTGCATTCTGCGCGACCGTGAACACCTGTGCCGTGCCGGTTTTTCCGGCGATGCTGTAGGGCGCGCCGGCGGCCGCTCGACTCGCCGTGCCGCCTTGCATCACCGCGAGCATGCCGTCGATGACTCGTTCCCAATCCTCAGGCTTGCCGGCTTCGGGCTTCGGCAGTGGCCGCGGCGCGAGCACGGTGACCTTTTGGGTTTCGGGATCGCGCATTGCCCGCACGAGACGCGGTCGATAGTTCTTGCCGCGGGTGGCGAGCACCGCCGTCATGTGCGCAAGTTGCAGCGGCGTGCTAGTCATGTAGCCCTGTCCGATGCCAAAGATTACGGTCTCGCCGGGGAACCACACCTGTTCCGCTTTCTTTTTGAAGACCGTCTTTTTCCAGTCGGGCGAGGGCAGGATGCCGGCTTTCTCGCCGCCGATATCGATGCCGGTGGGTTTGCCGAGACCGAACTCGGCCATGAAATCATGCAGCCGGCGGACACCGATCTTGTTCGAGATGTCGTAAAAATAAGTATCGCAGGACTGCGCGATCGCCGTGCGCAGGTCGATCGTGCCGTGCCCGCGCGGTCGCCAGTCGCGGAAGCGATGACTGCTGCCGGGCAGCGAAAACCAGCCTGCGCAGAAGTGCGGCTCGGTCGGTTGGACGACGCCGTAGGTGAGTCCGGCGAGTGCCACCACGGGCTTGATCGTTGAACCCGGCGGATAAGTGCCGCGCAGCGCGCGATTGAACAGCGGCTGATCGGGGTTTTCATTGAGCGTTCGGAATTCGGGGCGAGTCAGGCCGCGCGCAAACATGTTGGGGTCGAAGCCAGGCCGACTGACGAGCGCGATGATGTCGCCGTTGTTCGGATCCAGTGCGACGATGGCCGCGCGCTGATCACGCACGGCATCTTCGGCAACACGCTGTACCTCAAAATCGAGCGTCAGCATGAGATCGGTGCCCGGATCGCCCGGTATTGCAGCGAGTTGTGCCTCGAGTCCACCGGCTTTTTCGACCGAGCGACCGCGTGCATTGACCATGATTTCGCGTCGACCGTTACGACCGCGCAGTTGCTCTTCAAACGCCGCCTCGACCCCGACTTTGCCGATGGTCGAGGTGCCCGCGTACTGCTCGCGATCGATGCGCGCGAGATCGCTCTCCGAGATGGAGCCGACGTAGCCGAGCGCATGGACCGCGAGCTCGCCCTGCGGATAACTGCGTGCGAGGCGAGTGCGAATGTCGACGCCCGGAAAATCGAAGCGGTTCACCGCGAAGCATGCCATGTCCTCATCGTTCAGGAAGAGTCGGATCGGCACACTGTCGAACGGTCTGCGCGAGCGCACGATGCGACGCAGATCATCGATGTCGTCGGCGTCGATCAGGCCGATCCGCGCGAGACCCTGCAGCGTCGCTTTGAGATCCGGCACTTCTTCGGGGACGAGTTCGAGCTGATACGCCGGCTTATTCTCGGCGAGGATCGCACCATTGCGATCGTAAATGATGCCGCGCGGGGCCGGCTGCGGCTCGATCCGCACGCGATTGCCCTGCGCGAGATCGGTGTATTCGTCATGACGCAGTACTTGCAGCCAGACCAGCCTGCCGAGCAGCACCAGCGTGAGGGCGGCGACGATGAACACCGTGGCGAGCGCGCGCTGCTCGAACAATCTTTGTTCGATCCAGAAATCTTTGATACGCCCGCGGATGCTCATCGTTGTGCCGGTGCCGCACCCGCGCTCAGCGCCGCGCGCGATTTTCGCTCGCCTGCCAGGCGGCGGTCAGCGGCCAAAGCAGTGAGCCGACGAGAATGGGCAGCCAGCGCATCCAGCCACCTGCAGCATTGCCGGTCCAGCCGTCGATCGCCCAACTGACCGCTTCGCTCGCGAACAGCAAGGCGGCGGCGAAAACGGTTTGTTCGAATAGCGGTTTGTTGCGCACCAGCAAGTGCTGGCGAACCGCGATATACGCCACCAGCGACAGCGCGAGAGCGTGCTGGCCGAAGACCGCACCGCGATAGACATCGAGTGCGAGACCGGTGACGAAGCCGAGCGTGATGCCGCCGACGCGCGGTGCGATCAACGACCAAAAAATCACCGCTATCACCGCAAGTGGCGGGCGGATCGCAGCCAGCCAGAATGGCAGCGGCAGCACTTGCAGCACGAACGCGGCGAGCGTCGTCAGCACCAACCGACTGCGAACGGTACTCGCGATCATGGCGGTGTGGCGGCGGGCGGGGCTGTGGGCGAGGCGGCGGGGTGCGCCGGCTTGAACCAAAGAAATGCGACCACGCGATCGCGATCGAGTTTGGCCGTGATCTTTGCCGTGACCTGGGCGAGTGGCGAGGCGCCATCGCGACGCACTGCGCTGACGCTGCCGACCGGGTAGCCCGTCGGGAAGGTCTTGCCGAGCCCCGAGGTGACGAGCAGATCGCCCTCGCGGATGTCGGACTGCAGGGGTAAATAGGGCAGGCTGAGCTCACCGTTGCGACCGGTGCCGAGCGCCAAGGTGCGCTGCCCGGTGCGCGCAATCTGCACGGGCACTGCATGTTCGGGATCGGCGAGCAGAATGATTTCGGTGCTCCACGGTCCGACACGCAGCCCTTGACCGACGAGACCTTCGCCGGCAATCACCGCCTGACCTTTGCTGATGCCGTGTACGGTCCCGCGATCTACCGTGTAGCGCTGTCGCAAGCGGTTGGTCTCGACCGCGATCACGCGCGCTGCCAGCCAGCGATCGGCCACATCGGTCGCGGCGCTACCCAGGCTGCGCAGCTCGAAGTTTTCGCGCTCCAGATCGGCGCGCCGCATGGCCAGCAATTCGAGTTCGCGCAGGCGTTCGCGCAGCGCGCGGTTTTCCTGTTGCAGCGTCGTGCGTTGCTCAAAGTTTTCGCGGGTCCAATCCCAAGCGGCCGCTGGCGAAGCGAGCGCCATCTGCAGTGGATAGGCGACGGCCTGCAGCGCAAAGCGCACGGTGTCGAGCCAGCCGCCACGCTGGTCGAGCCACATGATGCTCAGCGAGAGGGTCGCGTAGACGAAGAAGCGCAGCCCCGCCGGGGTGCCGCGTGGGGGGATGTTGCGGCTGGCAGCCGTGTTACTCAAGCCCGAAGTTGCCGGGGCCGAGCTCGTCCATCAGTTCGAGGATGTGTCCACCGCCGCGCGCCACGCAGGTGAGCGGGTCCTCGGCGATGACTACCGGCACGCCGGTCTCCTCGGTGATTAGTTTGTCGATGTCGCGGAGCAGCGCGCCGCCGCCCGTGACCACGATGCCGCGTTCGGCCACGTCCGAACCGAGTTCGGGCGGGGTTTGTTCGAGCGCCTGCTTGACCGCACCGACAATGCCCTGCAGCGGCTCTTGCAGTGCTTCGAGGATCTCGTTGCTGTTGAGCGTGAAGGCGCGCGGCACACCCTCGGAGAGGTTGCGTCCCTTGACCGAGATTTCGCGCACGGTCTGCCCGGGATAGGCCGAGCCGATTTCGATCTTGATGCGTTCGGCGGTCGTTTCACCGATGAGGATACCGTAATTGCGACGCACGTAGTTCATGATCGCTTCATCGAAGCGATCGCCACCGATGCGCGCCGATTGCGCATAGACGATGCCGTTCAAAGAAATGACTGCCACTTCGGAGGTGCCGCCACCGATGTCGAGCACCATCGAACCGCGCGCTTCTTGCACCGGCAGTCCCGCGCCGACGGCGGCCGCCATGGGTTCGCTGACGATGGACACCGTGCGCGCACCCGCGCCCTCGGCCGACTCGCGGATCGCCCGACGCTCGACCTGCGTCGAACCCACCGGCACGCAGACGAGTACGCGCGGCGAGGGTTTGAGCAGACGGTTGTCATGCACCTTGGCGATGAAGTACTGCAGCATCTTCTCGGTGTAGGTGAAGTCGGCGATGACGCCGTCTTTCATGGGGCGCACGGCCGTGATGTTGCCGGGCGTGCGGCCGAGCATGTTTTTCGCTTCCGAGCCGACGGCAACGATGACTTTGCCGCCGCGGCTGAAGTCATCTTGCACCGCGACCACCGACGGCTCGTTGAGCACGATGCCGCGGTCGCGCACGTAGATCAACGTGTTCGCCGTGCCGAGGTCGATCGAAATAGCGCTGGAAAAATAGCCGCGCAGGCGCTTGAACATCTTGTGGTGCCGGGAGAATCTGGTGGAGGGAAAAGGGCCGAGAAAACACCGGCAATTTAGCAATCCGCGGGCTCGCCCACAAGGCAAGGATGATATGATTTCGCGGTCTCACAGCCCCGGTGCTAGACCATGAGCCTCAGCCGAGCAGACATCGAAAATATTGCGCGTCTCGCGCGCCTCGAGCTCACGGAGGCCGAGATCCCGGTCTACGTCGACTCGCTCTCCAAGATTTTTGCCTTCGTTGGCGAGCTCGATCGCGCGCCGACCAGCGGCATCGCACCCATGGCGCATCCGCTGCCCGGGCTTGCCCAGCGCTTGCGCGCCGATGAGGTCAGCGAGCCCAACCGCCGTGACACCTACCAGCAGAACGCCCCGCAGGTCGAAGCCGGCCTCTATCTAGTGCCGAAGGTGATCGAATGAGTGCTCCGGCAGCGACCGTCGCGGCGCTTGCCAAGGGTCTCGCGGCGGGCGAGTACTCGAGTGTCGAGTTGACCCGCGCCTACCTCGAGCGTATCGCCGCGGCGCAGCCCGCGCTCAATGCCTTCGTGACCATCACTAGCGAAGCCGCCCTGGCTACCGCCGCTGCGGCCGATGCCGCGCGCGCCAAGGGCCAGGCTGGTCGACTGACCGGCGTGCCGATCGCCCACAAAGACATCTTCTGCACCGAGGGTGTGCGCACCACCTGCGGCTCGAAGATGCTGGCGAATTTCGTCTCGCCTTACGACGCCACGGTGGTCGCGGGTTTGCGCGGCGCCGGTACCGTGATGCTCGGCAAACTCAACATGGACGAGTTCGCCATGGGCTCGTCGAACGAGACCAGTTTCTTTGGTGCGGTGCACAATCCCTGGGATACCAAGATGGTCCCGGGTGGTTCGTCGGGTGGCTCGGCCGCGGCGGTCGCCGCGCGGATCGTGCCGGCGGCGACCGCTACAGACACTGGCGGCTCCATCCGCCAGCCCGCCGCGCTTTGCGGGGTCACTGGCATCAAGCCCACTTACGGGCGCTGCAGCCGCTACGGCATGATTGCCTTCGCCTCGAGTCTCGATCAGGCGGGCCTCATCACTGTCAGTGCCGAAGACGCCGCGCTGCTGCTCGGGCCGATGTCGGGTTCCGATCCGCGCGATTCGACCAGCGTCGAGCGCGCCGTACCCGATTACACGACCACCCTCGGCGATTCGCTCGAGGGGCTTACCATCGGGCTCGTCAAAGAATTCTTCGACAAGGGGCTCGATGCCACCAACGAACAGCGCATTCGCGATGCCATCACCGTGTTCGAAAAACTCGGTACTCGCGTGCGCGAAGTGAGCTGCCCCAATCTGCCCTTGTCGGTTCCCACTTACTACGTGGTGGCGCCCGCCGAGTGTTCATCGAACCTCGCACGCTTTGACGGCGTGCGCTTCGGTCATCGCTGCAAGTCGCCAAAGAATCTGCTCGATCTCTACTGCCGTTCGCGCGGCGAGGGCTTCGGTGCCGAGGTGAAGCGGCGCCTCATGACCGGTACCTACGTGCTGTCGGCCGGCTATTACGACGCCTATTACCTCAAGGCGCAGCGCGTGCGGCAGCTGATCAGCGCCGATTTCGCCCAGGCCTTCCAGAGCTGCGATCTGCTCTTTGGCCCGACATCGCCGACGCCGGCATTTCCGATCGGCGCCAAGTTCGACGATCCCATCACCATGTACCTCAACGACATCTACACCATTGGCGCCAATCTGGCGGGCCTGCCCGGAATGTCCATTCCCTGTGGGTTCGTCGACGGCTTGCCGGTGGGACTGCAGATCGTCGGGCCGCATTTTTCCGAGGTGCGCATGCTCAACGCCGCGCATCGTTACCAGCAGGAAACCGACTGGCATCTTCGCGTGCCGGCGGCGTTCGCCTGAGGATTCGCCATGGAATGGGAAACCGTCATCGGTCTCGAAATCCACGCCCAGCTCGCCACCCGCTCAAAGATTTTTTCGGGCTCGGCGACCGCATATGGTGCCGAGCCCAATACGCAGGCGAATCTGGTTGACCTCGGCTACCCCGGGGTGTTGCCGGTGCTCAATGGCGAGGCGGTGCGCATGGCTGTGCGTTTTGGACTCGCGATCGGCGCGCGCATTGCGCCGCACTCGGTGTTTGCGCGCAAAAATTATTTCTACCCCGATCTGCCCAAGGGCTATCAAATAAGTCAGTACGAATTGCCGATCGTCGCCGAGGGCGCGCTCGATGTCGTGCTCGATGACGGCACGCGCAAGCGCATCGGTATCACCCGGGCGCATCTCGAAGAAGACGCCGGCAAGTCGCTGCACGAGGGATTGCCCGGCGTCAGTGGTATCGACCTCAACCGTGCGGGCACGCCACTCATCGAAATCGTCAGCGAACCCGACCTGCGCTCGGCCAAAGAAGCCATCGCCTACATGAAGAAAGTGCACTCGCTGGTGCGCTATCTCGAAATCTGTGACGGCAACATGCAGGAAGGCTCGTTCCGCTGCGACGCCAACGTTTCAGTGCGCCGTAAGGGCGCCGAGAAATTCGGTACTCGCGCCGAGATCAAAAATCTGAACTCGTTCCGCTTCGTCGAAAAAGCGATCAACTACGAAGTCGAGCGGCAAATCGAGATCATCGAGAGCGGGGGCAAAGTGGTACAGGAGACCCGCCTCTACGACCCGGACAAGGGCGAGACGCGCTCGATGCGCTCCAAAGAAGAAGCCAACGATTACCGCTATTTCCCCGACCCCGACCTGCTCCCGGTGGTGCTCGATGACAGCTTCATCGCCGGCGTCAAGGCCACGCTGCCCGAGCTGCCCGACGAAAAAGCCGCGCGTTTCGTACGCGATTACGGACTCTCCGAATACGACGCCGGCGTGCTGACGGCCAGTCGCGAACTCGGGGCCTTTTATGAAGAGGTGGTGCGACGCGTCGGCAGCGAGCCTAAGCTTTGCGCCAACTGGGTCATGGGTGATCTTGCTGCCTTCCTCAATAAAGACAATCTCGAGATCAATGAATCGAAGGTTGATGCGGCGGCGCTCGCGGGCCTTGTAGTACGTATCGTCGACTCGACCATATCCGGCAAGATCGCCAAAGATGTCTTCCAGGCGATGTGGGCCTCGGGTGAGGGTGCCGATGCGATCATCGAACAAAAGGGTTTGCGGCAGATCACCGATACCGGCGCCATCGAGCAGGCCATCGAAGAAGTCATTGCAAAAAATCCGGGTCAGCTTGCCGACTATCGGTCCGGCAAAGACAAGCTGTTCGGATTTTTCGTCGGTCAGGTGATGAAGGCGACCCGCGGCAAGGCGAATCCCGCGCAGCTCAACGCGCTGCTCAAGAAAAAACTGGCCGGCTGATCGCCGCCACAAGGACGCGGAAAACATGCAGCAGCCTGCAGCGGGCCGCGCCCGCATCGATATCGTGCAGCGCTTCGCCGTCAAACAGCAGTCGGTGCGCGGTCAGTTCGTGCGCCTGGGGCCCGCATGGCTTGCCCTGCGCGAGCATGGTGATTACCCCGAGCCGGTGCGGCGCATGCTCGGCGAGGCGGTCACCGCCGCCGTGCTGCTGGCCTCGACGCTCAAGTTCCAAGGCGAACTCACGCTGCAATTGCAGGGCGATGGCGCCGTGCGCTTGCTGGTCGCGCAGTGCACCAACGATTTTCGCATTCGCGCCGTCGCGCGCTTCGATCGCGAGCGAGTCGAGGCGAGCCTGCGCGATACCGCTGCGCTTACCGACCCGTTTGCCGTGCTCGCGGGCGCTGGCACCCTGGTGGTCACCGTCGAAGCTGATCGGCTCGCTTCGCGTTACCAGGGTGTCGTGCCGATCAGCGGTGGCTCGCTCGCAGCCTCACTCGAGCATTACTTTGAAACCTCCGAGCAGTTGCCGACGGCGGTCGTGCTCGGCGCTGACGACTTCGGTACGGCGGGGCTCTTGGTACAACGCATGCCGGATCATGGTGGCATCGTGACCGCATCCGTGGATACCGCCAAGCAAACTTTTGCTGCCGCGCGCGCGGCGATTGGCGGCGTGCAGCGCGATGAGTTGCTGGCCCGTCCGCCCGAAGATTTGATGCGGCGTGTATTCAACGGACTCGACGTGCGCGTGCACGAGTCGCATCTGGTCGGCTTTCGCTGTCGCTGCAGTCGCGAGCGAGTTTCGGGGATGCTACGTTCGCTCGGCCTCGAGGAAGTCCGCTCCATCATCGCCGAGCAGCAGTCGGTCACGGTGACCTGCGAGTTTTGTCATCGACCCTGGCGCTTCGACCCGGTCGATGCGCTGCAGCTTTTTGGTGCCCCGGTCGATCAGGTGCCAGGCTCAACCACGCTCAACTGACGGCGTCGCGTCAGCCTCGGTGTTCGCTCGCGAGGTACTCCTCGCTCTGCATCTCGATGAGGCGACTTGCCGTGCGCTCGAATTCGAAGCGCAAGCGCTCGCCCTGATAGAGCTGCGTCGGCGCAGCGGCTGCCGAGATCACGAGATTCACGCGACGATCATAGAATTCGTCGACCACGGCGATGAAGCGTCGCGCGGCATCTTCGCTCGCCGCGGTGAAGACGGGTACGTTCGAGAGCAGCACGGTCTGGAACTCGCGGGCGATGCTGACATAGTCGTTTTGGCTGCGCGGCCCCTCGCAGAGCGCGCGGAAGTCGACCCATACCACGTTGTCGCAGACCCGTAGTACTTCGATCTTGCGACCCTCGACATCGATGCTGCCGCCCGTCGTGCCGAGCCCGTCAGCAAGATCCTCGAACATCTCGGTCAAGGCGTTGCTGGTCCGCTCCGAGTCGCTTTGCAGATAAATCGGCATGCGTGTGAGTTGGCGCAACCGATAATCGGTGCTGCCATCGACACTGACGAGTGCACAGTGACGTTCCAACAAGGCAATCGCCGGCAAAAAGCGCTGCCGCTGCAAGCCATTGAGATAGAGCCCCGCGGGCGGCACGTTGGACGTGAATACCAGCGTCACGCCGCGATCGACGAGATGAGCGAACAGCCCGCCGAGCAGCATGGCGTCGGCAATGTCACTGACGAAAAGCTCATCGAGGCAAAGTACTCGGGTATCGCGGGCGATATCCGTGGCGACGGCGATCAGCGGGTCGACCTCATCGCGATGTTGGCGCAGTCCCTCGTGCACGCTTCGCATGAAGCGATGGAAATGACTGCGGCGTTTGCGGGGGAACGGCAGACTCTCGAAGAATAAATCCATCAGCCAGGTTTTACTGCGACCGACGCTACCCCAAAGATAAACGCCACGCACGGCGCCAGCATGATCTGCTGGCGCAGAAAAGCGCTGTCGCAAGCGCGTGAGTAGCGAGAGTTTTTTGGTCGCGATGAGTTCTCTGCGCAGGCGCTCGAGCTCGTCGATGGCAGCGCGCTGCGCGGGGTCGGCGCTGAAGCCGCTGCTGGCGAGCGCCGAGGCGTAGCGATAGGCGAGCGCGCTCGGCTGCCCTGCACCCGGCTGCCCTGCGCTCAAGAGCGGAGCTCCGGTCGATCGCGGAAATAGTCGAGTGCGGCGGGGTTCGCGAGGGCGTCGGTGTTGGTGACTGGCAGGCCGTGCACGATATTGCGCACGGCGAGTTCGACGATCTTGCCGCTGATGGTGCGCGGAATTTCGGGCACTGCAACGATGCGTGCCGGGACGTGGCGCGGCGTGGTATTGGCGCGTATGGTGTCGCGGATGCGTTTTTGCAGAGCGTCATCGAGGGTAATGCCCTCGCGCAGGCGCACGAAGAGCACGACGCGCACATCGCTCTGCCACGCTTGACCGATGCAAAGCGATTCCAGAACCTCGGGCAAGGTTTCGACCTGCCGATAGATTTCGGCGGTACCGATGCGGATACCGCCCGGGTTCAACACGGCATCGGAGCGACCGAGAATCATGAAGCCGCCATGCGCGGTACGCATGGCGTAATCACCGTGATGCCAGATACCCGTAAAGCGCTCGAAGTAAGCCTTGCGATATCGCGCGCCATCGGCATCACCCCAAAAACCGATCGGCATCGACGGAAAGCTGCGTCGACAGACGAGTTCGCCCTTCTCGCCGGCGGGCAGCGAGCGGCCGGACTCATCGACCACATCCACATCCATGCCGAGGCCCGCACACTGCAGTTCGCCGTGATACACGGGCCCGAGCGGATTGGCGATGCAGAAGCTCGAGATGATGTCGGTCCCGCCAGAAATCGATGACAGCTGCAGGTCGTTTTTGATGTCGCGGTAGACGAAATCGAATTGCTCAGGCACAAGCGGCGAGCCCGTCGACAACACGGTGCGCAGCGCGGGCAGCTGTACGCGTTCGCGCGGCTGATACCCGGACTTTTCGAGAGCAGACAAATATTTTGGACTGGTACCGAAAATGCTGATGTGTTCGGCTTCGGCCATGCGCCAGAGCACGCCTTCATCAGGATGAAATGGAGAGCCATCGTAGAGCACCAGCGTGGCGCCAACGGCGAGACCGCTCACCAGCCAGTTCCACATCATCCAGCCGCAGGTGGTGAAGAAGAACAGGCGATCGGTGCGGCGCAGATCAACGTGCAGGTGATGTTCCTTCAAATGCTGCAGCAGCGTGCCGCCGGCGCCATGGACAATGCACTTCGGTTTGCCGGTGGTGCCCGATGAATACATCACGAAGAGTGGGTGATCGAAGGGCAGGCGCGTGAAAACCGGTTTCGCAGCCGGCGTACCGCAGCGACTCCAGAGTCGCACCTGACGCGTGGCGTTAGCAGACAAGTGCTCGAGATTGGGCGCGGCGTCGATATAAGGCACCACGATCACGGTGCTTACCGAGGGCAGTTGCGCCAGTACGCCGGCGATCGGCGTCAAAGAATCGAGTGTCTTGCCACCGTAAAAATAACCATCGGCGGTAACGATGACCTTGGGTGCGATTTGCCCGAAGCGATCGAGCACGCCGGCGATACCGAAGTCGGGCGAGCACGCAGACCAGATCGCGCCAATGCTGGTGGTGGCGAGCATCGCAATGATCGTCTCGGGCATGTTCGGCATGAAGCCCGCGACCCGATCCTCGGGCACAACCCCCGCAGCACGCAGGCCTGCCGCCACACGGCCGACTTCGGCCGTGAGCTGACGATAAGACAAAGTCCGCCGTAAACCGCGCTCGTTGTGGAATACGAGTGCCGGATGATCGTCGCGAAAGTGCAGCAAATTCTCGGCGAAATTGAGCTGAGCGCCCGGGAACCAGCGTGCTCCGGGCATCCGCGCGCCGTCTTCGAGCACGGCGGCTGCTGCCCAGTCGGCCTTTACGTCGGTGAAATGCGCGAGCTCGAACCAGAAGGCGGGCGAGTCCTCAACCGACCAGCGATGCAGTGCAGCGTAGTCGGCGAAATGCAGATCAAGGCGCGCGGCGACGCAGTGTATGAAGCGCTGCAGATTACTGTTCTGTCTGCGCTCCGTGCTGGGCGTCCACAATGGCCGCGCCTCGCTCATGTCGACAACGTCAGCAACTCAGAGCGACTGGTAGATTGGGCCGGAGCCGCCTTCGGGCGTCGTCCAATCAATGATTTGATACGGGTCTTTGATGTCACAGGCCTTGCAGTGCACGCAGTTCGAAGCATTGATCTGCAGTCGCTTGCCGCCCGCTCCGTCATCCACCATTTCATAGACATTGGCCGGACAGAAGTTCTGGCAAGGATTGCCGAACTCGGTGGCGCAGCGGGTCACGCAGATATCAGGATCGCGAACCTTGAGGTGGATCGGCTGGTTTTCTTCGTGCGAGTTGTTGGCGAAGAATACCGCAGCGAGACGATCGCGGGGCGGTAGCGAGCGATCGACCCAGCCGCGATCAGGCGATTCGAATTCATTGAGGCGCTGGGTTTCGGCGTAGGCGGCGGTGTTGCGCAGCGTCCATGGCGTGCGACCTCCGGTCACCGTCTCGAGCGCGCCATTGGCCATCGCAAACCACAAGCCGCGCTTGAAACCGGGCTTGATGTTGCGCACCGCCTTGAGCTCGCGACCGCCTGCGGAGGCGCGAAAGCGCGCATCGAAGCCTGCGGGCGAGCAGGCGTGCTCCGCCAAATGCTCGGCGGCCAGCATACCGCAGCGGATCGCCTGATGAATACCCTTGATTTTGGCGACATTGAGCGTGCCCGCGGCATCGCCGATCAGCATCGCACCCGGCATCTCGAGTTTCGGCAGCGATTGCCAGCCACCTGCGGCAATCGTGCGCGCGCCGGCGGCGACGATCTCGCCGCCTTCGAGCAAGGTACGGATGCTCGGATGATGCTTGACCTGCTGGAAGGCTTCGAAGGGTTTCAGTCGCGGGTCGCGATA
>Ga0194131_10001739_pt1 | contig 36821 bp, 36 predicted proteins | sample TA2KigO120mmetaG_FD_148631 | JGI IMG/M metagenome (GOLD analysis project Ga0194131, IMG submission 148631) | Freshwater microbial communities from Lake Tanganyika, Tanzania - TA2015053 Kigoma Offshore 120m | ecosystem: Environmental > Aquatic > Freshwater > Lake | place: Tanzania: Lake...
CAGTCGCATTCAACAGCGCAATGCCGCCGAGAACTTTGCTTTGTTGCGAAAGATGGCCTTGAGCTTGCTCAAGCAGCATCCGCGCAAAGACAGCATCGCCCGCAAGCGCAAAGCCGCCGCCCTAAATGCAGATTTTCTCGCAGAAACGCTGGCCGGCGCAGCCAAGCTGGAGAGAATTTGACGATTTCGCCCTGGAGTTTACCCCGAGTGCGGAATCCCCCTTGATTGATAAGGAGCTGGTACGACTGGAACAGTTGGTGGATGACGCCCGTCGATCGTTAGCGCAAGCGCGGCTGGAGGCGAAAGTGATTTCGGCAGAAGGGGCCGACGTATTCCAGGTTCAGCTTTGCTTGCCGCACGACCGTAAGTTCTGCCTGCCGGATGGAGTCATTGCCTATTGCTGGCCTATCACGCTTCCAGAAGGTTCCGCCGTGACCGTCAAACCGGGCTCAGGAATCGTGGCTGAGTTCTCCCGACTTTCCTTCGGAGGATTGACATCCTTTTTCGCGTTCAATCTTGCTATTGCCGACGGCGAACGAAAAGTCAGCGCTCGTTTTGTCTTGAACCTGCCCTTGGATGGCGCCCCCGTCGATCGGCGCGAGCGCATTCTGCAATCGCTGCTGAGCAATCGGGCCGAGGTACTGCGTTTCTTGCTTCTCTTGCTTGCCGAGGCAGGCACCGACGCGGCCGGCATCCTTCGTATTCCGACTCCATTCCAACAAGGCGAGAGTGGCAACGGACCGGGCAGCATGGGCGTTCCGCTCTTTGAGACCATGGTGCGTGCCCTTGACCGGCAACCCGAGAAGTTGGAACAAGTGGCACGGCTCGTGGATGATCTCCAGAAGACGCCGGGAAGCAAGGATTTGCTGCCTGAAGGATTTGAGTTGGTCTGGCAGCCGATCTGGAACGCCTACAAGAGGATGAAGTCATGAGCATCCTTGGCGAGCGCCCGAATACCTCCAAGGTCCTCGATACCCTGAAGGACTTCCAGCGTGACACAGTGGATTACGTGTTTGACCGTCTTTACGGCAGCACGGCGCCGACACGGAAGTTCCTGATCGCCGACGAGGTCGGCCTCGGCAAGACTCTCGTAGCGCGGGGCGTGATCGCCCGGGCTATCGACCACCTTTGGGAGAAAACCGATCGGATCGACGTCATCTACATCTGTTCCAATGCGGACATCGCGCGCCAGAACATCAACAGGCTCAACGTCACTGGAACAAGCGACTGTTCGCTGCCCACGAGGATTACCCTTCTGCCAACCACGCTGCAGAACCTACGCGAGAATCCGATCAACTTCGTCTCCCTGACTCCCGGCACTTCCTTCGACTTGCGATCAAGCCTGGGCAAGGTAGAAGAGCGGGCTTTGCTCTATTGGCTCTTGCGCGACGCTTGGGGCATGAAAGGCAAGGCGCCGCAAAACGTTCTGCAGGGGAACAAGTCGAAGGCCAGTTTTCGTCACTGGGTCAGGAATTTCAAAGACTGGTATGAGATCGACGCTGGGCTGGCGCAGAACTTTGTCCGTGCGCTAGACAAGCACATGGCCTCGGAAAAGGAGGAGGGACAGCCGACGCTCCGCGATCGCTTTGAGGCTCTTTGCGAGCGTTTCGCGCATTCCCGGAAGCATGTACCTTCCGACGACAGATACGATCGTGCGTGCCTCGTCGGTGAACTGCGGACGTTGCTCGCGGTCAGTTGTCTTGAAGCGCTGGAACCCGACCTCATCATCTTGGACGAGTTTCAAAGATTCAAGTATTTGCTTGAAGGCGAAGGCGAACTCAGTCGCCTGGCTCGTGACCTATTCGAGTACGCGGGGGCGCGGGTGCTGTTGCTCTCGGCAACGCCGTACAAGATGTACACGCTGAGCCATGAGGCAGAACAAGACGACCACTATGCGGATTTCTTGCGAACTCTCCGCTTCCTCCAATCTGACCAAGAGCAGACTCGGCAATTCGAGCAGCTTCTCACCGAATACCGCCGTGAGCTATTCCGGCTGGAAAAAGACGGCGAACGATTTCAAACGCTCAAGCAAGAGCTTGAGTCGCGACTGCGTGCCGTGATGGTGCGCACGGAGCGCCTAGCCGTTACGGCAGATCGAGATGGCATGCTCAAGGAGGTGCGTAGCTCGGCTGTCCAACTCGACTCCCGCGATCTCGAATCCTATGCCGCGTTGCAGAAGCTGGGCCGCGTCCTTGAGCATAGTGACGTCATGGAATACTGGAAGGCAGCTCCTTACCTGCTCAACTTCATGGAGGGTTACCAGCTCAAGGAAGCCTTTGAAAACATAGCTGACCTGCCTGAGTTGGAGGCCAAGGCTGCTGAGATTCTCGCCAAGAGTCAGACTATGCTGCTTCCCTGGTCGGACATCTCAGCCTATCGAGACATCGACCCCGGTAACGCACGCTTGCGGGCGTTGCTCGCAGATACAGTCGCTGCCGGCGCCTGGCAATTGCTGTGGATGCCTCCTTCTCTCCCCTATTACCGCCTTGACGGCCCTTATGCCAATCCATCTGTCGGTTCATTCACGAAGCGGTTGGTCTTTTCCTGCTGGCGCGTGGTCCCAAGGGTTGTCGCCTCGCTTGTCAGTTATGAGGCGGAACGGCGAATGATCCGTTTGTTCGAGGCAGAGCCTGAAAACTCGCCGGAAGCGCGAAAGCGACGGCGACCGCTGCTGCGATTTGCGCGCACCGACGGCCGTCTCACCGGCATGCCGGTTCTGGGCCTCATTTATCCGAGCGTCACGCTGGCTCGTATCGGCGATCCGATGGCGCTGACCATGAAATTGAAACCGGAGAACGGTCTTCCGAAAGCACAAGTGTTGCTCGATAGCATCCAGGCGCAGTTGCAGGACCTTCTTCCTACGATCGGGGCAAATTCAGGAACAGGGCCAAAAGACGAAGCCTGGTATTGGGCGGCGCCGATACTGCTCGACCTGCAGGCTGATCCGGAGGCAACGCGGGCTTGGTGGGCAGAGCAAGACCGAGCAGATCGCTGGGCGGGGACAGCGTCATCGGAAGAGGACGACGACGAGTCACGCTGGGCGGATCACGTTGAACATGCCAGGCAACTGCTTGAACAAAAAGGCCTGTTCGATGAGCAACTCAAACTTGGTCCGCCTCCCGATGACTTGCCCCTTGTGCTCGCTCAAATGGCCTTGGCCGCTCCTGCAATTTCAGCGTTGAGAGCAATCGGGCGAGTCGCAGGTGGTCGTGAAGCGTGGAGCATGCCCGAGTTGCGAGATAGCGCTGCTCACGTCGGCTGGTCATTTCTCCATCTATTCAATCTGCCGGAGGTAACGGCCCTAATACGTGGCATCAATCAAGAAGAGCCCTTTTGGCGGCGAGTTCTGGAGTATTGCGTGGCCGGCGGATTACAGGCAGTCCTTGATGAATACGCTCACATTCTGCGAGAGTCACTTGGTCTGATCGACAAGCCGGCGCCGGAAATAGCGCGCGAACTCGCGGAAGCGATGCGCAGCGCACTCACATTGCGCACTTCCCCCTTGCGTGTTGATGAGATTAGCGCTGGCCCTTCGGTCAAGAAAGTTGTCCTGGGCGACCGCGTCATGCGTGCCCGATTCGCATTGCGATTCGGCGAGGAAAAATCCGAGGATGGCCAACCTGCGGTTCGCAAGGATCAAGTTCGTGAGGCATTCAACTCGCCCTTCTGGCCCTTTGTTCTCGCTACGACTTCAGTAGGCCAGGAAGGGCTCGATTTTCATTCATACTGTCACGCAGTCGTCCACTGGAACTTGCCATCAAATCCAGTCGATCTGGAGCAACGGGAAGGGAGGATTCACCGTTACAAGGGCCACGCCGTCCGCAAGAATGTGGCAGCCCATTACGGCCTTTCCGTGCTTGATGACAGTTGCGATCCGTGGGAATCACTGTTTCTTGCCGCCCGGCGAGATCGTGCTGACAAGTTGTCAGATATTGTGCCGTTTTGGGTCCTTGAAGGGGACGCACGGATCGAACGCCATGTGCCAGCGTTGCCACTCAGCCGCGACTTGGATCGGCTGACCGCATTGCGGAGGTCGTTGGCTGTGTACCGAATGGTATTCGGCCAGAATCGGCAAGAGGATCTCATTGCGTATCTGCTTGGTCAAGTGTCTGAAGCAGACCTGCAAAAAGTCATCTGCGACCTGAGGATTGATCTCGGACCGCCACATTGATGCGCGATCTGCACGGTCGAGTGGTCCCTTGGTTCAATCCGCAGTCTTCCCCTGCGCCACTTCGCCAAAGCTCCGCACTTCGAGCAGTTTCTGAAACTCGGCCAGAATCTCCGGGTGATGACCGGCCAGGTGCCGCACGACGCGCGGGTTGTCCAGGAGCTTACGCAAGTAGCCGACGACCAGGACCAGGTTGAGCGTGTTCTTGCCGTGGCTTTCCTCGATCAGCTTGAACTCGCGGCCCAGGGATTCCAGCTCGTGTTCCATCCGCGAAATGTCTTCGGGGGTCAGGCCGCGGATGTCCTTGCTGCGCTCGGCGTCGATGAGCGACTCGGCCGGCGTGGCGGCAACCAGGCACTTGGCGTAGCCGACGGAGAAGTTGTTGGCGGCGCACATTAGCTCGGAAATCTCGATCTGACGCATCGGCTTCACTTTGCGAAACTCTCGCAAGGCAAGGGCGGTTGCCCGCTTTTCCTTGAGCAACTGAACGGCCTCTGGGCAAATCCCGTCCAGGAGGTCGCGCTTCTGGCGGATGCTGTGGACATCGACGTTGAGGGCGCGGGCGATCTTGTCCTCGGTGACGCCGTTCTTGATGGCCCGCAGGATCATGAAATGTTCCTGGATCGCGGAGAGCCGGTTGACCTTGTGGTTGTAGGTGAAGCCCTCGTCGTCATCGGAGATCAGGCACTTGGCCGTGGCGATGCCCAGGAGTTTGAGGATCATCAGCCGCACATGGCCGTCGAGCAACATGAAACTGCCGTCGGAGTTCTCCTGGGGGAACACCACCAGCGGCTCGATCAGGCCGAGTTCGCGGATGGATGCCTCGATGCACTGATACTTCGACGTCTTGCGAATGCTGTCGTCGAGGAGGCGCATGGGCAGGATTCGGGTCAGCTCGATCTCGACAATCTCCTCCTGGCAGGCCAGGTGGACGGTGTCATTCATGGCGTGTCTCCGTGGTCATAGATTTGTGCGGCCAGGAACTGGGGCAGGGAATCCAGCCCTTCGGCGCGCAGGAGCGTGACGAAGTGGTCGTCCTTGAAGAGCTGCTTGAGCGCCGCCCCGGCAAACAGCAACCGCGTCTCGTTGATCTTGGCCTTCTGGACGATCATCTTCTGCCGCATGGTTTCCTGCTGGAACGTCTTCAAGAGGCTCTCGGTGGAAACGGGCTTGCCATTGGGCTTGCGCTGGTTGCCGCGTGGTTTTTTGCCGCGAGCGCGCCGGGTCTCGATCAAGCGCCGGGCGCGGGTCAAGGCGCGGCCGCGCAGATCGTTTCGTTCGTAGGCATCCTGTAGCGCCCGCTGGACGGCCCTGTCGTCGGAGGTGGCGATGGTGATGGCAACGCTGAGCGGCAACTGGCCTTTTTCGACCGCTTGCAGGAGGCGATCCTCGCCGCGAGCGAGAAGCTGGAGGATGCCGCGAATGTAGGTCACGTCGAGATCAGTTTTGCGAGCGATCTCGGCATGGCTGTAGCCCGCTTCCTTCATCCTCCGAATTTCGCGGATCAGCTCGACGGCTGAATGCTGGCGCCGGGCCAGGTTCTCGATCAAGCTCATCAGGTGCAACTCTTCCATCGTGCCCCATACCTGGATGGCGGGAATCTCCGTTTGCCCCAGGAAGAGGTAGGCTTCGAGCCGGCCCTGGCCGCACACAAGCCAGTACCGTACCTCGCCGTTCCTGCCCTCCATCAACGCCACCGTAACCGGCTTCTTGAGCCCCAGATGCGCAATGTTCAGGGCGATCTGCATGAACTTCTTGCGGCCGCGCTCGCGTGGGTTGAGCACTTCGATCTGAGTGACTGGAATGTAACGGATCGTGGGATCGTAGCGGATGGTCATGCAGCCACCTCAATCTTTCGGCGCAGGGCCAGGGTCGCGAAATAGTCCAGGTTGTCGAACTGGTACGTATCCAGATGAGCCCCGTTGGTTTCGCACAAGAGAAGCCGGGGCGTCTCGATGTCCATGATGGGCAAAAGATAGTAGTCGGCGGGCCTGGCGTTGGCCGGGTCCATGCGGACCAGGATCGTGATGTCTGGCGCCAGACGCTGGTCGAGCTGGATGAGCCAGCGAAGCGAGCCGGCCGGGGTTTGCCGGCAGCGTGACAGCACCATGGCGGCGCTGAACTCGCCGTTGATGAGCAGGAGGTCAGTGGTTGCGTCCCTGGTCACCGTGGCGCCGGCGGCATCCAGGCGCTGGGTCACGTCGGCGACGAGCTGGGGATAGAGGGTACGCAGCTCGCGATTGATCTCCAGGTAGCGGTAGTCCCGGTCCGGCTCAAAGCCGGCCAGCCGGTACGCTCGCAGCAAGCTGCCAAAACGCGACCGATAGGCGCTGCTCGCGGGCATGCCGTCGGCGGCGTCGATGAGCTGGCTGGAGAGCGTGGACCGCTCCTGCGCCAGTTGCTTGAGCCGGGCCAGCATGTCCTCATCGGAAAGCCTGCGGGCACGCTCTTGAATGATGCCCCGCGCCATGAAGAAGTCTTCCGGCGCCACGATCGGCGTGAAGACGCCGTCGGACCGGACCCACATGTCCGGCGAATTGCGCACGTGCTTCTTCTTGAGTTTGAAAGACGTGCGGTTGTAGACGTTGTTGCCGATGTATTTCTCGTTGGTGAGCACTTGGTGGACGGTGCCGCTGGTCCATGGCCGGCCCAAGTCGGTGACCAGGCCCATCGTGTTGAGTTCCGCGGCGATCTGCGATTCCTGTTTGCCGTGCCGGATGAACTGCTCGTAAATCCAGCGAACGATGCGGGTTTCCTCCTCGGGGCCGGGAACGAGGATCACGCGATCGGTTTGCAGGCTCTTCTGCTCGCCACGGGCCAGGAGGCCTTTTTGCTCGCCGGCCAGGTTGATGAGCATGCGCCGCAGGCCGTAACCTGGCGCCCCGCCCTGGCGATAGCCGAGTTCGATCAGCCGGCACTGGCCCTTGAAGACCTTGGCTGATAGTTCGCGGCTATATTCGCCGGCCATGGCCCGCTTGACGCTCTTGATGATGGTCGAGGTCGGGCCGCCGTCGTTCTCAAACTGCTCTGCGCAATAATGCACTTCGATGCCGGCGCGCTTGCAAAGGTACTCGTAGTACGCGCTCTCGTCGGCGTCCTGGAACCGGCCCCAGCGGCTCACGTCATAGACCAGAATGGCGAAGAAATCGGCGCGTCCCGCCTGCACGTCGTCGATCATCCGCCGCAGGGATTCCCGGCCGGCGACATTGAGGCCGCTCTTGCCTTCGTCGGCGTAGGTGCGGACGATCTCAAAGCCGCGGCGCTGAGCATACTCGCGGATCACGTCCTCCTGGTTGGAAGTCGAATACTGCTGATGCTCCGTGGACATCCGGACGTACTGGGCCGCCCGGGTGCGCGTGGCCGAACTCGGCGTGTTTTGATGAGTTTCCGCCATGATTGTTCCTTGGTGCTGGCGCAAGGATGCAAAACTCTGATTGCTATTCTGCGGGAGCCCTGTGGCAAATCGCGGTGGAAACCTGTGTGAAAGCTGTGTGATCTTCAACCACTACAGAGCGAGCTTCAAGGCGTAGTGGCCGCGGACGGTGCCGTCGATGGCGTCAGCGACATCGCGAAGGCCGGCCTGACGCAGCCTGCTACGCAGCGTTTTCGCCACGCTGCGCACCGCCTCCTTTGAGCGGATGTCGCCCTCCCAGACTTCGGCGAGCAGGTCGTCGTAGGCGACGTAGGTGTTGCATCGCCGGGCGAGGAGCACGAGGAATTTGAACGGCAGCGTGTTGCCCAGGAAGCAAACCTTCCCGCGGCACGTGACAGTCAAGAGCGCCGGGTCAATCTTGAGCTTGCCCGTGCTGGCATCGCCAGTTGCCGGGACGGGCCGCGTCCGAAAGTACGTCACTGGGTCCAGTGCCAGCTCATCGCAGAGCAATGACAACGTTTCCTCCATCAGGTGCATGGTCGCTGAGTAGGATTCCGCCAGGCTGCGAAGGGATCGTTGAATCTGTTCGCGTCGGTGAATCTTCAAGTGAGCCTCCTCGATGAATTGTGGATGTGCGCTGGGGCTCGAAACAATTCTGCAACGCACACCCTTGGTCCTGACGGAGATGAAATCACTGGATTCTGCGATCAGATCGTTGACGACGGCTACGGACGAAGCGTAGAATGCGAATTGAAGAAACTTGATTGGGCAGGTTTCGGCCTGTCCACACGATCGACGGTGCTAGCCGACGATCCCACAAGACGCGCGAAGGCGCGGACAATTCTCCGAAAAGGGCACGAGCCCCACATCACTGACCGCTTGGGGCGGTCTTTCCGCCACGGCGATAACCAGCCGCCAAACAATCCTCACCTGACTGCCGCGATGTCTCTCGTTGAGGCACACGGCATATCAACCGGTAGGAAACCGGCCGATTGGTGTGTCGAGCACGCGTTGCCAGCCGAACAATTTCGGTCCGCCTGGCCGGCCGCGGGAGCCACACTACTAGGCAACTCGAAATACAGTCAATCAGAAAGGGCGGTTCGTATGACGAAAAAACTCGAAGACGATGAACTCCTGACGCGCGAGAACTGGAAAGCCGCCGTCGTACAGGCGATTGAGGAATTGCCAACGGATATTCAGCAAAGCATCGGCTATGCATTCGACTCGGCTGAAGTAGTAAACATTAGCATCGCTGGCACTCCTTTCGATGTGCGACAAGGCGAAACCTGTCTCTCGGACGTCGAGGTTCGCTGGTGGGAGTCGCGGCGGTTTCAATTGGAAACGACCATCAACGAGCAGCCTGACATCGGATTCGAGGGCTTTCTTGAAGACGAGTCTCGCTGCAGCCCCGTCATCGACAAGCCGACAATCTCGATTTTTCCTGGAGACTCCACTGGCGTTACCACGGGCGTCCCAGTCTGGGAACGTGGTCGTGTTGGCATGCTCATGGGATTAGTTCAGCAAGCCGTCCTGGACCAAATGTTCGTAGACGGTCTACTTACAAAAGACAAGAAGGGTCGGTTTATTCGCTTCGACCTGTCTCGCATTTGGCCACCACAATAATCCCGCTGCAACAAACCGCTCCACCGCCACAGCGCTGGAGCGGTTTATCTTAGTGGCGCCTGCGGGCGCCAATGTGTCCAGCAATCCGGAACGCTGATTGCCAAGTGCTTTACCACGGCGGCCCACATGTCTCCTCCAGCGCCGGGATTTCGTCTTCCGGGATTGCCACGCGAATTGAACGGGCGACACCAGCCTCCCTGGTCACAAGGCCGATTTCTTCGAGCTTCACGACCATGCTGTGAGCGGCCGGCGGCGTCACGCGAAAAAACTTCACCATGTCGGTCTCGGCAGGTCCCTGTCGATGAAGCCGGCGATAGAGATGAATGAAGGCCAGGAACTGGCCCTGCCGGTGAGTGAAGGTTGTCATGCTTCCGTCCTCGCTCACTCCGACTGGTTGTCATCCGTGGCCGATGGCCGGTCCAACAGCACACCGCGCTGAATCGAGCCAGTGCCAAACTGGGCGCGGATCGTGTCGATGGTCTGGTCCAGGGCACCCTCGCGCTGACGGTTCTCCGGCTGGAATAGGTCACCCTGGACCGCTGGCTCGCGCGTTAGCTTCGTCGCCCCCACGCCCAGCAAGCGGACTGGCAGCAGGTCGCTGGTCAGCGAGCGATCGAACACATCGGCGGCCGCCTTCCAGATGATGTTGGTCACGTTCGTGGGTTCGGCAAGCGTAGTTGATCGTGTGACGGTGCGGAAATCCGATGAGCGGATCTTCACGTCGATCGTGCGTGCCCAGATTCCTTCGTGGCGAAGACGGCTGGCCAGCTGATCGACTAGGTCGAGCAGCCAGACACGCAGGACGCCGCAGTCGCCGATGTCCTGGGCAAACGTCGTTTCGGTGCTGACGGATTTTGCTTCACGATCAGGCACAACGGTGCGACCGTCCTGGCCGTTGGCCAGTCGCCAGATATGCCGGCCCATCTCCCCGAACCGGTCGCTCAGGACTTTTTCGGGCATAGCAGCGATCTGGCCGATGGTACGAATGCCCATGTCATGCAGGCGCTTTTCGCCCTTGGCGCCCACGCCCCAGATGCGGCTCACCGGCAGCGGCGCCAGGAACTCGTTCACCTTGTTCGGCGGCAAAACCACGAAGCCATCCGGCTTGCCAACATCGCTGGCCAGCTTCGCAAGATACTTGTTGGGCGCCACGCCGACCGACGCGATCAGGCCGATTTCGGCGCGGATGCGCTCTTTGATCTGGCGGGCGATCTCGGGCGCCGGGCCGAACAGGCCTTCACAGCCGCGCACATCCAGGAACGCTTCGTCCAGGCTCAGCGGCTCGACAAGCGGCGTGAACGAAAAGAAGATCGAGCGAATCTGCCCGCTGATCGCGGCGTAATGCTGCATTCGCACGGGCAGGAAGATACCGTGCGGACAAAGTCGCCGCGCTGTGGAGATGGGCATGGCGCTATGCACGCCGAACGGCCGAGCTTCATAGGAGGCGGCGCAGACCACGCCGCGGCCCTGAGTGCCACCGACGATCACCGGCTTGCCGCGCAGCTCGGGACGATCGCGCTGCTCAACAGATGCGTAGAACGCATCCATGTCCACGTGCAGGATCGTGGGATCGGGATTCATGATGGCAAACCCATAGTGTGCCGATTGGGTCACGATCGCTTGTATCCGTGCAGCCAACGTGCCGTGGTCTTACCGATGTTCCGCGCTGAATGGACTCTGGCGCCACCGGCGACTCTTCGCTACCGCACGGAAATCTTCCGCCAGGCGTCGCCAGGCGTGAATGACTCTCACTTCGCTTGCAGACCTGCTGCCCGGAGCCAACGCCACAATCCGGGGCACTTCCTTGGGCCAACCGCACCTTGTTCGTTTTCGGTCAACCAGCGCGGCAGCGCCCACCATGCCAGAGGAATCCCGCACTCGCCCGAGCCAGAACGGGAAAACACACCCATCAACTGCCCATCGCCGTCAACAACCGGGCTACCTGAATCGCCGAACTTTATCCGTCCGCTGTACTTCAAGCAAACACTGGAGACAATGCGCGGGCTGACCTGAATGACCTCTCCGGTGATCCATCGGTTGTCTTTGCCGAAAATGCACACGGGAACAGATTGCTTGTATTTCAGGGTGCTACTGTAGAGCGGGATGCCTTTCACCTCCTCGGCAAACACAAGAAAAGGGTCGTCGGCACATTCAAGAACGGCAATATCAGCGACGGGTTCGAGCGCACACACACTTACCCGGATTTTCCTTCTGTCATGGGTCTCCACGTGTATGTAGCCCTCGGATATCCGCTCAAGATCACTCGACCAATCAATGCAACCGGCGATGCAATGGGCTGCGGTCAGAATGTATCCGCCTTGCACGAGAACACCCCGGCCGCCCAGCTGTGTCAGCTTGACGGTTGCCGCCTCGACGCGGGCCTTGACGCTTGCTTTCATTTTCATGTCAAATCCTCCAAGCTGAGAAGTTCCATCAGCTCACTTCGCTTGCAGCCGTGCTGCCCGGAGCAAAACCAAACGGACCTGGACCAGGTTCCACGGCTTGCCGATAGACCGGCGCAAGCTCCCTTCTTCAGAACCCCACCGTAGCGTTGATCAATCGCACACACAACGACATCACAGCGCTCCACGTTTGCCAGGCAAGAGCCAATGGAATCGTCTGTTAGATCGACATAGAATGCCGAGTACGGATCTTCGGACAAACTCACGACGAACTCGTTGTCCTCAAGTCAGCGTCGAAGCTCCCCGCGCAGATCGGGCATGTCATAGCAGGTTGGGCGCGCTCCCCACGAACACCTGTTTCCTTCATTATGATGATAGGCAGTCGGCTGGCTCAGAGTCACCGGACAGCACAGCGCCAGGCCGCTCGCTTCATTGGAGGCTCTTTTGCCATCGGCCCCGGAACTGCTGATCGACGGCACCGGCGACGCGCGGTGGACCGTCGTACTGGCGCACGGCGCCGGCGCCGCCATGGACACGCCGTTCATGAACTATTTCGCCGGCGGCCTGGCCGAGCGCGGCTATCGGGCTGTTCGGTTCGAGTTCCCCTACATGGCGAATTTCCGCAAGATCGGGCAGCGCAAGCCGCCCGATCGCGAGCCCGTCCTGCGGGAAACCTGGTTGAAAGTTGTGGCCGAGCTGGGCCAGGACCAGTTGGTGATCGGCGGCAAATCCATGGGCGGCCGAATCGCCAGCCTGATCGCCGATGAAGCTGGCGTAGGTGGCTTGATCTGCCTCGGCTATCCCTTCCATCCGGTCGGAAAATCAGACCAGCTTCGCGTCGAGCACCTGCGGACGATCAAGACGCCGACGCTGATCGTGCAAGGCGAGCGCGATCCCTTCGGCAGCCGGGACGAGGTCGAGGGATACATGTTGTCGCCAGCAATCCAGGTGAAATGGTTGAAGGATGGCGACCACAGCTTCAAGCCAAGGAAAAGCTCGGGCACGACCGAGCAGGAGAATCTGGCAACGGCCCTTCAAACGATCGAGAAGTTCCTTGAAGGTCTCTCGGCGGGCAAGGCAAGCAAACGCCGAAAGCAGGCTCAATGACCAAGAAACGCGACGACATTCTGGAGAGCATTGAAGCGTTCAACGAATCCAAGGGCGGCGGCGTGATCGTCCAGAAGGCCGCCAAGGGATATTCGCTGTTCCGGGCCGACAATGGCAAGCCCATCGCCCGGCTGCGTCCGACTGGGAAGGACGACCAGGTCGAGGTCATGTGGTGGAGCCATCGCGACAAGTGGGACCAGATCGGCGACTTTGGCCCGATGGTCATGCCGCTCGATGAGGCACTGGATTACGTCGCCAGGGATCCGATGGGCTGCTTCTGGCATTGAAGCATTCGTTGTTGGCAGCATCGTTCGGACACCGGCCTCCATGGACACATGAGGAAGCTGCAATGTCACTGGCGCACATCACCCTGGCCACGCGCGATGTTCAGGCGTCGTTGGCCTTCTTCGCCGAGGCGCTCGGCTGGCGCCCGATCAATCGGCCGGGCAACATCGGTCGGCCTGCCGCCTGGCTGGAGATCGCGCCGGGGCAGGAGTTGCACCTGGTCGAGGTGCCGGGCTTTGCGCCCTCGCCGTTCGAGGCGGAGTTCGGCCGGCATATCGCCATCGCCTTTCCCCGAGCCGAGTTCGACGTCCTGAAGCGTCGCCTCGTGGCGCACGGAGCCGCGCTTATCGAGCCCGAGCGAGCGACGCCTTTCGAGCGGTTCTTCTTTCGCGATCCCAACGGCTACGTCTTCGAGGTCGTCGATGCTGGTCGAACGGCGGAGGCATGATAGCAATGATCCTTGCCAACCTCTCCGCCGCACAACGAGGTGGACCATGTTTCAACGAATGTTGACCCTGACAGCGCTAGCTTGCCTGATGGCGCCGGCCCTGGCGCAGCCGGGCAATGGCAAGACGGACGACAAGGCGGCGAGATTCCCGGCGCCGCCCAAGGGCTTCGATGCCCGCCGCGATGGCATCGAGCGCGGCAAACTGGAAACGGTCGAGTACGATTCGACGACGGTCGGCGTCAAGCGCAAGGCGCAGGTCTACACGCCGCCGGGCTATTCCAAGGACAACAAGTATCCGGTTCTCTACCTGCTTCATGGGATCGGCGGTGACGAGAAGGAGTGGACCCGCGGTGGGGTGGCCAACGTGATCATTGACAACCTGTACGCCGACAAGAAGGCGGCGCCGATGATCGTTGTCCTGCCGAACGGCCGCGCGTCGAAGGACTTGACGGCACGGGACCCGATCCCCAAGCAGTCGCCGGCCTTCGCCGTGTTCGAGAAGGACCTGCTCAACGACCTGATCCCGTTCATCGAGAAGAACTACTCGGTGAAGGCGGACCGGGAGTCGCGTGCCCTGGCCGGTCTGTCGATGGGCGGCGGTCAGTCGCTCAACTTCGGGCTGAGCAATCTCAAAGCGTTTGCCTGGGTGGGCGGCTTCTCGTCCGCCCCGAACACGAAGAAGGCAGACGACCTCGTCAAGGAGCCGGCCGAAACCGCCAAGCAGTTAAAGCTGTTGTGGGTTTCTTGCGGCGACAAGGACGGCCTGATGCGGATCAGCCAGGGCTTTCACGACGCGCTCGAAAAGAGGAACGTGCCGCATGTCTGGCACGTCCATGCCGGCGGAGGGCACGATTTCAGGGTCTGGAAGGCCGACCTGTATCACTTTGTGCCGCTGTTGTTTCGCCAATAGCGGCTGGAGCGACGGGCTACAATTCCAAAAACGGAGGTGGGTACTCGACTCGACCAGTCACGTTCGCGAGCGCACCCAGCGTCAGCTCCAGGCCATCCACGATTCGCCGCCGCCGAATGGTGAAATAAGCGGCGACGACATCTTCGCCGGGAAGCCGAAGCGTGGATAGAACCTTGGATGCCCCAAGACAACGACGATCTTGTGTCCTGCATCTCGGCAAGCTCGCAGTCCCTCTTCCACGAGCTTCGTTCCGATGCCTTGTCGCTGATGTGACGGGATCACCGCCATCGGTGCCAGCGCCAGGGCCTCGACCACGCCGGACACAGTGATGATCGGCAACCGGCTGAACAGGATGTGGGCAACGATCTCGCCGCTGTCTTCGGCGACCAGCGAGAGCCGAATGTAGCCGCCATCACGCAAGGCATTCACGAGCTTCGCTTCGGCGTCCTGGCCGAAAGCGAGGCGGTTGACATTGCCGACGGCGACGCGATCTGCGGAAGTTTCGGGGCGGATATTCATACGACATCTTCGGATACAGGTCGCCGCGAGCGCCGCGCGACTCCCGCGGCAGCGAGAGTCCGATCCCAGGAGCCGAGATACTTTCTGGCCTGATGAATCAAGGCCTGGTACTCGGACGCCACGGCGCGGTAGTTCAGCCGGTGTCCCTCTGCTCCCCAGCGCCGGATTTCTTCGAGCAGCTTTTTTCTTGTCCAGTCGCGCCGCTTCTTGACGCCAGGATACTGGATGCCAAGCGACTCTACAAAATCGGTCCAACCCTTCCCTAGACGCCGCTGAACGTATTCCGCCAGGTCACGCGGAGCATCCTTTCTTAGAAGGGCCTTGCCCTTCGCATGCCGCTTACGCACCCATTCTTCAGCATTTTCGCGGCTCCATCTGCCCCTCGGCATCTTGTGCTCGTCAGGGTTGAAACCCGCAGCTCGCAGCGCCTTGGCCCAACTCCTGGGAAAGCGTTTGACCGCAACGTTGAATAGCTTTGGTTCATGCGCGGCGACATAGGTTGCGGAGAGCGGCACGCCGCGCTGGGCAAGCCGCTGGATGGCTTGCACGACTCTGTCGCGAGTCCAGTGGAAAACGCCGGTGGCTTTCTCAAAATCCAATCCGGCCTTCTCGACCGCCTTTTGCCAACTTCCAAAATATCGCCGGCCCGCTTCGTATAGCCGAACGGGGACTTGTTCTTTCTTCAGGCTCCGGCCTGCTCGATGGGTCCGTCGAATCTCGGCAATCAGCCTGGCAGGGGTCCAGTGCTGGCCGCGTCTGGCCCAGAAGATCTCTTTGGCTTCGCTGATCTTCTTTCTCACCTCACGGCACGATGCGGTCTGAAGCCGAAAGAGGCGCTTGTAGTCTTCGATGGGATGGTCACCATCGTATTCATGGATTCTTCGGAGATGCCAGACGGTGATCGCCCGAAAGTCGCGCCGGCAGTGTTTGCAGGTTACGTAATCGGGATGTTGCTTTGGTTTGCGGGCCATGACCGAATCCCCGGGCAGAAGGGTGAAGACCTCGCGTCCGATCGTTGCCCATGCTCTATTGATGAACACGCCCACCGGCCGTCAAAGGTCATGTCGCCGGAGCAGACACGACCAGCCGAGGAACCGTTTGTCGTCGGCCACGGACTGATCGAAGCGAAACTCCCGCAGCCGAATGATGTCGAAGAGTGCTCCCAGTTCCGCCCGGAGCTGCTCCTCGGCGACAACGGGCGGTCCCGGTTCGTGCCGCTCACGGGCGTTGCCAGTCAAGACCAAGCCCAGCGTTCCAGGCCGAGTGAGCCGGCGTAGCGTTGCCAGATAAGCTGCGACGTCGTCGCGCCGGACAACGTGGTAGCAACCTCGATCGAAGAAAAAGTCGAAGGGGCCGACCAGGTCCGTCGGCGGCTTTAGCACGTCAGCGACGAGGAAGTTGACGCACACGCCGGCCTCGTCGGCCCTTTGGCGGGCGCGGTCGATGGCTGATGGACTCAGGTCAAGCGCGGTTACATCAAACCCTTGCTGGTCGAGCCAGACGGCGCTGGCGCCGGTGCCGCAGCCCAGCTCCAGGGCGCGGCAGGGCTGGATGGACGCTTTGGCGAGCACGCGCTGAAGTTCCGACGACGGCTGGCCGGTTTCCCAGGGCGTATCGCCTTTTGCGTAGCGTTCATCCCAGCGGGTTGGTTCAGGCATGGTGTCCTCACCTACCGCTGGTGTAGCAAGTTAGCGGGTCATCTGACAGCGCCGTCGGCGTCGAGATACTGCGCAGCGCCGGGCGGGACAGCAATGGCCACATTCTTGAAACTATCCTGCGGGCATTGCTCGGACATTCTGACCAGGCAAGCATCATGCCGTGGTGCCGCAAGGCCTGAGTCAGGGCAAATCGAACGTGGGCAGGTCAAAGCGAATGTGGACCGCAGGGGTCCGGTCCATGTTGAACAAGGCCGTGACGACGGCAAACAAGCTCACATCGACCTGATCCACGACGGCAGCCACGCGAGCGGCGACGTCACGTGGCAGATAGCCGATCTGCTTGCCGTCCATGGCGCGCACCACGGCGACAGCGTTGGGATCGTATGGATTGCCCACGTCTCGGTCGAGGAGCAGTTGTTCCCCGATCTGCAACTGGCGGGAGACCGCGGCCCTGCCTTCGTAGGCCACGCCTGCGATGGAAGTTTCGATGTGGTTCGGGTTTCGCACGATGTTGGTGAAGTCACTCCAGGCCACGGGTTTCTCCTTACCTTCGTCTCGATGAGCACAGCAGAACGCTCGCCTCGGCCAGTAGAACCGGCTTGTCAAGTTGAGCGAGGAAGAGCGCCACAATTACTATCCAATCTTTGCCATGACATCCTGAGCTTGGGCACGATCAGCTTCAGCATAGATTTCAGTCGTAAATGCGGTAGCGTGGCCGAGGATAATGCGCGCCAATTCCACGCCATACTGCCGACGCAATTTGGTGCCAGCGTTGTGCCTGAGTCGGTGCGGGTTCCAGCGATGTTGCTTTCGCCAGGCGCGAACAGCAGCTCGCTCTTCTTCGGTCAGTCTCGCCAGCCATGCTTTCTTGGTTTCACCCAGGCGTGGACCAAGATTCTCTGGAAGAGGAAAGGCACGTTCACAAGCGTAAGCAATGGCGCGACGATAGCTGCTGTCGTCGTAGTGGTCCCTTGGCAGACGCTTCGGCTGGGCTTTTCGACGGTTCGCTTGCGACGGTTGCACCTTCGTTTTGCGGACGACACGCATGGCTTGGAACCGTTCTTCACGAGCCTCCCACGGCGAAAACAAGTAGGCCTGGGTATCAAGACGGAGAAACTGCTTGATGATTGCCTGGGCCTGGGGACCGAAAAAGATTTCGCGCAGATGCCCGTGATGCTCGGTCTTGTGTGATTCGGGGCGGTAGACCCAGACCGGGTTGGTCATGTCGATGTCGCAAGCCCGCAAAGGGCAGACTTCCCCCGGTCGCATTCCGGTCAAGAGTTGCAAATCAATCATGGCACTGACCGCTTTGCTGACGTGCGGCTTCACGGCCTCAATCATTGGTTCTGGAACCGGCCGAACGGGAGTCGTCTCCCGGGCCTTGGTGCGCCCTCGGCGCAGGCCAGTCACTGCTTGGAGGCCGTGGTAAACTGAGGATGAAACGATCTCGTTTTCGACAGCCCACCGAAACATCTGTTTGACTCGGCCGACCATCTTGTTGATCACGTTTCGACACCACTTGCGTTCGATCATCCGTTCGCGGACCGCCTTCAGAGCCAGAGGGCCGAAGTCGCCGGCATCGGTGTCACCATATAGCTCCCTCACCGGCCGCAACGCCAACTTGACAAGATCCAGCTCGCTGGTGGGCGTGCCGTCTGCCTTGCGATAGTGCTCTTCGCAATGCCGCCAATAGGCCAGAATCAGCCTGCTGATGGTGAACCGCTCACTGAGTCCGGGTAGGCTTCTCCCGTGGGAAAGCCATTCCTGAATCAAGCGGTCGTACTTGTCGCGAGCCGCAGTGCTGCCGTATTTTCCGAGATAATGGTCCCTGCCGCTCAGGCGAACGACAGCTTGGCCGGTGGCGTGCTTGCCATAGCGGGGAATGCGGACGTGGCTTTCCGTTGGCATGGTGCGACCTCCTAGTGCGATTCAGTAGGCTACTGAAAAGCCAGGATTTCAGGCCGCACTGCCCAACGTGGACAGGTACGCTCAAGTTGCGTTCGGCAATGAGGTTATGTCAATGGGCGCTGAGGGTTTCGAACCCCCGACCCCCTGGGTGTAAACCAGGTGCTCTAGCCGCTGAGCTAAGCGCCCGAGAGAGAGAATTGCAGATTGCAGATTTGAGAATGCAGATTGACATGCCCGATGGCTCGTCAAATCTGCAATCGCAAATCTGCAATCTGCAATCGAAATCACTTCCCTACATGGAAAATGAGCTGCCGCAGCCGCAGGTGCTCTTGGCGCTCGGGTTGGAGATGCTGAAACCGCGGCGGTTGAGGTCGTCGTGGAAATCGACAGTGACGTCGCCGAGATACATCAGGCTGCGCTTGTCGATGGCCACGGGGACGCCATGGATTTCCATGACCTCGTCGAGCTTCTCGTTGACGGCGGGGTCGAGGTCAAGCTTGTGCTGGAAACCGCTGCAGCCGCCGCCGACGACGCGCATGCGCAGGTAGATCTTTTCGGGCAGGCTGCCATTGCTGCCGCCGCTTTTCTGCTCGGCGATGATGCGCTTGACCTCACCGGCGGCCTTCTCGGTCAACGTGATTGGCATGTGTGCTTTCTCCTTCATCGAAAACGGTCAACTGTCGAAAACCACTGGAACCACAGGAAACACAGGGCGTTTACCTTTACCTCCAAGTTCATTATACAACGGCCGGCAATCATTGGGAAAGCGGGGAATGCTGCAAGCCAGACCTTGCCTGTCGAGCCAGCGCATGGTCGGGGCTGAGGGAGCGGAGGCGCTCGACGGTGCGGACCACCTCGCCGACGACGAAATCGACCTCGTCATCGGTGTTGAATCGACCGAGGCCGAAGCGGATGCTGGCGTGGGCGAGGTCGTCCGGCACGCCGCAGGCACGCAGCACGTAACTGGGCTCGACGCTTGCCGAAGTGCAGGCGGATCCGGAGCTGATGGCCACGTTGCGCATCGCCATCATCAGCGCCTCGCCCTGGACGTAAGCAAAGCTCATGTTGAGGTTGCCGGGCAAGCGCTCGGTTGGATGGCCGTTGAGGAAGACCGCGTCGAGACGGTCCTGCAATCCCAGGAGCAGCCTTTGCCGCATATCGGTGAGACGTGCGGATTCGTGGGCCAATTCCTTGTGGCAGAGCGTGCAAGCGGCGCCGAAGCCGACGATGCTCGGCACGGGCAGGGTGCCGCTGCGCATGCCGCGTTCGTGGCCGCCGCCGTCGATGAGCGGTTCCAGGCGAACGTGCGGCTGCCGGCGGCGGACGTACAGGGCGCCGACGCCCTTGGGACCGTACATCTTGTGGGCACTGATGCTGACCAGATCGGCTTTGATGTCCTGGACATCGAGCGGCAGCTTGCCGAAGGCCTGGGCGGCATCGGTATGAAAGAGCACGCCGCGCTCCTTGCAGAGCCGACCGATGGCGGCGACGGGCTGCAGCGTGCCGATCTCGTTGTTGGCCGCCATGACGGAGACAAGAATCGTTCTTGGCGTTAGAGCGTCGGCCACCTGCTGGGGCGTCACCTGACCGAAGCGGTCAACCGGCAGGTATGTCACCGCGCAGCCCTCGCGCTCCAGGCGCTTGCATGGGTCGAGGACCGCCTTGTGTTCCGTCTGGACGGTGATGATGTGGTTGCCGCTGGCGCGGTACATGGCGGCCACGCCCTTGATGGCCAGGTTATTGCTTTCGGTGGCGCCGCTGGTGAAGACGATCTCACGAGGGTCGGCGGCCAGCAGCGAGGCCACCTGCTCGCGGGCCAGGTCAACCGCTTCTTCGGCCTTCCAGCCGAAGGCGTGCGTGCGGCTGGCGGCGTTGCCGTAATGCTCCGTGAAGAACGGCAACATGGCCTCCAGAACGCGCGGATCGACCCGCGTCGTCGAGTTGTTGTCCATGTAGATCGGCAATGTTGGCATGACAATCTGGTTATACCAGATTGACCGCGAGCGGAAAATGCGTGCACTTCCCGCATCGATAAAAGCGGCAAACCGCGTAAAATGATATGGGCGGCAAGCGACCGTGTCGTTTGCTCGCTTCCCGGCTCCCCGCAATCGGGAGGAATGTTATGGACGCATTGATACCAGTGCTGGTGATCGCGGCTCTTGCCGTCGTGTGGATCCTGGCGTTGCCACGGATCAAGGGTGGCACCTGAGGAACAGGCCAGTGCCAGTTGGGCACCCGTAAGCAAACGCACGAACCTGCGCAGCACGAACGCACTGCGCGAGAAGGAAATGAAGCGACACCATCTTCATCATCGTAGTAGGCATCGATGACACATTCACGATGCCACGCGCAGATGAGCTTATTTGACCTCTCAATAAGTCTGGTCGTTCAAAATGCCGCACTCAGGGTTATTGAGGCGCTTGTCGTCGTAGATATCGAATTGATGAAGCGAACGAGAACGAAACGGGAAGTACGAAATGTCGCAGGAGCCGCATGAAGCCAGGACGCCGCCGGATGAGCAGGCAAGTCCCCTGGCCGGCAAGGTTCGGCAGTTTCCGGCGGCGCCGGGCGTCTATCTGATGAAGGACAGCCAGGGGCGGGTCCTCTATGTCGGCAAGGCGAAGAACCTGCGCAATCGCGCGGGACACTATTTCACGAAAGCGGCGCGCGACGATATTCGTACCGCGGACCTCGTCAAGCTCATCGCGGACGTTGATTTTCTGCCGGCCGATTCCGAAGTCGATGCCCTCCTTCTGGAGGCCAGACTCGTCAAGGATATCCAGCCGCGCTTCAACATCGAGCTCAAAGACAACAAGACCTTTCCCTATTTGCAAATCCGCATCCGCGAGGAGTTCCCGCGCGTCGAGTTCACGCGCAACCCGCGGCGGAAGGGCGTCAAGCTCTACGGTCCGTTCACCAGCGCCAAGGGCCTGCGCGGCGCCATTCAGGTTTTGCAGCGCATCTTTCAGTTCCGAACCTGCTCGCTGGACATCAGGGGAGACGACCCGCGCTGGCGCTGGTTTCGACCATGCCTGCTGCACAGCATTCGCCAGTGCACGGCGCCGTGCAATTTCCGCGTCACCCGCGAGGACTATCGCAAGCAGATCCGCGGTCTGTGCATGGTCCTGGAGGGCAAGAAGTCTCGACTCCTGCGCGAGATGAAAAGGGCCATGAACGAGGCCAGCGCGTCCAGGCTCTACGAGAAAGCCGCCCGCATCCGCGACGAGATCGTGGCGCTCAAGAACCTCAACCTGCGCGGCGACGTGGACCGGGACGTGCAGCCGGAGGTTTTTCAGATCGAGCCAAAGAAAGGTCTCGCAGGCCTGCGCAAGATTCTCGGCCTACGCGAAACCCCACGGACCATCGAGGGCGTGGATATCGCCCATCTCGGCGGTAACGAGACGGTCGCCTCGCTGGTCAGCTTCATCGACGGCTTGCCATTCAAGCCGAACTATCGGCGCTACCGCATTCGCACCGTGGCGGGCGTGGACGATTTTGCCTCGATCCGCGAGGTCGTGTCGCGGCGCTTCACGCGACTGGACCGGAACGACGAGGTCTTTCCCGATATCCTGCTCATCGACGGCGGCAGGGGGCAACTGAACGCCGCCCTCGAGGCGTTCCGCATCCTGGGTCGGGAGCCACCGTGCCTGATCTCGCTCGCCAAGCGTGAGGAGGAGGTCTACCGGGCCGACGCCGATACACCGTTGCTGCTCAGCCGTTACGCCGCGGCGCTGCGACTCTTGCAATATGTCCGCGACGAGGCCCACCGCTTCGCCCAGCACTATCATCACATTCTGCGGCGGAAGAAGCTTGAGGGGGAATAGTGATTACGTTTCGCGCTCGCGCGGTGCCGCGCGAGCGCGAACGTAAACTCGCGAGATGGAATGGAGTTCTGCGTGCGAATCCTGCTGACCAACGATGACGGCGTCTACGCCCCTGGCCTGCGGGCCCTGCGGCTCGAACTCATGAAACTGGGCGAGGTGACAGTCGTCGCGCCTGCCGGCGAGCAGAGCGCCGTCGGACATTCAATCACGTTGCTCACGCCGCTGCTGGTTCAAGAAGTGCTCGACGAGACCAATCAGCCGCTGGGCTGGGCGGTGGAGGGCCGGCCGGCGGATTGCGTGAAGCTCGCGCTCCTGGAATTGCTCCGTGAACCGCCGGACCTGATCGTCAGCGGGCTGAATGCCGGCTCGAATGCCGGCATCAACGTGCTGTATTCGGGAACGGTGGCGGCGGCCATCGAGGGGGCGTTTTTCCAGCGCACCAGCATCGCCGTCTCGCTGGAGTACACCAAGCCGAAGCCGCTAAACTTCGGCCGCGCCGCTCAGCTGGCTCGAGCGGTGATCGAGCAGATCATGGCTCACAAGCCGTCGGGCGGATCGCTCTTCAACGTCAACATACCGAGCCTGGAGAAGGGGCCAATCCGCGGCGTGCGCGTCGTGCCGCAGAACGTGGCGCCGTATGCCGAGACTTATGATCGCCGCATCGATCCGCGTGGCCGGGTTTATTTCTGGAGCGGCCCCAGCATCCACTGCCCCGACCCGCATCCCGACACCGACGTGACAGCGCTGAGCGAGGGCTACATCACCGTGACGCCGCTGCAGTTCGACCTCACCCGCCGCGAACTGCTGCAAGAGATGCAAGGCTGGAACTTGAAGTAGCACGCGCTATGAGTTTTTCGCAAGGAGCGCCGGCGCCGAGTCCTTTCCGTGATCGAAGCCGCGATAGGCGCCGAAGTCGTTGAACCAGTGCCGCTTGGCAAAGCGATAGAACCAGTTCTTCTCGGGGATCTCGCGGCCGGGATTGAACTGTGACGTGCGCACGTCCATGGCGTCCAGTTCCGCGACAGCGCTGCCGCGCACGGTCGAGTCCCTGGCCTGATGCTTGTCGACAAGGTTCTTGAGCAGGTCCGGCCGTTCGAGGACGATGCAGCCGCGCGTCGTGGATCGCGCCAGATCACGGAAGTCTTGCAAGAACTCCGAGTGCAAAAACTTGTCCTTCAAGCTGCGCGGGTCGCCCCGGTCGGGATGGATGGACTCGCGCGTGAACTGCACGATCGGGCAAGGCTCGATGTCGCCCCACGGGTTGATGTGGTGCGTGATGCCGGTGGCGGCCGGACACAGCGCCTGGCCCTCGCCGTCGTAGTAGGCGTCGATGATGACGATCGGTTTTTTGGCGCGCATCTCGACGACGAACTTGCGGGCCTGCAACTGCTGCTCCGGCGTCAGGCACAGGTCATGACAGGCATCCGGGCCCATCGGCCGATAGACATGGAACCAGGCGTACATCACGCCCATGTCGATGAGCCGGTCCAGCCAGCGCTCGTTGAGCAGATCATCGAAGTTGGTCTGGCACAGGCTGGTGCACACACCCGTGAAGACCTTGTTCTTGAGGCAGTTGTTGAGGCCCTCCATGGTCTTGCTCAGGACCCTGGTTCGACCACGGCGCTCGTCGCTGACGATCTCGGTCCCCTCGACGCTGATGAGCGGCGTGACGTTGCCGAGCTTGCGCAGCCGCTTCGCCTTCTCGTCTGTGATGAACTGGCCGTTGGTGAAGATCTGGAAGTAGCAATCCGGATGCGGCTCGAGCAGTTCGAACAGCCGCGGGTGCATGAACGGCTCGCCGCCGACGATGCCGAAGAAGACATTGCCCATGTCGCGGGCCTCGCCGACCATGCGCTGGAACGCCTCGGGCGTCATGGCCTCCTGCTTGGCCGCAACATCGACCCAGCAGCCCTGGCAGCGCAGGTTGCAGCTATTGATGATCGAGACGTAAAGGAAGGGCGGAAACACCTGGCCGTGGCGCAGCCGGCGCTTGTGCTTCTCGACGGACAGCATCCCCATGAGACCCATGTTCCAGGCCAGCTTCCACAGAAGCCGCTTGTCGGTCTCGAGGAGCAGACGCTTGGCGAAGCGAAATAGCATGGAGTCTCCGAAAGGGGGCGCCCTACCAGCGCAGAGCTTTCAGTCATCTTACACTACGTGGCGCGTAAGTCAGGGGTCCCTGACAAGGTGGTTGCAGCTCGCCTGGCGGTCAATCGCGCGGGATCGCTGCCGAGTTAGCGCGATCGCGGTTGCACAAAACGCTCGATGAACTCTTCGACCACGGATCGCAACCGCTGATCCAGCGTCGTCAAGGTGCGTTTCCGGATTGCCTCGGGGACGCCGCCGTAATAGGCCTCGGCGATGCTGCCGGCGATGCACGCCATCGTGTCAGCGTCTCCACCCAGGGAGATGGCGTTGCGAATCGCATCCTCAAAGTCGCTCGATTCCAGGAAGGCGATGATCGACTGCGGCACCGAACCCTGACACGACACGTCGAACTGATATGCTGGCCGCAACTGGTCGAGCGTTTCATCAAGAATGTAGTCAAAGGTATCTTCCGTAAACCGCCGAATGTCATCCTTGCTGTTTCCGGTGCGGGCGAGGAAGATCGCGGCCGCCGTGGCTTGAGCGCCGCGCACGCCGTGCTCGTGGTCGTGCGTTACTGCCGCGCTGCGCCTGGCCTCGGCCAGGACGTCCTCCAGCGTTGTGCACGCATAAGCAACCGGACTGACGCGCATGGCCGAGCCGTTGCCCCAGCTCTGGTACGGCCGCCGGTTGCGGGCCGCTGCCCACTGGATGAATGTGCCCCCATAGCCTGCGTGCGGGTATGCATGGAAGTAATCGTGCAAGGCGTCCACGTAATCGCGCTGGTGCAGCAAAGAGTCGGCAACGGCCACGGTGAGCACGGTGTCGTCCGTGAACCTGCTTTCAGCCGTGAAAAGCGGAAACACCTTGGTCTTGATGCCGCCCCTTTCATGAACCGAGCCGACGATGTCCCCCGCGATGGCGCCCAGCATGCATTCTCTCCATGATGGCAACAAACATTGGGCATTGTAGCAATCCGTGGCGACTTCATCGAATCTCATGACATCCCACATCCCACGCAAAACCGCCTGGCGACCTGCAACCACGCTCGTCTGCAATGAAGCAGCACGCTACAATGAAGGCTTGCACGCAACGCTACCAAGGAGAGTCCATGTCCTGCCGCGTTTCCCTTGTCCTTGTGTTCCTGCTGCCGGTGGTCGCCTCGGCACAGGAGAATGCCACGCCGCTCGAATTCCAGCTCGCATTCAGCGACAAGGTTGCCAAGGTCCCGTTCACCGGCCGGGTCTTCGTGATGCTGTCCGCCGCCGAGATCAAGGACCTGCCTCAGAAGCCGAAGTGGTTCAACAACGAGCCGCTCTTTGCCCGCGACGTGAAGGACTGGATACCAGGCCAGCCGCTAGTGATCGGCAATGCGTCGCTATCGTTTCCGATGCCGTTGTCGAAAGTCAAGCCGGGCACCTACTCGATACAGGCCATCATGGACTTCGACCTGGGGTCCGCGAACTGCACCGCCGGGCCGGGCAACGCCTACAGCAAGCCAGTGCGTTTGAAGATCGACCCCGCCAAGACTGGCCCCATCAAGCTCGTCATCGATCAGGTGATACCGCAGGCGACCGTCAAGGAAGCGGAGCAGGTCAAGTTCATGGAAATGCCGAGCAAGCTGCTGTCGGCGTTTCATCGCAAACCGATGTCCTTGAGGGCCGGCGTCGTGTTGCCGAAGTCATTCGCCGCCAGTCCAGAGAAGCGCTATCCGGTCGTGTACGAGATTCCCGGTTTTGGCGGCAATCACACGATGGCTCATAATGCAGCGGCGCGCCAGGCAAGCGATGTCGCTGGTATCGAGATGATTCATGTCGTGCTCGATCCGGGTTGCCGGCTGGGTCATCACGTGTTTGCCGATTCCGAGAACAACGGTCCGTGCGGGCAAGCGCTCATCGCCGAGTTCATCCCGCACATCGAAAAGACCTTTCGTGGTCTCGGCATCCCGTCGAGTCGCTTCGTGACCGGTCATTCGTCCGGCGGCTGGAGCAGCCTGTGGCTGCAGGTTGTGTACCCGGACGTGTTTGGCGGAGTCTGGTCGACGGCGCCGGATTCGGTGGATTTCCGCGACTTCCAGAAGGTGGACATCTACGCCGCCAATGCCAACCTGTTCACGGACGAGAAGGGGGTCCAGCGGCCGCTGGCCCGCAAGAAGGACAAGGTCACGCTGCACTACAAGCCGTTCTCCGACATGGAAGCTGTGTTCGGCCACGGTGGTCAGCTTGGCTCCTTCGAGGCCGTCTTCAGCCCGCGCGGCCCCGATGGCCGGCCCCGTCTCCTCTGGGACCGCGCCACCGGCAAGATCGATCCGCAAACCGCCAGGACCTGGCAGCGCTATGACATCCGCCTCATGCTCGAGCAGAACTGGAAGACGCTGGCCCCTAAGCTGGCCGGCAAGCTGCACGTCTACATGGGCGACGAGGACACGTTCTATCTCGACGGCGCCACCAGGCTTCTCAAGGAGTCGCTCGCCAAGCTCGGCAGCGACGCGAAGGTGGAAATCTTCCCCGGCCGCGACCACGGCAACCTGCTCACCAAGGAGTTGCGCCAGCGCATCGGCCGCGAGATGGCCGACCGGTATCGCAAGGTGGCACGGATCGGCACGCCGTGAACTGGACTGCGGTATCCTGGCAGCCTCCACAACGGCTTGTGCGTCGGGCTGCGAGATCAACCCAGGTTCGACGCCGTGCCCCATTGTCCGGCGAACACGAATTCGGCGAGGCGTTTGCGCTGGCGCGGCGCCAGGTCGCGATCCTTCAAGGCATGCGGCAATGCGTTCGGGTCGCCGGCGTAGCCGAAGGCCAGACCTGTGACGGGTTGCACGCCTTCAGGGATCTGGTACAACTCGCGGGCCCGGTCCGGCAGGATGCCGATCATCTGATGCACGTCAATGCCGCGGGCGAGAGCCTCGAAGGTCAAGGTCGCGGAGGCCAGGCCGAGATCGTGGACGGCCGCCGCATTTGGTTTGTCATTATTCTTGAAGCGCAAGCTCGTGCAGCCCAGCGCCAGTACGGGGGCCGCCTTCGCCCAGGCCTGGTTGGGTTCGACCAAACAGGACAGCAGCTTGCCGAACTCGGCAGGGTTGTCGCTGGTCGCAACGATGTAGCTCCACGGTTGCTCGTTGTAGGATGACGCCGCCCAGCGCGCCGCCTCGAACAGCGAGCGCAGATCCGCCGCCGACACCGGCTTGTCGGCAAAGGCATAAGGACTCCAGCGTCGCGCGAGTGCCTCCTGAATAGGATGATCGGACTTGGCCTGCTTGAGGTGGCTCATGAGGAAAGTTGACTCCCCACGGTGATCTTATTGAGGCCCCGGGACGTCGTGGCGACCTTCTGAAATGCAACCATTGCGTGTGGCATTATCGGAGCCAACTTCGACCGTGGCCCGATATGAGGACAATCCATGCCTGAAAATGACGACGACAAGTTCCTGTATGCGGCCGAGAAACTGCAAGACGGTCGCACGGTGGCCGAGGTTCGCAAGCTGCTGATTGCGAAAAAGGGCGTCCCGGCCGAAGAGGCACAATCGATCGTGCTCAACGTCTATGCAGCTCAGAAGCTGCAAGAGGGGCTCAAGGCATCCGAGGTTCGTGAGCTGCTGCTGGCGAAGAAGAATGTAACTCCAGAAGAAGCGCGAGCCATCGTGGCTGAAGTTCGCGAGTCGCTTGCGGAGCCCGATCCAGTCGCCCCCGCAGGGGGCAACGCCATGCGTGGCTGGGGAATAACCTTGCTGGTCCTGGGCGTTGGCTCCTTCATCTTGCCACTCATGGGACTGCAGTTTCGCCTTCTCAATCTTTTCGGGCAGGCAACACCATTTCTCGGAGGCGGCCTCGCCGTGCTGGGCGCCGTGCTCGTGGTTGTCTCGCTTCGTCCCGGTGGAACCCCACGACGGTAAGAGTAACAGCAATGCGGTCCGGGGCCGCCTCCCGGGTTGGCACTGGCGCTGGGGCACCACAGGTGCTGTGGCTCGACACCGAGACGCCAGCAGACAGCGCTTGCGACAATGCGCACCGCCGCATAGAATCGCCAGGAGTCGCCGGTGTCCATCCTGGTAGGGGGAGCTTCTCCATGTTGCAAGTGCGGCAAGACATGTTGGCAATCGGGGTTCTCGGCTTCATTCTGCTGGCGAGCGCGCCGGGCCAGGCGGCTCTGGCGGCGCCCGCTCCGGAGTCCCAGCGCAGCAAGGACGGCAAGGAAAAGCCCGGCGACGATGCCAAGAAGGATGACGTCAAAAATGATGGCGGCAAGCAGACCGACTCGAAAAAACCGGCGACGGGACAGATCCCGCCGTTTCCTCTGAACATCGACATGATGTTGAAGAATCTGCCGCCGGGAGCGATGGAGCCGGCCCAGATCGAGCGCATGAAGAAAGACTTTCAGAAGATCCGCGAACAGTATCAGAAGATGATGGCGGAGATGAACAAGAAACTGCCCAACGGGTTCCCCGGCGGAATCCCTGGCGGAATCCCTGGCGGATTTCCAGGTGGGATTCCTGGGATTCCTCCGGGAGCGTTGCCGCCGGGAGGCATTCCCGGCATCCCCGGCATGGGTGGCTTCGGGCCGGCCATGATGATGCAGCAACTCGCCGTCGAAGGCCGCCTCGGCGCCCGCATCGAGAAGCCGAGCGACGTGCTGATCGATCAGCTCGACCTTCCGAGGAAGCAAGGCCTGGTGATCCGCGAGGTCAAGTCCAAGTCGGCTGCCGCCAAGGCCGGCCTGAAAGCCAACGATATCCTCCTCGAGATCAACGGCAAGAGCGTGCCGGACGACCTAAACGTGCTCTTGAAGCAGCTTGCCGAGGTCAAGGCCGACGCCACGGTGGACGCCGTCGTCCTGCGCAAGGGCAAGAGGGAAACGATCAAGGGAATCGTGCTGCCCGAATTCAAGTTCCCGGGAGTCGTGCCGCCGCGGCCGACCGGCGTCCCTGGCCTTGTGCCGCCGCCACCTCCGCGTGGACAGTTTCCCAGGCTCTTCAACGGGATGCCGTGGCGAGCATGGGATTCCGTCTGGCTCAAAAGAATGCTTTAGGCCGGCTTTCCCGAGCCGTCGGGCCGACCCGGCCCGCTGGCCTTTGCCGCGCCTCGCTGCTATCCTTTCCGTGTAGCATCACGCGGGAGAGGACCAGTCATGGCCAAAGGGACGGGGAAACCGCGCAAGAAGATTCCGCGAGCGCTGGCGGTCGTACGTGCCGACAACTGCACCGGCTGCGAGGCATGCATCGAGGTCTGCCCGGTCGATTGCATCTACAAGGTCCCCGGCGAAGATCAGCCGCACCTGCAGAGCTTCGTGGACATCGACCTGGAGCGCTGCATCGGCTGCGACCTGTGCGAGCGCTGGTGCCCGTGGGATGCCATCGACATGGTGCCGCCCACGCAGCTCGTGGCCGCGGTCGCTGACAAGGGCGGCCCGGAACCGTACCTCGAGAAGAACGGCGCGCAACTCATCGCTGTTGCCCAAACCATTCAGGACCTGGCCATCGAGGCACAGCAAGCGAAGAAGTGAAGCGGCGCGTCGGTACGATGGAGCAACCATGCGCAGGCCCGTCGTCGTCTTGTGGTTGTCGGCATGGTGGTTGTCGGCATGGTGGTTGTCGGCATGGTGGTTGTCGGCATTACTGGCACTCGGTTGCGCTCGAGCCGAGCGCTATCCGCCGCGTCCGCCGGCAGCCGACAAGTCGAATGAGCCCAAGGCCGTCCCGTTGATCCCTGCCGACTGGGTTTGGCTCGAGCCGAAGCCGGGACCAGATCTGCGAATCGTATTCGTTCCGGCGACGGCCGCCGAATGGTCGCAGCTGCCAGGGTTCTGGAACGTTGCGCCCGCTGTGCCGCTGGGCCTGCCGACGATTCACCTGGGGCTGGAAGCGTTGCCCGCGGTCGCCGGCTGGGCGCTGGCGGAACAGGCGCGGTCGGTACGCATCAAGGTGCCGCGTGGTTTGCCCGACCCGACGCCGTGGCTGCCCCCCGGCAATCCCCCGACAATGGCAAAATGGCGGCTCGGCAAGAAGCTCTTCTTTGCCGAAGTCTTGCCGATCTCCAATGCCGAGCCCATCAGCCGAGCCGACCGGACCGCGTGCGTCCATTGCCATCGTCCCGAGCATGGCTTCGCCGAGAAGCTGGCCACGAACCGCCACGGCAACCGCAACACGCTCTCACTCATCAACGTCGTCTATCGCAAGCAGCTGTTCTGGGATGGGCGGGCCGATTCGCTCGAGCAGACCATCGTCCGCGAACCGCACGACGAAAAGCTGCCGGTGGCGGACCGGCCGGCACGACATGCCTGGGGCAGCATCGTTGCGGTCATTCGCGAGGACGAGGACTACCGCCGCGAATTCCAGGAGGCCTTCGGCGTTCGCCAGCCGACGCAGGACGCCATCGCTCAGGCGCTGGCCACCTATCTGCGCACGATACTGTCCGGCGACTCCGCCGTCGATCGGGCAGCCGGGCCCGGCGGCCTCAACGCCGACACGCTGGAGGCGTTCCTGGACGACGACCTGCTCAAGCGCGGCGGCCTGAAGCGCGACACGGCGGCCAGGCAGATCTTGCTGGGACACGCACTCTTTCACGGCAAGGCTCGCTGCCACCTGTGCCATCCGCCGCCGCTGTACTTCGACGGCGACTTTCACAACATCGGCCTGGAAGCAAGCGACTTGCGACAGCTGCTGGGCGAGGACCTCGGCCGCTTCGAATTCGTCCCGGTCGGCTTGAAGGAAGCCCGTCTGCGCGGCGCCTACCGGACGCCGTCGCTGCGCGCCTTGCCGCGCACCGGGCCGTACATGCACGAGGGCAAGATGGACACGCTGTCGGCGGTTGTCGAGTTCTTCAACCGGGGCGTCTCCGCACGAAGCAATCTTTTCGTGGCGAAGCCGTTGCTGGTCAGCCCCGGCCGGGCGCGCACCCTTGAACTTGATTCCCAAGAAAAAGCCGCCCTGGAGCTTTTCTTGCGTGCACTGGACGGCGGGCCGGTGGACGCGATGATCGCTACGCCAAAGCCTTGAGCACGATAGCGCCAGGCCAGCTTCGACTACGCAATTCTGGAGGCAGATTGTCTCAAGCGCTTGCGCGCCAGCTTGAGGATGTCGCGATGGTCGAAGGCCAGTCTTGGCAAGCGGGCCAGGTCGTGCCAGGCGGCTTCCTCGGCGTCGTCCGCGGCCCGCGGCTGAACCTGGTCGGCATCGACGCGGGTCAAGTAGACCACGGAAATGGTGCGGCCGCGCGGGTCGCGGCCCGGGGCGCCGAATGTGCCCAGCTGCTCCAGACGCTTGCCAGCAACTCCGGTTTCCTCGCGCAACTCGCGGCGTGCAGCGTCCGCCAGCGATTCATCCATGTCCACGAAGCCGCCGGGGATCGCCCACATGCCGGCGAAGGGGGCATGTTTCCGGCGAATCAGCAGGACGCGCGGCCGAACATCGCTCGTCAGCACGACGATGTCCACCGTCACCGCCGGACGTGGAAACTCGTAGCAATACTTCTTCGCTGGCATGGTCGCACTCCACCAGAAGTCACCCGAAGTCGGTCGATCCGGGAAGGCTTACCTTGGCCGCTTGCAACTTGAAACGCGTTCGGTAATTTGAGTATATGCCTGTGGAGCTTGCCAGCCCTGAGAGACGTGAACCGGCCACACCGGCGCCGCCGGTGTCGCCAGTGACGCCGGTCAGCTTGACCTGGACGCGCCCTCATCTCCTCGGACTGGAACATCTCGGTCCGGACGAGATTGTTGCCATCCTGGACAGCGCCGAGAATTTCGTCAATCTCAGTCAACGAACCCGGAAGAAGCGCAGCGTGCTCGCCGGCCGGGTCATGGTAAACCTGTTCTTCGAGCCCTCGACGCGGACGCGGACCAGCTTCAGCCTGGCCGCTCGCCGACTTGGGGCCGACACGCTCGATTTCACGCCGGGCGGCTCCAGTCTGAGCAAGGGAGAGACGTTCATTGACACGGCCAAGAATATCGAGGCCATGGGAGTGGACGTGATGGTGGTGCGCCATTCATCACCCGGCGCGCCATTGCTCCTGTCCGGGCATCTGCAGTGCAGCGTCATCAATGCGGGCGACGGCGCCCACGAGCATCCCACGCAGGGCCTGCTCGACATGTTCACGATCCGCCGCCGCAAGGGACGCCTCGAAGGCTTGACGGTCGGGCTGGTGGGGGACATCGCGCACAGCCGGGTGGCACGCAGCAACATTCACGGACTGACGAAGCTGGGGGCCCATGTGATCGTTTGCGGCCCTCCCACTCTCGTGCCGCGCAACATCACCGAACTGGGCGTCGAGGTCTCTGACAATCTGGACGCCATCCTGCCGCGCTGCGACGTCATCAACATGTTGCGCATCCAGTTCGAACGGCAGCGCACAGGCCTGTTTCCATCCATTCGGGAGTACGCCAGGCTGTTTGGCATGGACAGCGAGCGATTGCGGAAGGCCAAGTCGGACCTGTTGCTGCTGGCGCCTGGGCCGATCAACCGGGGAGTCGAGATCACGCCCGAGGTCGCCGACGGTCCTCACTCCGCCATCCTGGAGCAAGTCACCAACGGCCTTGCCGTGCGCATGGCCGTGCTGCATCTACTCTGCGGACAGCCGACGGAATAGGCGACCCGACGCGTCCGGACGCGTGTCCCTGGCGTCGGTTTCACTCAGCTCAGATCGATCGCCGGTTGCAGCGCTCGTCCGAAGCTGTCGTAAAAGGCCTCGTGCAGCAAGAAGATCTGCGAGACGTTTAGCCCCAGCGTGACCAGTTGCCGGCGAAGCTGCGCAAAAGCATGCGGGCCCAGACGGCGGGCGATCAAGGCACGCAGGTGCTCGCCGCACAGGTCGATCTCGACCGGCTTGCTGGAATGCAGGGGGTGAGTGAGATAGCGGAGGGTCCCTTGCTGATGGCAGACGGCGCAGCGGCGGCCCTCGGTGCGGACAATGAGCGGCTCCGCCTCGCCCACCGCCAGCGACTCCATGCAATGCGGGCAATAGGTCTTGGTGGCGATCTTGTCCCAGGGCCGGTTCTGGGCGGAACACAGGCTGCACGCCGGCGTGGCCTCGGTTTCCGCCGTCACAAAGCGCACGTGATGCATGGTCCGTTTTCTCGCAAGGAAGGATTTTGGAAGGAACGAGTCATGACCAAAAAACGGCCAACCCTTACATCGGCTGACATGGGTCAATCTCCTGATGACAATTTCATCCCAGCGGGCAATTGCAGGCGTCCGGGGGCGACAATCTGAATAGAGTTGAGGGTTGGTCTCGATTCAAGATGTCCCCCAGCTTATCCGTCTTAACAGCGATTCCCCCAATGCCGTCGCCGGGTATAATGTCCCCGTGAGGATCCGTATTCTCAGTGTCCCGTCGGCAGTGATCGATCTGCAAACGGAACACAGAAGACTGAAAGCTCTTGAGGAAGGAGATCATCATGCTTGCAGCTTCCCAGCGCATCCGCCTGTCCCGTGTGATCGCCGCCGTCGCCGTGGCGGCCGGCCTTGTGCTCGGCCTCGGGACGTTTGACCTCCAGGCGGGCGGCAAGAAATCTGATTCGCAGGTGAAGATCACGGCTGTCGGTTCCAAGATCGACGCCGACGGTAATCAGAATGTCCTGATCACGCTCGACATCAACAAGGGCTGGCATGCCTACGCCAACCCCGTCGGCAATCCCGACCTGCGGCCCAGCCAGACCGTCGTCAAGGTGCTGTCCAAGACGCAGAAGGCCGAGATCGAGTATCCCAAGGGCAAGCTGCACGAGGACAAGACGCTGGGCGACTACAAGGTCTTCGAGGGCAAGGTCGCCATCAAGGCCGCCGTCAAGCGTACCGCCGGCGACACCAGCCCACTCGAACTGGCTGTCACATTGCAAGTCTGCAACGACAGCACCTGTCTTCTGCCGGCGACCGTGAAAATCGCGGTAAAGCAGATTCTCCGGCGAACCGGGAGCGTCAGCGACCGGCGATGAGCGCCGGACCATGCTGGAGAAGCTGACGGTGAAATAAAGTTGCTGCGGGAAAAGTCATTACAATAGGAGGGGACAAGCCGCCCGGCTTGTCCCTTTTCATTTAAGCGGCCCTAAAAGAAGCGTGACAGGACCTTTGGCTGTCGCTGGATCGTGTCGTTTTTTGTAACTTCTCAGTAAGTCTGGGTTGAAGCGGCCATGAGACGCGCGCGGGTGTGCAAAACTCGTAAGCGCAATGCAATCCAAAATGCCACACCCAGGGGAATTGAGAACCTACCGTTTTTGGGGTGTTTGTAGAGGTTCTGTCCCCTTTCTTTTTGGGCATGACGATTGGTCCTCGCATGGCGCGACGCGAGCGCGAGACGAAAGCAACGGGAGCAAGCCATGTGTCATCGACTGTGTGCCTTCCTCGTCCTGGTTCTCCCACTCTGTGCCGAAGCAGGCGAGCCGGCCAAGAAACCCAGGCATACCAACCGCCTGGCAAGAGAGACCAGCCCGTACCTGCTCATGCACGCGCACAACCCGACGGACTGGTATCCCTGGGGGCCGGAAGCGTTCGCCAAGGCCAAGAAGGAAGGCAAGCTGGTGTTCCTGTCCATCGGCTACAGCTCGTGCTTCTGGTGCCACGTCATGGAGCGGGAATCGTTCAACAACGAGGAAGTGGCCAAGCTTCTCAACAAGGATTTCGTGTGCATCAAGGTGGACCGCGAGGAACGGCCGGAAATCGACCACATCTACATGACCGCGCTGACGATGTTTCAATCGGGAAGGGGCGGCTGGCCATTGTCGATGTTCTTGACGCCGGAAGGCCGGCCCATTTTCGGCGGCACCTACTGGCCGCCAGAGGACCGCGACATCAAGGGCGAGAAATCCTCCGGTTTCAAGTCGATCATCAAATTTGTCGGCGAGCTCTACAAGAAAAAGCCCAAGGAGATCGAGGCCCAGGCAGATCAGCTCAGCAAGGCCACGCTCATGGCCCTGGAACGTCCCGTTCCCGGCAACGCCATCGTGGCCCTCAACCGCGACCTCATCAAGGAGATCACCGACGACCTGAAGGAGAGCTTCGACCCGCAGTACGGCGGCTTCGGCTCGCGGACGCGGCAATTCAGAGGCCCAAAGTTCCCGACGCCTCCGTGTCTGCGCTTTGTCCTCAGCGAAGGCGAACGCCGCAAGTCGAAGGAACTCGTGTACATGGCCACGTTCACGCTCGACAAGATGGCCCATGGCGGCATCTACGACCAGCTCGGCGGCGGCTTTCATCGCTACAGCACCGAGCGCACCTGGACCATCCCGCACTTCGAGAAGATGCTCTACGACAACGGGCAGCTGGTCGAGGTTTACGCAATGGCCTACCGGCTGACGAAGAACCCTCTCTATCGCCGAGTCCTGGATGAGACGCTGGCCTATGTGCAGCGCGAGATGACCTCGCCGGAGGGCGCCTTCTATTCGTCGCAAGACGCGGAAACGCATCACGAAGAGGGGCGCTTCTACGTCTGGACCGAGAAGGAACTGCGCGAGGCGCTGCCCGACGCCGCCGACCGCAAGTTCATCCGCACGGTCTACGGTGCGACGGACGGCCAGCCTAATTTCGAGGGCAAGTATCACATCTTCACGCTGCCAAGGTCGCTCGCCGAGACGGCCACGGACCTCAAGATGGACGAAAAGCAGTTCCGGGCCCGCCTTGAGCCACTGAAGCAGAAGCTATTTGACGTCCGCGCCCGCCGTGATCCGCCGTTCCTGAACAAGATCGCGTTGACGGCATGGAGCGGATTGATGATCGCCGGCCTCGCGGAAGCGGGGCAGGCGCTGGACGAGCCGAAATACTTGAAGGAGGCCGCCCGCGCCGCCGATTTCGTGCTTGCCAGGCAGCGCTCGCCGGAAGGCCGGCTGTTTCGCACCTACGGGGCAGCACCGGGACAGAAAGCGCGCGCGGCCGTCAACGCCTTCGTCGAGGATTACGCCTTTCTGGTGCACGGCCTGCTGAACTTGCATGACGGCAGCAAGGACAAGAAATGGCTCGACGAGGCCCGCAGCCTCACCGACACGATGATCAAGCATTACGGCGATACCAAGGGGGGCGGCTTCTTCTTCACCGCCCACGATCACGAGAAGCTGTTCGCCCGCGCCAAGGACCAGTACGACGGCGCCCAGCCTTCTGGCAACAGCGTGGCGGCCCGCAACCTCGTGCGCCTCTGGGCGAAGACCGGCGACGACCGCTACAAGGTCGAGGCCGACCGCAGCTTCCGCGCCTTCGCCGGCGCACTCAAGACCAACAGCTCCGGCCTGTGCACCATGGCCGAGGCACTATCCCTGCACCTGGACGCCCAGGCCGCGCTCAAGAAGCGTTAGCTCCCTGCCTGTGCAGTCCCAGTTCGCACGCGCCGGGCCTGGCGCGTCGGTCGGGCGCCGACACTCCGTCTCCCCGGAAACTGAAGACATCTCTAGGGGTGGACGACACCGGGTCTCCGCAGTCGAGCCAGTTGCGTTGCTGGGCCGGCGGGGGGGGGCAGGCGCGGGGCCGCGGGGTGACGGGATGACGCGACGCGGGCGCGGAGAGGCCGGGCACGCGATGCGGACGGGGGACGGGACCA
>Ga0194131_10001743_pt1 | contig 36803 bp, 46 predicted proteins | sample TA2KigO120mmetaG_FD_148631 | JGI IMG/M metagenome (GOLD analysis project Ga0194131, IMG submission 148631) | Freshwater microbial communities from Lake Tanganyika, Tanzania - TA2015053 Kigoma Offshore 120m | ecosystem: Environmental > Aquatic > Freshwater > Lake | place: Tanzania: Lake...
CCCGAGCATCTCCAAAAACGAGCGCCTGCAACAAACCTCGGCTCATCAGGAATCTTAGATTCCTGACTGCCATCGAGGATTCACATCCTCGAGGTTTAAGCCGAGGTGGCGCATCGTTTTTGTGATTTATCTTTTTTATGGCGAGTTTTCTTTGTTTCTAGTAGTGAAATAGGACATGAGAAGAAGTGTGCCTACTATTATTGCTCCAACTGTTAATGTAATCAGTATCGGCGTGTCATGGCTATTTCCAATAGTTATGTATTGCAAATTTAAAGGTAAATATATTGCTGCTGTAATTAGAGCGATGATTAAAGAAAATCTTGAATATTTAGATTGATATTTTTCTTGAAACGCCAATATTGCAAACAGCACACCTATGAAGGCTAAAATTATTTCTACAATTATCACGAATATCGCGTACATTTGCGATTGATAATATTGAGGTAAAGAAATGATTATTGGAATATTTTTTATGAAAAAAATGATAAGAATGGCTCCGATAAGAAGATGGAACCAAGACTCTTTTTTCATTAGGTTATGAAAAGTTTATTCTTTTTAAAGCTATCTTAAGCTGTCAACACTATGAGCTAAAAGCTAGAGAGAGCAAAAGATGCCAGGAATGAAAGTGCTAGAGTAGCCAATAACGCAGTCACTAAATACAATGAGATGCCGTAGAGAAGGTTCTTAGAAAGATCGTATTTCTCCTTGAGAGGGTCTTTGCCTGCATCTACTGTGACTAATGCAACAGTCAAAATAAACATTATCTCTATTATATAAAGTCCAATCGAAATCTGAAGGAAATATGGAGGTATCATCTGCTCTACCTGGAAGAGCTTGACTAAGTTAACTGCTAATGAGCCGTATCCTTCAAGAGCGTTTGCGCCTTGTGTGGCCTGAATAATCTGTAGTTTGTTAAGGATAAATGTAATCATAGTGGAAAGGCCAACCACTATACCTGAGAGCAAAGGTGCGAGGAAAGTCATATTTGATTTCATATCCGAGACTATTTCTGCAAGAAGGTCTTTGAGCCTCTGATTTATTTTTTGGATATTTTTTACATATTCAGATATAGACATGAGAGACTGGGCAGCAATCTGAAGTCCTTTCTTTACAGATTCGACCAATATCTTCATTGAAGTAGCAATCAGTGTCGATGGATAATACGTCAAGGCGCCTCTTTTCTTATCGAATATTGCTGACTCGAGAGACATCCCCATTTGCTGAATATTCTGGTTTACAGTTGAGAAAAATCTATGAGTCATCTGTCCTTGAGTAGACTCTGCCACCCTGGAGAAAGCTATTTCTGCAGGCAAACCATCACCAAGACGATTTCCTAGCTGGAAAAGAGAAGTGGTAAATTCATCCTCAAGGATCTTTGTGTCCTCTCTTGCTTTTATCAATCCTTTAGTTTTAGCATTGTATGCTATGGCAAAGAAAAGTGCGATTGAAAGAGGGATAAAGAAGCTGAAAAGGGTACCTGCAAGCCCGAATGGGCCAGAGAACGAGCTGCCATTTGTTTTAAAATCAAAAAATTTAGTCGTTTCGTCATCATTTATGCCAAGCTCCTTGTATGTATAATCGCTTTGCAGACCTAAAGGTGCAGTAATAAAAGAAGCTTGGAGAATAAAAGGAATTATGCCAATTAAAAAAAGAGGAAAAGCTATCACAAAAGCTTTTTTCCAAGGCTCTCTTGAAGCAAATTGCTTGTATTGAGGATTTAATTCTAACATCGCAGACTCTCCATATCCTCCAGGCCTCTTCAGAAGGACTTCTGATGTCAGATAGAAAACACCAAAGGGAATAATGACATTGAAGATGACAAGGACATGATACCATTGGATTATGCCTCCTAGAAGAGTTGAAGCCAGAGGCAACAAGGCAAGAGCTAGAGTTGGCAAGATTATTCCTAGCATGTAAATGTTAGTAAGGGGAGAACGTATTTCCCTTGAATACTTGAGCATCTTTTCGTAAACTCCGTCCAGTATGACTGTAAGGGATTTCTCAAGAATCTGTATCCTTCTCGTTTCTGAAGTCTCGAAAAGAGAGGACTCTATGAGATGAAAAGATTCAATGAACTCTGGTGCATCTACTCTCCAAAATTCCAAATAAGCGTCAAGAGACTGTTTTATAGTAGGATATTTGGCTACCTCCACGTTGTAAAAAATCTTCTTGAAATCCAGAGCCAGAGGGCCTTCTAGATGGTCTGCAGCAAAAGCTATGGCTCTTTCCAGATTAGATGTATGCTTCATATATACGACGGTGTAAAGAACAGCCGGGACCATTTGAGAAGATGCCTGCAGTCTCCATGAATTGGCAAGACGCTGAGGCATTGAGTAAGTGTAATAGAAAATAAACATACTTGCAATGAGTCCAAGGAGGACAAATGTGACAAGACCTCCAGAGAGAGTACTAGGAGAAGTGATGAGATATATCGCTACTGCGATGAAGATTGTTGAGAAAAATACTACTAACATCGATAATAGGGCTAATGTAATAACCTGACTAGGTGTTACATCTATATGTCCTCTATCCAAAGTTGACTGTATTCTCACCCTGTCCTTTTCAGCAATCTTGAGATGGATAAAATTACCCAGAGATCTTGCCCATCTTTCATAATTATTTATATCGGGAATCATCTCCTGCTTAAATTTTGAATAGTCTTTTGAGTAACTATCTTTCTTTTGCGAGTCAATCTGCTGCTCTATTTTCCTGCTATATTTCCTAAGGATGTCCTCTGTTGATACCATCTTTTTATACTGAGAAAACTGAATTTGCACAGACTATTTCTTTAATAGAGATACGCAAATTCTGTTTTCGAGGTGTTCAAGAAACCTTGTTTTCTTGACAACGTGGAGAGGTAAAGCTATATTATAAATCTATAGAATACTTTGAAAAACTCTTTATAAGAAGATATTTGACTATCCTTTTGTTTATCCGATAATAGTATAAGACCTAAATATCTCAATTTTTAAGGCCTTATACTTAAGGAGAGTTTCATTTACGATGTTTTTTCGACTTTATTCTATTCTTTACAAAGAAGTATAAAATAATTATTACTGTGGCAATTATTATCCAGACAAGAGAGTCGTTTATTCCAGAAGTTACTTCAGAGATAGCAGATCCTGTAATAAGAGATTTCTGTACTTCTTTTGGCTCACTTATGCCTTTGAGAGTAATGTTGATTGCAGAGTCTGAGACTGAGTTTACTTTAAGAGATAGGTCGTACAGAGTATCGTTTGTAAGATCTAATCTAGAAGACTCATTTGTCTTAAGGAATACATGCTGAGGTTCAGACTTAACCTCAAAATAACCTTCTTTCAGGTCTTTGTTAATTTTTAGGAGTGTTACTGAATGAATCTCGTTATTAATCACAAATGATATCTTTTCTCCTTCCTTAAGATTTTGAGTGTAGCCTGACTCCAGCTGAGTTGAGTTGATGGCCCAGACTTTAGGCAATATTGTCACTCCTCCGCCGCCTCCCCCGCCTCCCCCTGCTCCTGAACTGCTTCCACCTCCACCGCCTCCACCGCCACCGCCACCTCCACCGCCACCGCTTGATGGAGGAGGTTGAACTGGGGGTTGAGTAGGTTCTGGAGAGAGAGGTGAAACTCCTGCTCGACTCTCATCATAGAGCTGTTCTACATCTGAAGAAGAAAGTACTCGAGAATATCCGTAGATGGAAACCTTGTCAATCTTGCCTCTGTAATTAAGCCAACCAGTAGAAGTTGCAAAAGGATCCCATCCTAAAGCCCAACCGGTGCCCAAGGTATAGAAATACTCAGAAGAGTATGGCTCTTGGGTGAATTCCCTAGAGTTCACTTTCTTTCCGTCGAGATATACGTTCTCAGTCCTATTTGAATATGTCACTGCTATGTTATGCCAGAGAGAATCATTGACAGGCTTATCTGAGACGTATCTTCTGCTATCTGGATTGTCACCTGCACCAAAATTGTCCCAAAATAACGAAGCTCTCAGCCTGCCATCATGACCTATATAGATTGCCGGGAGAGCTCCTTTGATCGGCTCTTCTGGAGGAAGACTCGAAGATTGGCCTAAAATAACTCCACTTGAAGAATTAGTATTAAACCAAAGAGAAATAGAGACATTGTAGGCGTTTGCATCGTATTTTTTCCCTATCTCCGGATAGTTGAATGGGAAACTTGCAGTTGACATCTCTGCGTAAGAACTGCCATCAAAAAGATAAGAAGGATTGTCTTCCTCTATAGATATACTTATGTTGCCTTTTGCCTTTAGATGCTTTCCATTTATCGAAGAGTCTAGACCATGGAAAAACTCTGGATCCTCATCTGCGCTAAACCATCCAAGCATCCAGGTTTTCTGAATTTTTGTCTTTATCTCGGGAAATGAAGATATGCAGGCCCCCTGGGAACATCCTATATCGCAAGCAACCAATTTTCCTAAAGGCATGTCCTGGTCACAGAAAAACTCTATCAATGAAGCAGTATTAATACAATTATCCACATAAGTATATCCAAAAGAAGTCGTGTTTGATTTTGTGAAAGGCTTGTTTCCATCGTCCAGGTCTGTGCATTGAGGAGCAGGTTTGGGATTGCAAACACCTTCAGAACATCCATATTCACATTGAAATTCTTCCGATGTTACCCAATCTCCATCGCAGTAGAATTCAGCAGCCACATTGGGGCCTCTACATCCATCAGCGTAATCAATACCATTTTCTTTTTCTCCGAAATATCTGGCAATCCCTTTTTCACTATGATTTCTGTTGTCAGAGTCATAACAGAGAGGCATAGGAACTGGAAGGCAGGCTCCTAGAAAACAAGCGCTTTCGCAAAACCTGAGCTCAGTGTACGGTAGAGAATTATTGCAAAACATCTCTGCAACTGTTGTTGAATTAAAGCATCCATCTGTGAATGAGCCAAGATTGTAGTTAACTTTTCCTCTGAGAGCAGGATTCGCGCTGTCGGTATCAGTACAGAATAATTCTTCAATAAACGCATCAGTTCCTGAAATCTCTATTTTGGGAACATTGCTCTTATCTGCATTAGCTAGTAAATTTTGTACAAATTCTTCTTCTTCAGAAAGTGCGGAAGTGAAGGGAAGCAAGGCTAGAATTATGAACACAAAAACTACTATCTTAAGCTCTCTAAACATCTCTATTTGAGTTTTTTTAAATATATAAACTTTCCCATTATAGTAACTATTAAGGGACAATAAACTAGAGCAGAGTTAGATTTAAGTATAAGAGCGTATTTTAGGAAATATGATAAGGAAAGAGGGAAAAAAAGGATTTATAGCCAGCGATACCCTTGTGCCTTGGATAATTGTAGTGCTTGTAATAGTCCTTGGGTTGATAGCCTATGGGATAGTCTCAGGAAAACTACAGCGGTTCTTTGATGTGATAAGAGATTTCTTCAGAGGAGCAAGATGAACAAAAAGGCGGAAACACAGACAGGATATCTTGTGCCTCTGATAGTGGCATTGATAGTACTTGCATTAGTCGTAGTAGGAATATGGGCAATATCAAGTGGAAGGATAAATTTCTGGAAAGACCTTCCTGTGCCAGGAGAGAAAAATGATACGATAAAAGTGGAGAGCACAACTTTCAGGTATATAATCTCAGATGATGCAGTTGAATATTATACCGGGACTGAATGGCAAGGTTTTAAAGGCAAGAGCTTGGATATAGGGAACAAAAGAGTAGATTATGATGATATTAGAAGGCAGTTTAAAAGTTATTTCCACGTTATAAGACCTGAAGAGAGAATTGAAATAACCCGATATCAGAAGAAAATATACGATGGTGGGGAATATGGAGAAGTGCCATGGTTAGATGCAGTTTTATTTCTTATAGAAGATGTTGTACCAAATGGAATAAGAGAAAAGGGGAATGTGTTTGGAGTATTGGCTAATAGTGCTAATAAGGGAGACTCTAAAAAATATGGTCAGTTCATAGTAAATCAAAAAGGAGAGATATTTATTAACAAAGTCAAACCAGACCTAGAGTTAGAAGGCAATTTCAAAAAGCAGAGTTCATCTGAAGAGCCTTATAAGATGATAGTTGAGAGAGCGATAGAATGGAGAGACAGAGTATTGAAGAAACCTGTGGAACTTTCATGGAGGGTCGTTGAAAAAGGGAAGGAAGAGAAGAAAGAAAACGGTAAATTCTGCACGGAAAAAATAAGCTTCCAAGGAGAGATTTCACTCGTAGTGAGACTTGAAAAACCTGCAAATGGAGAGACATGTTGATGAATAAAAAAGGTTTGACAAGGAAAGAGCTGATGCAGTTGGTATTGTGGATTTTGTTCATAGTCATAGCCGGAGGAATGGTGTACTTTGTCTTGCAGAGAGTCTCATCTTAGCGGATTATTGAAGTTAGATATATAAACATCTGTTTTATTGTTAGTATATGAAAAGAGCAGGTGTCGCATTTGTTATGTCAAGGAACTTGACTAAAACTCCAGCTTTTAAGCTGGAGTTGTTCCTTGAGCATCCAAAAAAAGAGCGCCTGCATCAAACTGCGGCTTTTAAGCCGCAGTGGCGCATCGTTTTTTTGATTATTTCTGCTATCGCCGTATTCTTTCTGACTTTGATATCTGTACAAGGAATCTCTGAAGGGACTGCTTTTCCTGATGGTAAATATTGCAAAGACAGTGACGGCGGAATATTCTCTTTCCAGAGAGGAGTAGTAGATTCAATAAATTTTTTAGGAATCCCAAAAAAGTATGAAGACAGATGTCTAGATATGAAAGGGAAAAGTTTTGTAAGAGAGTATTATTGCGATAATGAGAGAGGAAAATGGCAGGAGATGCCTTGCCATAGTGGATGTGACTTGAGGAAATGCATGCCTTCAAAAGTAAGCATAAAACTAGAAATGACTAAGGAACATTATGCTGCAGGAGAACTGATCGAATTGGCAGGGTACAAAAAGCTTGATTCCAAATCTGGTGCAGGCGCGGAAAAAATATCGCCTCTTACAGGAAGAGCCGTTGGTATTGGTAGTGAGGGGAGTGGTGGAGGAAGTGGAAGCGGCTCAGGATCTGAAAGATATTGTGCTTCAACACAATTGTTTGCCAAATTTTCTCTTGAAAATGCCAGACAAAAAAGGGAACTGGCTTCCCTGCAGAGGGACCTAAATTCATTGGCAAAGGAATCTTGCTCATCAAACAGTGAGTTTTTTGAAGAAGAAGTGGTGCCTTTGATAGAGATGAGAAAAGAGCTTCTTATAGAACTTATCCGCAGGTCTCCAGTTGCAGCACTTGAGACAAAACCTCTCCCTTCTCATTTTACAGAGAGGCTTAGTGATGAAGAGAGAATAAGTCTATTGGAAGACAGGAGTCCAAAAGAGGGTTATTTTGATATTGTCCATGAAGAAGATGGCAATGGGCTTGGCAAGAAGTTTCATTATTATTTACGTACTCAAGGAGATAATCAGAAGAAATATGAAGCTTTTCTTGCTCATGGTGAGCTACAAGAGCATCCCGGCTCTAAAGTCATTGTGCAGGGCCTTGCCTTAGATAATGTTCTGGCATTGGATGATTCTCCTGCAAAGACGCAAGTCATTGATAAACCAATCACTCCAGCTCAGGAAAACCTTGGCAAGCAACGCGTCCTTGTCATAGTATCCAAAATAGAAGGCGTTCCTGCTCCTACGAGTGTTGAGGAAGCAAGGAAAGTTGTATTTGAAGAGGTGCAGGGATTTTATGATGATACATCATATGGAAAAACAGAACTTATTGGAAAAGTCATTGGACCATATGACTTAAAGTATTCAGAAGATAATAAGTGCAATGAAATAAAACTTCTTCTAAAAGAGGCGTTTAACCGTAAAGATATTGAATCGTTTGATTATGACCGACTTATCCTTGCTGTGCCTTGTACTCCTGGATGTAATTGTGCTGGAGGATCTGGAACTGTTGGGAAGATGATGAATTATGAACTTCCTAATGGAAAATATGCAAATTTTAGTGCTTCTTGGGACTTTGTTTTCTCTAAATTTGTTGTATCCCATGAACTGGGGCATAATTTTGGAGCCCATCACGCAAACAAATATGAGTGCAGGAAGGATGCGGCAGATTATAGTGGGCTTGAAGTATATGGTCCTGCAAAATCATGTGAGAATATGGAGTATGGAGATTCATACGATGTAATGGGTGGCGGTGGCTCATTCAATGCGCCCCATCGCTCCGAGGCAGGATGGCTTTCACCAGAGAATACTAAAACTATTGAAGAAGGAACTTTCGTTCTGCGGCCACTTAATAAGAAAGTCTCTCCCGGGACACTCCAGCAGATCCGCATACCTGTCAATTTTGAGTCTGGATTTTACTTTCCACCCGAAAATATCTTTTATACTGTCGAATTGAAGTTGCCTTCCAAGGAGGATAAACTCTCTGCGCCTACTGTTTTTCTCCATCTTGCAAAAGGCTCTGATGATGGAAGTTTTACGTTCTTACAGACCACTCTCTTTGAGCCAAGTGCAACTTCCGAAACTATAATTAATCCAGATGGGACACAAATCAAAGAGATACAGACCCATAATTCTTTGAAGATACTGAGTCCTTACATTGATCCTTGGAATGGAGTGCAAATAAGCCTTGTTAGTATAAGCGAAGAAGGGGCGGAGATAAAGGTTGAGAAGTTACAGAAATCTGGCATTAATTTTCAGAAACCTCTTGTTCATTATAATTTTGATGAGCAGACACAACCAAAGGTTCTGAATTTGGATGCTGATGGATATAGTACTGGACGCTTTAAAGACTCCTCTGAGAATGGTATTTATGCAAAAATTAAGGACAAGGTTCTTCGTATTGGAGGAGGGGTATACGTTATGCAAGACTCAGCTTCCCAAAATTATGATAAAATACCTTCGCATATCTCTCTGAGTAATTATCCGCTTTCCTTTATCCAGACACAGAATAAGTTCACTGTTTCACTTTGGGTACATCCACAATCTTTTTCTTCATTATCTACATCTGTTTATTCAGGCAAGGGAATATCGATTCATATAATGGAAAACGGGGGAGTGTGGGCCAGTTCTCTTTTCAAGAATGTCCTTTATAGTTCGCCTTCTTACCATTCTGTTTTCTTAGCAGAAGTTGAGTATCGTGAACCTCTTAAGCTCATGGAATGGCATCATATTGTCGTTCGTTATGATGGGTCTGAAATGTCTCTTTTTGTTGATGGAGTACTGCGTGATAAAAAATCTTCTCAAAAAATATACCCTATAGATTCTTCAAGCGAGTCTAAAGAGCATCCTCTTACAAAAGTTCATTTTGGAAGGTATGGGGACCATATCCTAGGTCCCTATTATTCTGAAGGGATATTCAATGGAGTATTAGATGAATTTAGTATATATGCGCGTGCGCTTGAGGACAAGGAAGTTGCTTCTTTGTATTCCGATTTCTCTCGTCAATCTGTAGACTTCAGTCTTGCTCACAGATCCTCACGTTCCTTTATTAAGAATGATTTGGATGAGAAGATATTTGGGTCATTGCGAATCTATTTGGAGAATTATGATCCTATCACAAAAACCTGGAGCCCATACAGTCTTGCTCACAGATCCTATTTTGAGAAAAGTCACAAGATTATCCTTCCTCCTCGTTCATCTACATCTATACACTATATTTTCAATTCTAAGGGATATGTAGTATGGGGACCTGGAAATTACAGGGTGTATGCATCATTTGAAGAAGATCAGGTCTCTGATAAACGAAAAGGAAAAATAATTACGGAGAATTATGTTCAGTTTGAAGTCAAATCTTAATCGTTTATTGACTCTGACGCAATCATTATAAAGCAGTTTTGTATGATATTGGAATGATAAAAGGGGAAAAGAAGGATGTTAAATGGGGCAAGAGGGGCGCGCTTGAAGCATCAGAGACGGGAGAATGGACTCTGTTCATTATTGCTGCAGTAATATTGCTGGCATTTGTAGGGATACTTTATGCTCTTCTGAAAGGTTCTAGTGAGGATGATATATGCAAATTGTCTGTGCTTGGAAGGGCGACAACTCCTATAAGCGAGACGCAGCAGGCAATTCCATTGAAATGCGTAGCTAAAAAAGTATGCTTCAACGATGGCAGAGGGAAATGCGAAGAGTCATTGTTGGGAGAGAAAGGAGTCAAGGAAATAAAATTGCCCAAAGTAGATGTAGAAAATGAAGAGGCACTTGAAAAAGCTGCAGAGTTAATAGAAGAAGAAAGTGCAAGGAAAATGTATGAATGCTGGAAGACAATGGGAGAAGGAAAGCTTGACCTTTTCAATGGGGTGAAAGTATCTTTTGGTATTGATCCGGTAAGAACTACTTGTGTGATATGCTCGCGTCTTGTAATAGATAAGAATGTGCCTTTAGAAGTCTTGGAGAGAGTCGATGTCAATGATTATATGAAGACACATCCAGTCACTTCCGGGAGCAGCATAACATATCTTCAAGCATTCACTGGAAGCAAAGACGTGAAAGGATATGCAAAATTCAATGAAGAAGTATTCAAGGTAGATGACAATGGCAGTTTTGATAATTCAAAGCTTGTTGAACAAAATGAAAACATTGCTAAGGGCTTGAAAGATAAAAGAGACAGGGAAATTGCCGAAACTGCCAAATTGGATGTTGGTCCTTCCTCAGGCAGGGAAAATAGAGAGCTTGCTTTTGTATTCATGCAGATAAAACCGAAGAGCTATTCAGAAGTGCTGGGCAATATGGCAAAGACTGGGGGATTAGTAGTTGGGAGCACATTCATGACTCCCGTAGTAAAGCCTGTCCGAATGCTCACTACGAAAATATTGTGGAATCCAGTAGGAATTATTGCAACAGGCGTTGCAGGAGTAGGCATTGCAGGATATGGGGCGTATAATGTAAAGCAGGGGCAATTGACTGCTGCAGGATATTGCGGAGAATTCACTACAAAAGAAAAAGAAGAAGAGAAAAGGAAGGGGTGCTCGATGGTGCAAGGATTGAACTATAATAAAGAGGAAATAAATGCACTTTGCGCAAGTATCCAGGGAAGACTCTATGAGTAAGGGAACCTCAAGAACTTACGTTCTTGATGGCCGTCAAGGATTTAGAATCCTTGAGGCTACGTTACCCTCATTAATGTTCTTGGAAGGTAAACGGAGGGTAAATGGATAAAAAAGGGCAATTGAAAGAAAATACTCTTGGGGTGATAATAGCAGTTATAGGGATAGTGATAGTATTCGGAGGAGCAGGATTTTTACTTTATAATTATTTTACTCTGTCTTCAGAGCAGAGGCAGGAAGAAGCAAAGGGTTTGCTTGATGTCCTAGGAGCAAAGTTAGAAAAATTAGAAGAGGGAAAGAATAGCAGTTTTCTTGTGAAAGGGCCATGCGAGGGAAATAGTCTAGGAGATCTTTGTTATTGGTATCTGACAGGATGGAGTGTTGGAGAACAAGACAGGCCTCAGAGATGTTTTTTCAATAGTTGCATATGCGTGTGCAAAGCTGAGAATAAGGAATCTTCGATAAACAAGAGAGAACTTGTTGAGGCGTGCCAGAACGGCGAGACTGGATATTGCAAGGCAGTAAGCACAGAAAAAATAGAAGTATCCAGCGTACAAAAAGTAGATGGAGATATCATTGCATATAAAGAGGGTTTTGATGTTAGAGGGCCTAAAAAGGATGCAGTGAAACCATTTATATCTTTCAGGACAAATCTTATCGAGTTGATGTTGCAGAGAAATCCTGGGGGTCTGAATATTAGCCGAGTATGACAAAGATAAATGGAAAGAGAGGGGCGAGTGATATCCTGCATTCTACAATAGCATTTATTTTCATCCTTCTTTTATTTACATTTGGGATGTGGTATTATATCTATCAACAGAAGAGTGGAGCATCTGTCTGGGAAGATTATTATGCAAAACAATTAACTATAGTCATGAATTCTGCGAGACCGGGAGATATCATAGTATTAGATGTCCATAAAGCAACAGAAATAGCACAGAAAGCAAGCGTGTCTTTTGAGTCTATATTCTTAATCTCAGACCAAGAGACTTGTGTAAGGCTTTCACAAGGAAGAAAGACATGTTATTCTTTTTTCAACAGAGTCGACGCGGAAATAGAGTTAAGGACAGGTGTGCCTGGAAATGTGATTGAAATAAAGGTATTGGAGGAAAAAGAATGAACAGAAAAGCAGCTGCAGGCGACCAAACAATTAGCTTTGCATGGATATTCATGCTGTTCTTCATAGCAATCATGCTTGTCGGAGGAGTCGTATTATTTTTTGGCTCTGACATAGATATCAGAGGGATTGAGAGTGCCCAGATGTCTAATAAGGTAAAAGATTGTATCATCTCTGGCAAGATAGACATGAAAAATAAATTAGAATTAGAAGAAATAGAGAAGAAATGCGGAATAGATGAAAAAGTATTAACTGATTATTTTTTATTGTCCATAAGCAAGGAAGAAGAACAGTTGATAAAAATAAAAGACGCGACCTCTTGTGACTTCAAGGGAACTGAAGACAATCCATATTATCCAAGGTGTAGAGATGATAGTTTTATATTTAATGGAGAAAGTTATTCGATAAAAGTTGGTAGCCATCAATTTTCAAGGAGAGGATTAGGATGAATAAAAAAGGACAGACCGAGATAAGCAAGACGATGACATTCTTTCCTGTATTCATACTACTTTTTGTGATACTTCTATTATTTTTTGCGTTGACTTTCGCAATAAGCGCAGTCAAGAGAGTGCAAACCCCTTTCTTGATGGCCTCTGCAGAAAAAGGAAATTCTATATTATTTGAAACAATCACTGTCGATGGAAAAAAGGTATTGTTCATTGAAGGCCTGTTCATCTATCATGGGAAGAAGACAGGCCTGGTAAGTGATCCTTCATTTGAGTGGAATTTTTTACATGCAGCGCAGGCCATGTTTGAGAAAAATGCAAAAAAGGACATTACTGGAATAAAAGGCTATTCCAAGATATGTCTTATGGCTGGCATAGATGAGGGAAAGAAAAGCAGAGGATTGGCTTTTGTGATGCATGAAGATGGAAGAGTCGTAACAGGAGACAATCAAAGAGGAGATATACTTATGTCTAAGGCAGTCGTATATGATTTTCCATCAAAAAGGCTTGAGAGCATATCATTGATAGTAGATGGAGAGAGGAAGATATTGTCTTATTATTATGGAAAATGCTATAGGAGTGCAGAATGAGGAGAATAGGAAAGAGAGGAGATGTTCCCACAATATTGCTTGTCCCTATAACTCTAATTCTAATAATCGCCGCGCTGTTTTATTTCAGGAGCTATAATGGAGAGATACAGAACAAATCATCAGAAGTCGCGGAGATAATAGAAGAAGTCACTCTGAGCCAAGCTACTTTGGAGAAAGTATCAGAACTTATAGGTGAGGAAGCTTTAGCTTCAGAGAGCGATGACATGAAGAAGAAGTTTCAGGAGATTGCGGCTGGTCATGATCTAAGGTGGAATGGAGTGGGAAACTTCTTCGCCAAGATAAGGACAGGAGATTTTGTATTTGAGAAAAAAGAAAAGTCTTATATATTGGAGATAAAAGGGCTTTTTGTGCAGTCAGAAAGAGGGGCCAACAAGATGAAGAGAGGATTTGATATAATAAAGAAATTTAAAGAGAGAGATGGATAAGATTTATAAAGAACTTTGTCGTGGGAGAGGGATGAATAGAAGAGGGCAGGAGCTGTCTGTTGGCACGCTTATATTGATTGTATTGGGAATAGTCCTATTAGTATTGCTCATTTTAGGATTCTCTCTTGGATGGAGCAATCTTTGGGAAAAGATAAACATATTCAGCAGTACAACAAGCCTTGAAAGTATTGCCCAGAAATGCAGCCTTGCAGTGACATCAGGCAGCTTGCTTTCATATTGCGAGAGTTTTACTCAGATAACTTTTGAGGGAAAAAAGCAGTATGTAAATTGCGAGTATCCAAAACTCAATCTAGATAAGACTCTTACTTGCTCTAGTGAACCAAGAAAGAAGAACAAGTGCATAGAATTGATAAAGGCAAAGTTTGCTGACCAATTCAAATCTGACCAGGAAGAAGCATTTTCCGATAAATGCACCAGTACTACTGACTTGATAGTCAATGGAGATTCATGCTCGAGTTATTGCAAAGATGTAAAATTTGCGGAGATAAAGCAGAAAGCAGCTTGATAAAAGATTTTAAATAACATAAAGTTCTGATTTTCTCATGAATAAAAGAGGAATGGAGTTGGCTATCTCTACTTTGGTACTGATAGTCATAGGACTTATGCTGCTTATTGCATTAATTTATGCCGCAACTATAGGATTTGATAAATTCAGAGGGACATCTAAACCTTTTATAGATACTGCAAATGCAGGGGCGGTAAAACAGGCCTGCTCAATAGCATGCAAGCAAGAAGATAGGCTCACGTTTTGTTGCAAGAACTATACATTGGAAAAAGAAACAGTCAAATGTGATGATAATAGACTTGAAGTTGGATGTTCTCTAAGCTGCAATGGATTTTCCTGCTAGTCTATTTACCGAATTTAATCTTTAATTTGAATGCTGGTCCAAATCCTTTCGCATTTGGATCTTGCTTAGGAGTGTTACATACTGAGAGAGAGAACTTGGCGCCTGAGATTTCTTTATTACAATAATCCTGATACGATCTCTGGACTTTTTCTGCTTTCTCTTTGAGTGAAGGAGGGAGCTTTGTCGCCCAATCATTGCTACCTATCTCAAATTTTTCTATTGGAAGGCATTTTTTAAATTCAGAATCAGGATTAGAGAAGGGAGGAGATGGGGGTAAAGCTGGCGGGGCTCCACTACCCTGGCTTGCTGAACCCGAACCCTGAATCTCAGGGGTAAGTGTTAAAGGGCCGAAAGAGAATAGACTACATCCCTCATTGTCTGAATGCTTCTCTAGTTTAAGTTTTAGTTTAATTTCTGGAATAAATAATTCATCTCCTAGTTCAGACTCAGATAGTAAATTCGAGAGAGGCTTATCGGGATCGAGAGTCATCATAGAGGGATTGCATGCGGTCCCAGGCCCATTACATCCTTCAGGACATAGAGATACTGATCGTGAAATCTTTCCATCTATGCAAGAATATTCTATATGTTTATTGTTCAAACAGGAATCCTTATGCTTTGTCTTGAAAAACCAATTGCTAGATTGCACTTCTCCAGATATCTTCCTATTCTTCCCATTATCAGAATCTGTGCAAGCATGCTGTGATGAATCATGGCTTGAAATCAATGAAGATAAGATAATCAAAACGGTGATTGAAACAATGATTAAACTCTTTCTCATACAAGTCTTTATAAGAATAAGTATTTAATGTTTACTAAAAGATTCTGTTTTACTTCATCTTTGCGCTTGTAATTAGAGAAGTTTACTTCTCTTGGAGAGACTTTACTATGTCAAGGAACTTGACTAAAACTCCAGCTTTTAAGCTGGAGTTGTTCCTTGAGCATCCAAAGCACGAGTGCCTGCAACAAACCACACTCTTCAGAGTGTGGTGGCACATCGTGCTTTTGATTTTACCTATAAATTTAAATAACCTTGCAAATTGACCTTTTTATGGGTACTTCCTTAACTGATTATCGTAATTATGACCAAGGAATTCTTGAAAAAAGGGCAACACTTCCTACTTTAAGAATTAGTGCGCCTCTTAACAATTCTCTTTTTATAATTGCCCCTTATGGCAAGGGGTTAGCATTGTATTCTTCACATCACGATTTTCCTCTTTCTACAACCCTCTTAGCTCGGGCAGAAACTTATATTACTCAAGAAGGAGCTGTAGTACGCGCGAATACTCCTCGACTTATAGTTCTAGAAGAGGATCGCAACTTAATTTATGAACGAGATCCAGAAACTTTCCCTATAATTTTTAAGGATTCTGAACCTACCAGGGCTCACGCGTTCATGAGTGAATATATCAAACAGTGTTATGAGGCTGCGCTTCGTGCTGCTGGGCAGAAATCTTAACACTCTTATTTTTTTATCGAAACTCTTATAAATTACTTTTCTCTTGCACATCTATGGATTATGGAATGCCTGAAAGAAGAAAGAACAAGAATGATAAAAGAGCTAAAGCAAGATTTAATCGATTCAAAATAGGTGGAGCTCTGCGCAGCGCAGAACGTCAGAAAAAGCCTCAGAGTTGAGAGTTATAGCTTCTTGGATGATTCAATCTATCTATCCCTATATAAATTGCTAAGACTCCGCCAAAGATTCCGATAATGGCAATCCACCATTTTATTAAGAAGAACTGGGTAAATAACCCGATTATAAGGATGGTCGTACTAGTTACTATGGCCAGAATTCCGAGCAAGATATAGGAGTATGCACAGAACTTGACTCTTTTTGTCATGTCGGGAACCGATGAAAACCACACCTTTCAAGGTGTGGTGGTTCCCGAGCATCTCCAAAAACGAGCGCCTGCAACAAACCTCGGCTTTTAAGCCGAGGTGGCGCATCGTTTTTGTGATTTTAGTTCTTTACTGTTTCAATGCTTTCTATTATTAACTTTAATGTGTAGAATAGAATCAGAGGACCAATGATTACACCAAAGATTCCAAATATTGGGACGCCTCCAAGTATTCCTATCAGCATCACAAGAGGATTTATCTTCGCTTTATCTCCAATTATCTTGGCCACAAGGAGTCCATCTATAATTATGCTGATTATCAGACCAGTTGTGGTGATTATAACTCCAGCATATATGTCCCCTATTGCAAAATTATATAGGGCCAGAGGTATCCAGACTAGACCAGGTCCAAGGAGAGGTATAAATGCGAAGATTGCTATAAAGAATGAGAACAAGATGAAATAGTTTGTTCCAGCTATCTTAAAACCAATCAGTGCAACTATGAACTCAATTGCCGCTATAAGAAGATACCCTCTTACGATACTATCAGTGGCGTCTGCAATCTCCTTAGCAACTCTTTCTTTCTCCTTGAATGGCAAGTAGTATCGTAGAGCAGATGATAAAGATGACCAGTTAATGAGAATGTAGTAGGCGCCAACTAATGTTATAATCGTGCCTATGACGAAAGATGGCAGTCCTATGATAATTTCTTTTATTACCGGCGCTATAATAAAGACTATCTGATTTTGCAATTCTTGTATGTCAAGATTAAGATAAGTTAAAGGCTTCCAAGATTGCAGGAACAATATCAATTGATCCATTGAGTCCGAGTTTATGGCTGAGAGTATCTCTTTTGCAAGGGTGCTTGTTAAATAGACTAGGGGAATAATCAATACAAGCAACGGCATTGCCAAAGCCAGAACTGCAGCAATGAACTTGTTCGTCTTACGAAGGAGAAGAAGATAAAGTGGCTGCATAAGGAATGCGAGCACAAAAGCAGATATCAAAGAGATAAAGAAGGGCTGGACAATCCGGAAAGATATAAAGAATAGAATGGCCATTACTGCCCAGAAGAAAATATGGTAGAGATGTTGTGGCACCTTTTTTTCCATAATTAACCTATGGTGCAAATATTAATAAATGTTGTTCTTTTTTCCAATATATGGAGTTGTTTCTTATCATCTTAACCCTGGCCTGGCTGATATTTGCAAGCATACAAGACCTTAGAACAAGAGAAGTGGCAAACTGGCTGACTTTCTCACTTATCGTATTTGCACTTATATACAAAGCATTTTATTCTGTAGCAAAAAATGAGTGGAGTCATTTTCTTTTGGCTTTGGCAGGATTTGGGCTTTTTTTCATCCTTGCACATATATTCTATTATGGAAAAGTTTTTGCGGGTGGAGATGCTAAGCTCCTTATGGGGATAGGGGCCTTGCTGCCTTTTGAAATATGGGGAGATTATTTTTATCTGACTACAACTTTCCTATTCTTTCTCTTCCTTTCAGGAGCAATCTATAGCTTGGTCTACAGCGCTCTTACTTCAGTAAAGATGAGCAAAAAATTCATTCCGGCTTTTGGGAAAAACTGGAGAAGATTCAGACTTATATGGCTCATCCCATTGATTTTCTCCATTTTTCTCTTTTTTGTGAAGCCATCTTTGGAAGCATGGTTCTTGATAAGTGCCTTCTTCTTTTTCTTGCCTTTAGCCTATATATACCTCAAGTCTTTTGAAGAAGAGTGTTTGATTGTTTTACTTTCTCCAAATAGACTTTATGAAGGGGATTGGCTTGAAAAAGATGTCAAAATAGGTGGAAAACTCTTAAGGAAGAGCATTCATGGCCTCTCATCAAAAGATATTTCCTTTCTTAGAAGTAATGGGAAGAAAGTATGGATAAAACAAGGAATACCATTTGTACCGGCATTCCTGATAGCATTCCTCATCATGGTATTCTTCGGGAGCGACGTATCAGAGGCAATTCAGGATTTGATTCTTTTTTTATCTTGATTGGCTTTGGTTTCTCTTCTGGTTTTATCTTCTTGACAAGGGATTTCAAGTCATCCAAGGATGATTTTTTGCGAGGAGAGTTCAGGCTAACGGGAGAGTCGTAAACTGGGAGGATATCTATAACTGCCTCTCCAAATTTTTCTTCAACTGGCATCTCAGTTGATTTTGCCTTGAGATTGTCTTTGAGCAGTTTTGCCACTTTTTGCGCAAGAGTGAAAGCTTCTGCTGGCAGCTTGTCGGGTGATTCTACAGCCTTCTTTGGAACTATAAGAGTATGGCCTTCTGAGACAGGATTTATTTCCAAAACTGCTATTGCTTCACTATTTTCTTCGATTACGACAGTCTCAAAGTCCTTATCGATCATCATCCTATAAGGGCTTTTCTGAGGGCTCCCGCTTTTACCTGCCTGTGATTTTTGCTGATTGAGCATAGACTCAATCGCTTCAGGGGACATAGAGTCTATCTGAACCTGGGCCTTAACTTTTTGGTCGGGTGGAAGATGCTGGATCTGCTGGGAAAGCTGAGCTTTTAACTCTTTTACTTCTTCAGGTGTCAATGTCATGATGATTGAAAGAGAGACGGGTTTAAAGAATTAATGGGGAGAGGTTTATAAACACTCGTAGAAATCCTCTACCTTTAGGTAGAGGTTAAAACCCGAAGGGTTTTATGACTTATAACTTTTTTATGAATATTGGGAGGGTAAATCTCTAAGTCAGAAAAAAGGAAAGAGATTTTGGAATGGCATATAGTATTATTTTGGGAACTGCTTTTTAGTTTGAGGCAAAACTTCTTACGAAAGGTATAAACTTTAAGAATTTTGAGAATGTATTTCTCTTGACATAATTTTTTCTGATAGTATCCTGAAAAATTCTATCAAAGTCGCTGCCCTTTCTTCTTGAATTGTATTTTTCTTTCTCTCTTCTTCTGCTTCATGGAGCTCTGAAATTATCATTTCAAGGCCTATAGATGCCTGATAGGTTGTCTCTTTTGGAGACATGTTTGTCAATGCATTCTTTGGAACGCTGTAGAAATTCATGATAGCATCAGTAAAGCTTTTACCGTATCTATTTTTCGGTAGGTCATGCCTATCAGAGATAATCCTCTTGAACCGGTTATAATGATATTCTAGACTCTGAATCGTCTTTTTTATGAGTCTGTATTCTCTAGGATCATTTCTTATGGTACTGCACATTAAAATTAGGCTGTAGGCTGTCAGATCATCAAAAGCTAAAAATCCTTTCATTTGATTTATTGTCTATTCTATCTTAAAAATATACATCATCTGTGCAAAGTAGGAACAAAGAGCAGAAATTATCCGAATGCCCTGCGATAATCTTCTATTGTGACTGAAGAAATGCCTGGGATTGTTGCAAGCCTGTTTTCCACAAGATCCGTGCCTTTCTCTTCAGGCATGTCCATTTTCACTTTGAGCGCTTTTAAGCCAAAGGCAATTGGGACTTCTTCAAATGAGAGGTTCTTTGCACCTTCAGGAACGAGCAAGTCTTGAGCTTTTTTCTTTACTTCTTCGAGGCTGACTTCTAGAGACTCTGGCATGAGCTTAACAATGATTACGACTGTTGCTGGCATACTCTTTTTTGATAAAGAGGCTATTTAAGTCTATCTTTTCTTGCCCGAAACTTTCTTCCGAGTACTAGCAATCAATGTTATCAACCCTAAAAAAACCACTATCACTCCTTCCAGTATATGCATATAATGAGATTCATCACTAGAACCAAGGGCCTGATTGTGATATACATGGGGCAAAAAGAGCCAAATAAGCCCTATAAACAACAAAACACTTCCGATGACATATAGGGTTCTCTCAATTTTCATAAAAAAATAAATAAATTATTGTCTTGCAGGCTTATTCCTTAACAGCGTAAGCCACAAGAAGGGAGACGATACCGATCACTAAGTGAAGAACGGTGATGCTCTGGTTGATATTAAGAAGATCCATCAACATTTTGTCAACGCCTGGAATGAATCCGAGAACGCCGAGAACAATTCCGATCCAACCGATTGAAAGGTTGTATCCCTTACCTTCACCCTTGATCCCTACCCAAATACCAAAGAGACCTGCGATCACGTGAAGGATGCTTTGGAAGAGGTTGACTCCAAAGAGATCTAGAATAGCTCCTTTCTGAGCAGGAAGGAAGAATCCCCAGAGTCCTATGATTAGGAGAACTATACCCAATACCAAAGCAAAGGTTTTTTGTACGTTAGCCATAATACCTCCTTTCACTGTTATGATGTGCTTTCATTAGGCTGAGGGTGTATTTAAAGCTTATTTATCACCTAGAGTTTCCGACTTTAGCTTATAAATACCTCCTCAAACCTCTCTAGTCTATCAGGTTTATTTTCTATCACAACAATCTCTCTGACAAGAGAGATTGTAGATTTCTCTTTGAGATAAGCACAGCATTCTCCGATAGTCATAGACTTTCCAGACCGATACATCAAAAGCACGATGTGCCACCACACTCTGAAGAATGTGGTTTGTTGCAGGCACTCGTGCTTTGGATGCTCAAGGAACAACTCCAGCTTAAAAGCTGGAGTTTTAGTCAAGTTCCTTGACATAAAAAGGCTCAGCACTGCATAGGCCATGGTAGCAAGGATTGAATGTCGAACAATCCCTTCTCTTCTTGCGAAGAAAACCGTAGCAAAGCCAAGGTTTTGTTTTATGTCTCGATGGTACGTTTCTATTTTCCATCGCAGTTTATATGCGCTTATTATCTCAGCGGCATCATTGTCAATGTTAGTTGAAATAAGATGAGCTTTGCCAACAAGCTCATCATCTTTGTTTGTCTGTTCTGATATGATCATCTTTACCGACGGTAGATTGTTCAGTATAACAATTGAAGACCACGTCTGATAAGTGTTGCCTTTAACAACTGTTTCGTTCAATTTCTGAGAGTGGATTCTCTCAGAAATAAAAGATAAGGATTGCCATCTCCTTTTCTTGTGCAACTTTATCTTCCTGTTTGTCATTATAGAACAAACAACTCTTGTCTTCATTTTGAGGCATTTTTTAATAAGTTCATGGTCTGAATACCAAGAGTCAAATAAAATCGTGTGAATCTTGATTTTTAACGACGATAATCTATCAATCAAAGATTGAGCCATCTCAATCTTCGAGTCAGTATTTTTTGAATATAGCTCTGGGAAAATTGGTAATTGTAATAATGGAGTCCAAAGCAGAGCAGTAAAGAACTGATGTCCTTTAATTTGCTTTCCAGAATTATGGTCATGATGATACTGTGCTTCTTGCACGGTATCTCCATTCCTTTCAACTAATGTATCGTCTATAATCAGATAAACTGGAGTATTCTTGAAGAGATACCTTGCTTTCTCCAAGTATCTCTTTGTAAGCATTTCTTGTTCACATTTTGCTTCTGTGATGGCATAATTCAGTTCAGATTGATGCCTTATTTCAGAGGAAGCCTCTGAAATTTTCTTTACAGTCTTATCCGCTAGTGAGATCAGGCCATTGACATACTGAACGATGCATCTAAAGCTGCCTTTCGTAAACGCCTTCCTAGCAAACGCTAATATACTCTTTACCTCTTTTATAATCGGAAGCATAATGTCGAGCCTCCCTGTAAAGGGAGGCTATGCTTCTACAACTATTTTTAGATTTATTTAAAAAGGATTTTCGGAAACTCTAGTTATCACGCCGAGGAGAATGTTTGTAAAAATTTTTATGATGAAACGCCTGTAGGATATTTGAAGAATACTTTTTGGCCTTTTCTGAGAAAGGCTGGAGATTGCACAGGGTACTCGATGCGACATGCTATTCCTCGGTTTGATTTGGAATGTTCCGTGAATTTTGCGATTAGCAAAGGATTATTGTAATGGGCTGCTATGGCTGCTCCTGTGACTCCACAGCCTTGCTGCTCGACATGGTGGATAAGAGTTGCGAGAGGTGGGCGTGGAAGCTCGACTAATGCTTCGGGTGAAATGCAAAGATAGGTGCCGCGAGACAGCAGCGAGAGAGAATAGTTTGTTTTTCTATCTTGGTGTTCGATGAGAAGGTTCGCACCTAGAAGTTCAGGTGTTATTTCAACTCCCATTTTTTCCGAAAGTACCTGGCAATCGTAAGGAGAAACTGCAAAGATTTGCCGTTGCTGCAGGATCTGTGTGCCTTTATGGTAGAGTGCGCGTTCTCTGCCTGTAGAGGAAGCAACACCACCGTGATGTCGATCTCCCTTGATACCTTCAATGGTGACTTCTAACGTATCGACTTCACGCGTTATTGAATAGGACATGATTTTAGCAATATTTCTTGGCTCGTTTGTGAAGAGGACTTTGGTGATGATGCCTACTTCTGGAATATTTGCAAGCAGTATCTCATCGAGTTTTGCTCTTTGTGCTTGGAGGTATTCGAAGCGGCTGTTATGGAAAAACATGCTGCAATCACAGAGAAAGAGTATTTAAGGATTGAGGTTGCAATTGTTCTTTTCTCTGATAGCTTTTTGAGCAATATATTTCCACAATTCTTTTAAAGCGTAAAACTCTGAGTGCATTATGGATGGATACTCAAAATTGGTGGAAAGAGTTGCAACGGCTTCTGGACTACCAGTTGAAGAAATAGAAAGGAAGGTAGAGGCCAAAAGAGCTAAACTTTCAGGTCTTGTTTCTAAGGAAGGCGCGTGCCAGATTGTCGCTTCTGAACTAGGGATAAACTTTGATAAAGAAAGAATAAAGATATCTGAGCTTGTCGAAGGTATGAAAAGAGCAAATGTTTTGGGCAAGGTTTTCCAGGTATTTCCTGTAAGGACATATACTAAGGCAGGGAGAGAAGGCAAGGTAGCCAGCTTTATGATTGCTGATGAAGGAGGAAGCGTAAGGATAGTCTTGTGGGATGTTAATCACATCTCATTGGTCGAGCAAGGTAAGGTCCAGGAAGGAGAGGTAATAGAGATATCTCATGGAAGCGTCAGAAATGGTGAGTTGCATCTTTCATCTTTTGGAGACATAAAGATAAGCAAGGAACAAATAGCGCAAGTAAAAGTTGAGAGGAATATTCTGGTCAAAAGCCTTAAAGATGCGAGACCTGGACAGAGCCTCAAGACCAGAGCAGTAGTAGTACAAGTCTTTGATCCAAGATATTTTGAAGTCTGCCCCGAATGCGGTAAGAAAGTTGTTGAAGAAGAGTGCGCCGTTCATGGGAAAGTCACCCCGCAAAGAAGAGCTTTGTTGAGTATAGTATTAGATGATGGGACAGAAACGATGAGGGCAGTTCTTTTCAGCGAGCAGATTAAGTCTCTCGGGATAGATGATGAAACTGTATTTTCTCTTGAAAAATTTGCTGAATATAAGAAGCATCTCCTTGGAGAGGAGAAGGTATTTTCTGGGACTGTCAAGAGTAATTCATTGTACAATACAATAGATTTCACAATCCAAGGTGTGGAAGAAGTTGATCCTCAAACGCTTATCAAGGAACTTGAAGCTAAGGCTTAAAAATATTTATAAAAACACACTAATTAATATTGCGATGGGGTATGAGTATACTTATCTGATATTTGTCTTGCTTTTTGCTGCTTTGTGGATGATTCTTTATTTCTGGAGAAGAGATATACGTAGCGAGATGACTTTTATGAGTGTGCTTTTTGGCTTTGCAGGTCCGATTGGAGAGACAGCGCATATACAGGACTGGTGGCAACCTCTTACAATAACAGGCACAAAAATAGGGCTGGAGGATTTTCTTATAGGTTTTTTCATAGGAGGAGTTGCAGCCTCAATATATGAAGAAGTATTCAAGAAAAAACTAAGACCCAGGAAAATATCTGAAAAAAGAGCCAAATTTGAAAATTATCACTTCATATTACATCTGGCATTATTTGGAGCATTATTCTTTGGCAGTTTCTATTTACTTGGAGTGCATTCTTTCTATTCCTGCATCATAGCATTTGTATTTGGAATCTCTACAATATGGATACATAGGAAAGACCTAATACTTGATTCTTTGTTCAGTGGAGCTTTGATGCTTGTTATAGGATCAATATTATATTTTGTCTTGGAAATATTCACGCCAGGATTCATACGTGAACTGTGGTATCTGCCAGACTATTGGTTCTCTACATTGTTTTTAGGAATACCCATCGCGGAATATATAGGGTATTTTCTCGCAGGCGCATATATTGGGCCTTTATATGAGTTCTGGAAAGAGCGCAGAATAGCAGTCTTTAGGGGAAAAAGAAAATGATGTATCGTACTCATCTCGTATTTGCTTTATTCTTAGGGCTAATTTTCTTCCCTTACATGCAAGATAAGATATTTTTTATCCCTGTGCTGCTATTGAGCAGCATGCTGCCTGACATTGACTGCATGCATTCTAAATTGGGAAAACATTGGATATGGAGGCCATTGCAGTGGTGCATCAAACATCGAGGTGTTTTCCATAGCTTCACATTATGCTTATTAGCAGCATTGCTCATATCATTCACTTTTCCAGTCATAGCTTTTCCATTTTTTCTTGGATACGCTAGCCATCTTTTTGGAGATGCAATGACAAATGAAGGAATAAGGCCTTGGTGGCCAACAAAAAAAGAATTAAAGGGATTTTTTAAGACTGGAGGCAAAGTCGAGAAAGTAGTATTTATATGCCTCTTAGTCGGATGCGCAGTGTTAGTACTAAAATTCTTAATCATTTAATTGTATCATTATACATTCTACTTTTCAGCACCATCATCTTTATATATCACGCGGGATTTTTTGAGCTAATGGCGAAGACCGACGAAGAAAAGAGTTCTAAGAAAGAAAAAGGGGAAGCAAAAGAAGAGGAAGCTAAACTGACCGACATACCAGGTATTGGACCCGGCATCGCGGCGAAACTTGAAGCTGCCGGAGTATATGATTTGATGGGTCTAGCAGTGATGTCGCCTCCAGCATTATCCGAGCTAGCAGGAATTGGAGAAGCAGTTGCTCGAAAGGCAATTCAATCTGCACGCAGTTTAATGAAACTTGGATTTACTGATGGAGTGGAGTTTGCAAAGAAGAGAGATGACATTTTCACTATAGGCACGGGGAGCAAAAACCTTGATGCACTTCTGGGAGGAAGAGGAATAGAAACTAAAGCATTGACCGAGGCGTATGGCGCATTTGGCAGCGGAAAGAGCCAATTGGGCTTTACGCTTGCGGTACGTGCACAATTGCCGAAAGAACATGGCGGTGCAAATGGGAAGGCTGTGTTTATAGACACTGAAGGCACTTTCAGACCTGAAAGAATAAGGCAGATTGCGGAAGGGATGGGGGCAAACCCTGAGAAAGTACTCAAGAATATACTTGTTGCACGAGCTTTCAATTCTGACCATCAAATCCTTTTAATGGATAGAGTCTCGGAGCTTATCAAGGAAGGAGAGCCAATAAGGCTTATTATAATAGACTCTCTTACTGCACATTTCAGGGCGGAGTTTGCGGGAAGAGGGCAGTTAGCTGACAGACAGCAGAAGCTCAATCGCTATCTCCATAATTTGATGAAAATGGCTGAACAGCACAATCTTGCAGTATATCTGACAAATCAAGTCATGGCGAATCCTGGAATGATGTTTGGCGATCCTACGACACCAGTTGGGGGCAATATCATCGGACATGCCTGCCTTACTGAAGACAGCCTAATACAATTAGCGGATGGGAGCATATTGGAGATAAATAAGATGGGCCCTGGAAGAGTCATGTCTTCTTCATTTAGGGAAATGAGCTTAAATCCCGCCATTTCAGGTCAGGTCTTTATCAATAAAGATGTTAAAAGCCTTTATACTATAATTACCAATGGGCAAATAACTTGCTCTCCATTGCATAGATTTTTCAGCATCAATAATTTTGAAGTAGTTGAAAAAGAAGCAAAAGACCTTATTGAAGGTGATTTTATTGCTCAGGCATCTGAGATTAATATTCTTGGGGAAGATATCAGGGTCCCCGAGTTCAAGGTTAGGAGAATAGGTAAATTGAACGAGAAAAGTTCTAATGTGCTCAAGGAAAATATGCGGCAAGACCGGATAAGCAGGAAGGAAATATGCAAAAACATAGGGATAACTCCCCGTCAATTAAGGAGAGTATTAAACCAAGAATGGCCTACCTCAATGGAAGTACTGGATGGTTTGCAGTCATACGGAGGAAATCAAGTCCTTGAGATTGTTCCTGTAACAACTTATAAGCACAGAGACCTGAAGATGCCAGAATTTGTTACTCCCGGTCTTGCTCAGATATTCGGATATTTCATTGGGGATGGGAACCTGGAGAAAAGAGGGATAAGATTTAGAGATGCACGATACGAGGTCTTGGAGCATTACAGTAAATTGTTTTCTAAGATTTTTAATGTAGCAGGCAGCATCACAAAATTAAGCGGAAAGAACTGCTATAGCTTAAACATTAACTCAAGAGAAATAAGCGATCTATTCTCCTTGATGCTTCCCAAAATATACGAGTATATAGGAAAATCAAAGAAAGAAAGCGTTATTGCCTTCATCAGAGGGTTTGTAGATGCAGAAGGACATGCAAATAAAAAAAGAGCATACATCTCTGTATCCCAAAAGAAATCAATGGTATTGAAATACCTGCAGCTTTTCTTATTAAGAGCAGGGATAAGAAGCACCGTCAAATTTGACATTGGAAGAAAAAAAATTGGCGTATTGAGGATAATAGATAAGGATATATTAGGATATATGCAGATAGGATTTACTGCTTCTGACAAGCAAAAGATTTTTTTGGATAAAGTCAAGGAACTTGAAAGGAAATATACTTACGAGATGACTCCTGTAAAAAGAGACGAGTTGTCTGCTTTAATGAGGGCGTGTGGTTTGAAGCCTTTCTCCGTTATCAAATACAGATCTGAAAATTACCTCTGGGTCAGCAGGAAAGAGCTAGAAATTGCATTCAAGGCATTGATGAATTCAACTATAACGGATAGACAGATAAAACAGAAGATTGAGTTTATAGGCAAAATCCTGCAGGGGGAAATAAGGTTTGAGAAGATAAGGAAGATAAAAATAGAAGACAATAGTGGTAAAGTGTTATATGATTTCTCTGTTCCAAATATGGAAAATTACGTTGCAAATGGATTCATTGTTCACAATTCTACATACAGGATGTACCTTAGGAGAGGAAAACAAGGAAGCAGAGTCGCTAAACTGATTGACTCACCCAACTTGCCAGATAATGAGACAGTGTTTTTTGTCACAAAAGCAGGCGTAAAGGACGAAGAAGAAAAAGAGTAGAATTGAGAAGAAAAAGAAAGGTATTTTTCTAGGCTCTTGATATGGGCAAGATATAAAAGAGCTCAAAACCATTTTGTGTGATGGATAAAGTTGTACATTTTGAAATTCCTTCGGATGATGTTGAGCGCGCGCAAAAGTTTTATCAATCTTGTTTTGGATGGCAGATCCAGTCGATTCCTGAAATGAAGTATACGATTATGCGCACTGGCCCTGTAGATGAGAAGATGATGCCGCAAGAACAAGGTTTTATTAATGGAGGCATGTTCAAGCGTTCGAGTCCTGTAAAGTCTCCAGTTATTACGATTTCTGTTGAAAATCTGGATGACACCTTCAAAAAGATTGAGGGCGCGGGCGGAAAGATACAGCGTGATGCGAAGGGTGAGGCAAAACTGAAAGTGGGAGACATGGGATGGGCAGCATATTTTGAAGATACTGAGGGCAATATCATGGGATTTTGGCAGAGCGCTTAGAGAACTCTCTTTTTCATTATGCAGCAGCAAGTATTTCTGCTGGGGATTTTTCTTCACTTGTTGTTCTTTCCCGCGTCCAGGGAGGTGAGACTTTTCGTGTACCACATGGCTGCGAGAGGCGGTAGCGGCAGGGAGTAAGGCGCAGCAAAGAATAGCCTTGCTCTCTTTGAAGGGCGGGCCAGTTCCTGCAGACCCAGTCGTGTTGCTTGATTTCTTCCATGAATTTTCTCCATTCATCTTCTTCTAAGAGGTGGAATCCGTAGAAATGCCCTGCGTTTCCTGAATTCACGACGATGCCTGGCATGTGGAGTTTCTCAAGCGCGAATTTCACATCATGATTTCCTGCGGCGAAGTCGATCATGGGAAGATGGTAGACTCCTGAAGATGTTTGTACTTTCGAGGTCAGGCCGAGCGCGTGATTAAGCGGAAGATTCTTGCATCGCTGTTCGAGGACTTGCGGAATCCATGTTGCTGGAATTTCTTCCAAACTTTTCACAGGATTAACGTGCTCTTCTTTTTTTTCTGATCTTGTCTTGTAGTTATCTCTTTGCCATCCTGTTCCTTTGATAACTCTCCATGGAGAGTAGGTTGCAAATGTGAAGGTCTCTATTTCAGGCAAGCGCTCTTGTATGCTTTGGAGAATTTGCGTGGCGCGAGCGTCGAATGCTTTGCAAAGTGTTTCTGGGCTGCGGAGATGAAGAAGCAATTCTGTTTGCGCTTCGGTTGTCCAGCCTTGTTCATCGTATTCTCTCCGTGGTGAGATGACTTGATAACCGAGCTTTACTAACTCTGCACTTCCTCGAGGAAGATCTTTTTCAAACCCATCAGAATTGTTGACGATTGCAAGCTTGTGATGCGGGAAAAGATTTACAAGAGTGCGCGTCATGAGTAAATCAGAGTCGATGTGATATTTTTTCTCACCCTCTCTTTTCCATCTTGAATACCCTTTTTGATGTTCGGGTCTTACATACCGTTTCCAGTCACCACGCAATTCTATTTCCATGTAGAGATACGGGCCTGCATGAGATGGCTTGACGCGGAGAGCATACGTTGCAGGAGTGCCGTCAAAATAACCCTGCACAGGCAATCCGTCAAAGACTTTCCTAACACGTGCAAGCTCCCTTTTAATTTCTTCTTTGGAGCAATTTCCTGCAAGGCTTGTGGGGTCGAGTTGTACGTTGTATTCCCAATGAGAGTCGTCCATTGTGTTTGTACTTTTTCCTCCTTCAAAAGCATTGTTGTTACAGAGTTTTTTCTTTTCTATGAACACAATGTTTAAAACGGCACTTATCCAAAGAGTTTCATGGTAGTAGAACAGACTCTTGTATTATTGAAGCACGATAGCGTGCAGAGGGGCCTGATAGGGAAGGTACTTACAAGATTTGAGGATGCAGGGTTTAAGATAAAAGGGATTAAGATGGTCTGGGCCTCTGAAGATCTGGCAAAAAAACATTATGCAATCGATGAAATCTGGGCGAACCAGCTTTTTGAAAAGACAAAAGCAGGATATGAAAAAGAAGGAAAGAAGATGCCTTATAAGACGCCTAATGAACTTGCGAATACAATCCAGGATTGGAACATGAAATTCCTGCGAGAAGGGCCTGTTGTTGCGATTGTGCTTGAAGGGCCTCATGCAGCGGAAATCGTAAGGAAGATGGTTGGAAGCACAGAGCCAAGACAGTCTGCCCCCGGAACAATACGCGGCGATTTTGCAATAGTTGAATCTTACGCTCTTGCAGATACAAAGAAGAGGGTAATGCGCAATCTGATACACGCCTCTGATAGCGCAGTTAATGCCCAAAGAGAGATAAAACTATGGTTTGACAACCAAGAACTTCACGCATATACAAAAGAACTAGACAGGCATTTCTAAGAGTAAAACTTATATACTAGTATTACTGTAATACTTGATGGATGAAGTTAAGAGCATTAAAGGAATTGATGACGAGACATGGAGAAAATTCAAGGCTTTAGCAGCAGCTAAACGTGTAACCATGGGAGTATTGCTTACTACAATGATTAAAGAATACGAGAAATATGCTAATGACGTCTGGGATAAAATACTTCACGGCGAGAAAATATTATCTGATGAAGAAGCTGAAGAGATGCATACAGTCTCAAGAAAACTCAGAAAAGAAAATTGGGTGAGAAATGCGTCTCGTTCTTGATACGTCCATCATTATAGAACTAGAGAGAAAAAATAAAGCCATTGAAATGCAAATTGAGGATTTAAGAAAGATTCATCCATTTCCGCCTCAAATCAGCTTCTATACTTATTTTGAATTTTTAGAAGGGATTGTTAAAAAGTCTGATAAAAATAAACTACGGTCTCAGCAATTCATTTCGCTCTTTGAAATCCTTCAGACTAGTTCTGCTACGGCGAATCATCTAGTCTTATTAAAACAAAAATATGCGTTGCCTATTCCAGATCTATTTATTGCGGCGCAAGTCATGGAAACTAATGCAGTATTAGTGACTAAGGATAAAGATTTTGAGCAAATTAAAGAAATACAAAAGATTATTCTTTAACTATTTTTCAAACTTTAAGAATCTCGCTTCATAAGATTATTGAGTACATCTGAAACATATCTGAAAAGCTCTGGGCTAAAGCTGCAGAGCGTGTGCAAAGTGGGTTTCTCAGTGTCAAAGAATCTGACATATAACTTATACATATTGTCCTTGACAGGCAAACCTTTAAAATACTCCCCCCTTATCTCTTTGAGCTCCCATAGTTTATCGGATAGAATGCAACCTTGCGGAGGTTGAGGGCGAGGTTCAATTCCTCGTGGGAGCGTATGAATTGAAAGTGCTCACAGAACTTCGTTCCGTGGCAACCTTCGTGAGGTCAAGGAACTTGACGCAAACCACACCTCATCGGGAATCTAAGATTCCTGACTGTTATCGAGGATTTAAATCCTTGAGGTTTAGGGCGTGATGGCGCATCGTGCTTTGAACGCATTCACTCAGGTGTTCAATTCCTCGTGGGAACGTACTATTCAATGAATCCTTCTATGATATATAGATTTTCTTTTCCAGAATGGTGATTAATATATTGTATGAACTTATGACGATTTTTAGTTTTTTGAATAAGATTAAAACTATTTCCTTCGAGAGGAAAAAGAATTGGCTGCTGGTCATGTGCAACATACACTGTGTGGCCACCCCATTTAGTATCCCATCTTTTCATTATCAATATAAAGAATTCCAGTCTATCTCCTATAGCTTCCGAGTCGTGCAGAAGAGTGTAGTCTTTATGGCCAAATCTTAGACATCTATAATTCACATTCTTCGCTTTCTTTCTAGTAATCTCAGAAATCCAAGAGAGAAACGCTTTGTCTTTCAATAAATTGATATCTATGTCGTGTTCAGAATAAGAAAAACGGTCAGCGATCTTCTTATGGGCAGGAGTCATTCTGTCTAAATTATTCAACAAAGATTCGTAAGAATTGATGGAAAGAAAGTTGGGAAGATTGATTATATGCGGGTCTGACTCAATATAACTATTTTTTATCTGATCTATTATATCTTTCTTAAGGTAGAGAGGGTTTATATCTTCCATCAATAGAACCATCCTCCTATGGCATATCTTTTCTTTGCGGAAAGGACTTCTTCTACTTCATGCCAGCTTTGAGAAGAGACCTTAAAGAGAATCATAGAGTTCCATACTGGAATGTATCTTCTAACTATCTCTCCTGGCTTTCCTTCTTTATCCGATAATAATGCCAACGCGCCCCCATCTTGTTCCGTGAATCTTGATGAAAGGTAATAGATATATGCTATACTTCTTTTTTCCAATCTGTCATCTTGGCAGAGCAAGAAATCAGTGTCTTCGTAGAGAGAACCGGCCATGTCTATCTTTCCTTTAAGAGAAACTCCAGTTATTTTGGATATCTGCCTGATGAAATCTTTGCTTGAGAAGAGCAGATATAGTTCTTTAAGTGCAAGGTCTTTTGTAGTTGAGAGATCATTTGTCTGAGAAAGAGAGAAAAGGTCGCTGTGTTTCTTCTCAAATTTCTCTTTCATTATGGATTTTCTTATATTTTGCGCGTCTCGCTCTGCAAGGAGATCATTGATCACGATGTGAGGAAATGGAGAGTTATCCCTAAACGTTTTAGCCAAAGAATCCAAATTATCAGAAATATTTATCTTCATCCTGTCAAAGAGCAATTACTATTTAAAAATATAAGTAAAGATGATTTTGTAGAATAGATTGATTTTTTTGTGAAGTCCACTAATAGATAACTGCCTACAATATTCATGTAACATACCTTGCCCTTTAGGGCATGGTACGCATCGTTTTTTTGATCCATAAAAACATTTTAATAAGTAGTATCTGATTGAAATAAATGATTGAGAAAGATAGCCTTTTAGATGAGCTAAAAAAAAGAGTTATTGAAGCAAATCTGCCTTTGCATGAAGGTGCGACGAATGTAGTGATGGGAAAGGGAAGTCCTGATGCACCCATACTTTTTATTGGAGAGGCTCCAGGAAGGAACGAAGATTTGCAAGGGATGCCTTTCGTGGGTGCCGCGGGAAAGAATTTAGATAAATTGCTTGCAGCTGTTGGACTATCATTGCAGGAAGTGTATGTCGCAAATATCCTGAAATATAGGCCGCCTGAAAACAGGGTTCCTAGTCCTGATGAAATAAAGACACATACGCCCTTTTTGATTGAGCAGATAAAGATAATCAGGCCCAAAGTGGTATGTTCTCTAGGCAACTATGCCACTAAATTCTTTCTTGCCGGATTAAAGCCAGATGCAATGGATATGCAACCAGGAATCACTCAAGTACATGGAAGATTGAAAGAGGTGGAATTTGATGGAATAAAGTTCAAATTAATACCTTTATTTCACCCTGCGGCCATAATATATAACAGAAAACTCATCCCTTTATGGGAGAAAGACATGGAAGTTGTCAAAGAATCTTTAGGGAAAGGGGCCCAGAGAACTTTATTCCTTAAGTTTTAAGTCTATTCCCCCTGCAAGGAGATTGGCATGATTGCCCTTTGTCTTATCTACAGGAAACCGCCCCTCATATTCAGCCATAACTTCATCTATTGCTTTCTGCGAGTCGACGTTGCAAAGATAAGAGATCTTGAGAATCAAATATAACATGTCTCCAATAAAATTCTCGACTTCAGGATGCTCTTTTTGGATTAGCTTTTGTTGTGTCGAAACATCTACCCACTTAATAATATTCCAAAATTCCCCTATCTCCTCATTCATGTTAAGAAGGAGATCCTTTATACATCCAGGGTCACTCCAATCACGGGCATCGTTAAATCTCTTAATGGTTTCTTGAGTCTGATTCATAACTTTTGGAAGAAAATAGACATTAAATCATTATATGTGCTGAACAATCTATTTATCTATTTTGTCTTTGGAGCGTCTGGGAGCCGGATATACTTGTAATGTGCTTTTTCTGAAAGGCCATTGCAAGATGGACATTTCTGTTTAAGAGTATAGACTTTCTTATCGTGATTATCGCATTTTCTAAGTTTCATTTTAAAATTAAGAGGTCTGAAAGATCTGGAAATACGCTACGATAGTTTTTATTTGAAGGCATTATCCTCTGATCTGTAAGGTGCACAGCCCTTGCGCGCAAGACTCGTGTAACTTCATCAGCCATAGAATCTTCCACTTCATAAATCCTATAGAATTCTTTAGGAGTGCTCTTCAGACCTTTGTCTTCCCTGCCAGGCTTCCTAGTGAATACTGCCCAACCTGTTCTATAAATAATGCCTATCTCAACACTCATTTTTCCTTCGCCTCAAAGAACAATTTTTTTTCCTTGGCCTTTTTTTCTATCTCTTCTATGGCAGAACTAACCTTGGAATTCGCTTCTTTGAAATCTTTTGCTTTGCTTATGATGGCAAACTGAGAAGACCCAAGGTAAGAAATTTCTACGCCTTTTATATCAAGAGCTTTTTTAATCTCCTCAACTCCTGAAGATGAAGTGCTTCTAAGGATTATCACTCTTTTAGCTTTCTTCTCAGTCTCTTTCTTCTCAGATAATATTTTTGCAAGACTCTGCGCCTCTTCCTTGCTCATCACTTTATCCAAGATTGATTGATCTTCTCTTGCCTTGTCAAAGAAACTCCATAATCTGTCTTTCTCCTTTATCTTAGATATTATCTTATCAGGATCCTTCGAGACTGTCTTCAACTGGCTTAGGGCAGTCTTTTCTTTTTGATATCTCTCAAGTATCTCTTCTTTCTCTTTTGCAGTAACCCTCCTTAAGCTAAGTTGTACATCATCATTTGTTATATTCAGGACTTTGCAGACTATTTTCTTGTTCACAGAAACGTGCTCTCTCAAATTCCTTATTCTTCCAGCCGCAACTTCAGACATGGATATTGAACCTTGCCCATCCTCTTCTATATTGACAAAAACAGTCGTTCCTTCTATGCTCTTGACAGTGCACATCACCAAGTCGTCAATTTTTAATTCCATAATATCTCCTTAATGAAGGCGCGCATCTTTCCTTTTCCTCCACTAGTTTTCATAAGAAGATAGTTACATTTAACGCATTTTATCTTAGATGACGCCTTGCCGAACACAACCTGTTTCTGCTTGCATCTTGGGCATCCTACCCTAAGGAACTTGCTTTCCATCAAAAAGCATATCTTTGGTGTCTTTTAAACTTTTAGCTGGAGGATGCGGACAACCTTGGTTCGAGAATACTCTTAAGACTTTCAATGAACTTATCTTCTTGTTCTTTTGCAATCAAACACCCCGCAGCATTAGGGTGACCTCCTACCTCTCCACCTATCTCTACAACTGCCTTATGCAGGACATCGCGGACATTCCTTCCTTCCCTGCCTACCATCCTGGCTGAAACCTTTATCTTATTTTCGTTGTATGCAAGAGCTACTATGATTGTACCTTCATTGTAAGTTGGAGATCTTGAAATAATAGATGCAACTGTCCCAATTATAGTGTCTTTAATATTATTTCTTGCATTTATTATCGTATAATCTTTCCCAGAGATCTTCTCTGATTCTGAGACGTACTTCAAGGCCGCTATTAGATGTTGCTTATATTCGTGGTATATCTTCTCTGCCTCTTCCCTACATCTTCTATTTCCAAGGCAAAATCCTAGAGAGATATGCGGAAAATCCATCCTACTGCAGGCGTTAATCAAGGCCGAAAACTCTCTAGCATCTTCTTGTTTGTTGAACAATTTGATAAGATATAAATTTCCTATTAGAGTATGAAGCGCTTTTTCGTCCACTCCTCTAAGCATTATTGCAGTAATCAAGTTGCTCATCTCTTCTTCTGTCAACTCATAGAGAGCCTTGTACCTGCCTTCAATTCTGGGTATTTTTGCATCTCGAAGTATTTCGCTTGCTCCCTTGTAAGAACCAGTCACACCAGGTATAAATGGATTTGAAGAATATTCCAGCGCCCTGTCAAGGGGCCGAGATGAAGGGTAAAGGAGAAGCCCCTTTTTTATGGTCGTGTCTGCATCCTTCAAAATCTCATCATAAACTTTTCCCAAGTTTTTTTCCAGTGTATCCCCGACCATGCCAATAACTGCAAGATGGGCAAGGTCTTTATTATACTCAGACAATGTTTTTGCGAAAAGATAACATATGCCTGCCCCTGACAACATTTCATGGTTTTCAAGAAGAGGATTAACCATGAGGACGTTTGATGGGATTTGCTGGATAATCTCGTGATGGTCAAAAATAACTACTTCCGTGTTTTTTTCTTTCAGATAGTCCAAGCTGCCAGATGCAAGGTCAAGAAAAATAAGAAGATGGTTATCTGGAAGCGACTTAATAAATGGCTCTTCAAGACCTTTCACTATCTGAAGTGAGAATTTCTTGTTCCATCTTTGCATGGCTCTTGAAAAGATTGCCGCGGATGTTATGCCGTCTGTATCATAGTGACTTATGACAATTATTGGCTTCTTTTTGCTTACAGATTCTATCAGAGTAATTGCTTCTTGTAATCTTTCTTTCATAAGACCTCTTTTTAATCTCTTATTCAGACGGTTTAACTAACCAAAGATTCTTTGTAAGAGATTTCTTAGCAGTATAGTCATGCTTGTGCTTCTTCTGATGTTCTTCCAGATTCTTTATCTTATTCTGGACTCTGGTCTGATCTGAATTGTCTTGTATCTTTGCATCGGAGAGTATATGAGTTATCTTTTTTCCCAATAGCTTTGCCCTAGGAATGCCGTGCTGGTCACGTAGAATGATCCCTATTTTTGAAGGAGTATTTCCTTGTTTGTAAAGGTCAACAACAAGCTTCTCCATCTCTGCAGGTTTCATCTTGACCCATTCTGGTTTTGATTCTGTCATCATTCAACCTAGAAAGGGTCTCTTAAAAAGGTTGCGGTGTAAGGGAACCAAGGTTCTCTCAGGGATTCATAATCCCTGATGACCGTCAAGAATCAGCAGATTCTTGAGGCCTTATGGATCAACCTTCCTTTCAACTAACAGTTGCTAACCTAATTTTAGTGTCTGAATTATATCTTCTGCATTTACGGGCTTAAAGAGATAAGAATGATAGTCTCTTCCTCTAGTCAGGCCTTGAGTTATTAGATCTTCCTCACTTTGACTGCTTAGCGCGACTACCCTGGCATTTTTGGAATGTGCATCTGAGAGTATCTTTTCAAGTAATGGCCTATTATTGTAATCATCAGAGATGAAAAAGTAAGGCTCTATAATCAAAGAGCGATAATCATATTTTGAGATTAATTTATGTCAAGGAACTTGACTAAAACTCCAGCTTTTAAGCTGGAGTTGTTCCTTGAGCATCCAAAAAACGAGCGCCTGCAACAAACCTCGGCTTTTAAG
>Ga0194131_10001746_pt1 | contig 36789 bp, 27 predicted proteins | sample TA2KigO120mmetaG_FD_148631 | JGI IMG/M metagenome (GOLD analysis project Ga0194131, IMG submission 148631) | Freshwater microbial communities from Lake Tanganyika, Tanzania - TA2015053 Kigoma Offshore 120m | ecosystem: Environmental > Aquatic > Freshwater > Lake | place: Tanzania: Lake...
GCATCCCCGCCAGCACGATCCGCAGCTTGTCCGCCGAGCTCCACTTCCGACGCCGGTCCTGGTTCATGCTTCTCTCCTTCTGAGGGTTTTGGTTTTTCCTACCCGTGGAGAGAACCATCGCCTACCTTAGCCGATGTGCCAGGTGGGATGAAACACTACAGAACAACTTCCATCATCTGAAGATTCTCCGCATCCCCCTTGGATGAGGGGGCCGGAGAACAGAAACGCCAGCTTTTCGGAAGTGTTCCCGCGTCGGTCCAAAACAGCCTTGCACGTTCATCGACAAGCCGCTAGACTCGACGCCATAACTTGCATTTTGCAGCTGACTTGTGGCTTTCCAAGCCTACCAGCCAAATCACGCCGGACCAACTACTTCACACCCGCTTGCCAGTGATTCTGCGCGCCAACGCGAGCAGTTCCGATCTGGCCCAGGATGAAAGCTGCAAGCTTTTGATCTTGGCAGCAGCATCCATTAGCTCGCGCTCTTCCGCCGTCATGCGGATGCGGAGCATGTATTCTTTTCGCTCAGTTGGCGGCTTTTTCGGTCGGCCCATCATGCAAACGAGTGTAGCAACAATTAAGCCAAAAACTCAATATGTACACTTGAACATGAACTATTTGATGCTACAATAATGTAGACGTAGAGCGCAAAAAATACCCGAAGTCGTTTAGCCGCGACTTCGGGTTTGGAACCCAGGCTTGGTCGCCTGAATGCCCGCTAGTCACGGTTCATTCTAGCGACCTTGCCGCCAAAGCGAAAGGTCGCTTTCAAATGAACGAGCGCCGCAAGCGCGGCTTGGAAATCGTCCAGGCTCACCGCATCGTCCAACGTCCGGACGGCAAATGGATCGTGCCGTCGCAATCCGGCAATGGTTTCTATGCGGTGGACCTGGAAGCGCAGACTTGCGAATGTCGGGACCATCTTGACAACGGCGCAAAGTGCAAGCACCTACACGCCGCCGAGATAGCCAGGAAGCTCCTACAAAACGATGAGATTCGGCGGCGCGGGGAAATCCCCGTTCAGCCGAAGCCCGTCAGCCTCATCGAATTGGCCGAGAGCTATGACACACGGGACAAGTGTTTGGACTTGCTTGAAAGCCTGCGCTGGCCGCATGGCCCAATCTGTCCGCGTTGCGAATGCCCGAAGGTGTATTCCATCAAGGCGCGGCGCGTGCATGAGTGCAGCGCATGCAAGTACCATTTCTCCGTGACCAGCGGAACGATCCTGCACGATTCACGCATGCCGCTGACGAAGTGGATTCTTGGCGTGGCACTCATCGCCAATGCTCGCAAGGGCGTCTCGGCTTGCCAGTTGTCGCGCGATCTGCACCTGACGTACAAGTCCGCCTGGTATCTCGGTCATCGCATTCGACGGGCCATGCGCGAGACCGCATGGCTGGAGAAGTTCACGGGCGTTGTCGAGTTGGACGAAACGTATGTCGGCGGAAAGGCACGCGGCGGCAAGCGCGGACGTGGCGCGGCAAACAAAGAAATCGTGTTCGGTGCGCGCGAGCGCGGCGGCAAGGTGCGGATCACGTCCATCCCGGACATCACGGGCAAGACTATCGCGAAGGCGGTCCACAAGTATGTGGACACGGACGCCGAGATGGTCATGGCCGACGAATTGAGCAGCTACAACCAGCTGGCGGCTGAATTCACGATGGAGCGAATTCAACACAGTCGCGAATACGTGCGCGGGCAAGTGCATACGAACGGCATTGAGTCGATCTGGGCAGTCTTGAAGCGACAGGTGCATGGGACGCATCACAAGATGAGTTCGCAGTATCTGCCCTTGTACTTGAGCGAGATCAGCTATCGGTTCAACCACCGGCAAGACCATGAGTTGTTCTTGCGAGTGCTACGGAATGGACTGATAACGGACCGGCAAGTGGCCGATGGCGGCGCTGCCGCTGAGCAGGCAAACGGAGAGGAAGCTACGCCTGACGAATCGGCAGGGGCGGGCGAGCCGTAGGCGGAATCTCGGCTTGCCGGATAGGATGGATTGAATCAAAATGATACCGGCTGCGGGCCGGGCCGGAGAGTTTCTTGGCGTTTCGGACCGCTTCCTGTGTTAGCGGGATAATTCCCAGATAAAACGCGATGCGATTCATATATCGTCGTGTTTGGCAGCGAACCCCTGAGTGTGCAACCATTATCGCCGTTGTCCTGGGTTGGTCAACAAGAAAAACGGCTCGTCGAAGTCTTGTTCGCGAAGCATGGGACACGGCTCACGGCCCTGGCTTACGCGTCGGGTTGGTGCAGCATCCAGCCGTCGTCGCAATCTGCCAAGCGAGCCGGCTTTTTCCTTGGATTGACCCAGGCCGACCGTTATACTCGCGGTAGTCTCCAGCCAAGAGGTTGATCATGCTGCGAATCCTCGGTGCACCGAAGCGGCTTTGCGATGGCCTGACCCGCCGTGACCTGTTGCTGGCCGGCGGTCTCAGCGCCTGCGGTCTAGGGCTCGGCGACACCACATCCGCAGCGCCCAGCGACGAGCAGCGCCGCCAGGGTTTCGGCCGGGCCAAAAACGTGATCCTGCTGTATCTCTTCGGCGGGCCCAGTCATCTGGATACGCTGGACATGAAGCCGGATGCGCCGGCCGAGGTGCGCGGCGACTTTCGGCCGATCCGTTCGCGCCTGCCCGGCTGCGATGTCTGCGAGCATCTGCCGCGCATGGCCCAGATTATGGACCGCGTCACCGTGGTCCGGTCGCTGAACCATCCGTGGAACTTCCACGGCATGATGTGGGCGACCACCGGCATTCCGGAGAGCAACGTCCCCATCGAGGAATCGCAGCGCAACCCGCTGCACTGGCCGTATCTTGGCTCGGTGCTGACCTGCCTGGATCGGCAACGCAACGGCGTCCGCCCGGCGGGCGCGGTGCCGGACAACATCATTCTGCCGTTCCTGCTCAGCAGCCGTCGGCCGGCGGAGCTGTACGCCCGGCCGCACGGCGCTTTTCTCGGCAACGCGTTCGATCCGCTCTGGACCGAATTTCGCGGCCAGGCGACGCGCAGCATGGTCCGCTGGTCGAACGGTCCGCGGCAGGAGATCTTCGATCCTTACCTGGGCATCACGCCGGAGAGCCGGTTCGAGATCGCGCCCGAGGCGGAACTGCCGGCCGACATCACCGTCGATCGCTTGCACCGGCGGCGCTCTCTCTTGCATCAGTTCGACGCGGCCCGGCGGACGCTCGACGCCAGTCCGGCGGCGCAGACGATGGACCGCCAGCGCGGCCTCGCCTTCTCGCTCCTGAACTCGGCGCGCGTTCGCCGGGCGATGGACCTCGACCGCGAGCCGTCCCGGTTGCGCGAGGCCTACGGCATGACGCTCTTCGGCCAGGGGGTGCTGCAAGCGCGACGGCTGGTCGAGGCCGGCTGCCGCTTCGTCACCGTCATCTGGGACGAGTTCGGCCAGCTCAACGCCGGCTGGGACACGCACGTCGATCAGCGCAATCGCTTGCAGAACGATCTCCTGCCGGGACTGGACGCGGCGTTTCCGACGTTGATCCGCGACCTGGAAGCGCGCGGCCTGCTGGACGAGACGCTGGTGCTGGTGATGAGCGAGATGGGCCGCACGCCGCGCCGCGAGGGCGACGGCCGGGGCCACTGGGGCCGCGCCTACACCAACTTCTTCGCCGGCGGCGGCCTGGCCCGCGGCCGCGTCATCGGCCGGACCGACGCGCTCGGCGCCGCCCCCACCGACCGCCCCCTCACCGCCAAGGACATCCTCGCCACCATCTATCATCTGCTCGGCGTCGAGCCGCATACCGTCCTGACGGACCGCTTCGGCCGGCCGATGCCGCTGGTGGCGTACGGGGCGGTGGTGCGGGAGATGGTGGGGTGAGAGCGGGCAATGGCAAATATCCAGCGAGAAGCAAAATGGCGGAACGCTTCGAGCCATGGTGTCCGCTGGAAGTGCATGGAGAATTCTTCATCGTCTGGTTCGAGCATCGCCCTTCACTTCGGATCGACGATCTGCGCGTCTACTACGATATCGCCGAGCAACCGGAACAACGGGTGACGATTGTTGCCGTTGGCATCAAGGATCGCAACCGTGTACTCGTCGGCGGAAAGGAGTGGAGCTTTGAAAGTCATTGAACGGGCGGAGGCGACGCAAAGTCTCGCGGAATATGCCGCGGACATCGACAAGGGAACGGTCATTGTCCTGGACCAAGGGCAGCCTGTCGCTGCCCTCGTGTCTCTCGAGAATGCCGATCTGGAAACCGCGTTCCTCAGCACCGATCGGAGGTTCCTGGAGCTGATCGAGCGCTCGCGGGCCAGAGTTCGAGCCGAAGGCGGCATTTCCAGCCAAGAAATGCGCCGGCGTTTCAGCTGACCGTGTCGCAGTTTTTCGCGAAACGGATCATTCGTTGTGGGAAGTGGACGACGGTGACTTCGCCGTGGCTCTGAAACCGCTAGGCTGCTATGATCAAGGGTCCATCCCATCGCCCTTGTTGCCGGAGTAGCCCTCATGTCCAAAGACGCATTTGAGTCTTGCTTGCGGGAAAACCTGGAGCGGCAACCCTTCCATCCCTTCGTTGTGGAGTTCACCGATGGGCGCCAGCTGGTCATCAAACAGCCCCCGGTGGTTTTCTGTGACGGCGCCGCCAGATTTATCGACTCCACTGAAGACGCCCTGGTGGAGTTCTTTCATGACGAGGTCCGGGCCATTGGCCTTTGGCCACAGGAGGTCCGCGCGTGACCAACGAAGAGCTGGAAACCGCTACGCCTGTTCAACCGACGCGACCATATCGCCCTTTTCTTCTGGAGTTTCTCAGCGGCGAGCAAGTCCACATGCATCACCGCGAAGCGATCGCATTCTTCAGCCCTCTATGGCTCTACCGGGGTCCCAATCAAGCACAAGCGGTCTTTCCAAGCTCTGCCGTTTGCCGCTTGCTCGATATCACTCCTGACGCCTGACCATTGAAATGTTGGACCATATCCTGGCACAACTCAAGGACGTTCGCGAACGTTGCCCGGAGTTGCGTTTCGGGCAGCTTATCGCCATCATCGGCGCGCTTGCCGCGGACAAGACGAGGCATTCGCTGTGGGATGTTGAAGACGCTGAATTCGCGGCGGCTCTGGAGCGGTTCGCCGCAGACATGGCGCATCGTGGCGCTGGTTCGAGTGCTAGCGCGGCGTTTCCGAAAACGACCGTCAAGCCATGCGCGGAGTCCGCAGGTCAACAATCCGCAAGATAGATCCGGCGGCGCTCTCTCGTTTCGTGACGGAATCATCCGGTCCAAAGCCGGCTCAACCGCTCGAGGTTCGCACGGCTGCGCGAAACCGCAAGCGGCTGGCCAGGCCTCGGGTGCTTTGGTCAGCGTGCGCAGCCGATCACTTCGCTTTCGGCTCGGTGATCTTGGCGGCGGGCACTTGCAGCAGGCGGGCGACCTCGTTGGAGAGGGTCTGCGCGTTCTTGCCGTCGTTGGTGCAGCCGGGGATGACGCGGACGATCTTGCCGCCCTTGTCAATGAGGACGTTGGTCGGCATGGATTTCGCCTCGAAGGTCTTCCAGAGCTTGCCCTTGGGGTCCGACAGCCAGTGGAAGTTCAGGCCGTTCTTGACGGCGTAGTTTTCGGCGGCCTCCGCGTCCTCGCGGAAGACGGCGATGGTCTGCAGGCCCTTCTTGTTGTAGGCCTCCTGCAGCTTCTTGAAGTAGGGCAACTCCTTGTCGCAGCCGGAGCAGGCGCAGGTGAGCCGCACCAGCACCGGGCCCTTGGCGGTGAGCTTTTCGAGGTCGTAGGACTTCTTGCCGTCGGCCGATTTCAAGATGACCTTGGGGGCCTGCTTGGGTTCGTCGGCAATCACGGCGCCGGCCAGGAAGAAGCCGGTCAAGGAAAGGAAGGCAATCGTTCGCATGAGACATTCCTCCGGATTCAGGCGGGAAGTTGGGCCGGCCCGGCACGACGACGTCCGGGCCAACCGGGTGGAACCCTCAGCTTACCCGGCCCGGCAGCAAATGCAACCGAAAAGAAATAAAGAAACGACGGATGTCATATATCGCACGGCAAGACGAGTCCGCGGTTTGTGGTCGCCGTGACCTCGAGCGAATTCATGATTATTTGTGGCCGGGCCGGTTAACCCCGGTGAAGTAGCTCATATATTAAGTGGATAAATTTGGGGAAAACCATGGAGACGTGGTCCGACAACGGACTGTCAACCACAGAAGTTGTGAGGAGAAAGTAGGAGAGATGAAAACGAAGAAGATAGTGCTGGCGTCGGCAGTTTCGCTGGCGATTTGTTTCTTGGCCGGGAACGCCGTGCACGCCAGCGAGGCCGACCTGGCCATTCCGGACCTGACGGCCGGCACCTTTTTCAACGGCGCCATCACCGCCTGGAACCTGCTCCTGTACGGGGCGTTCGTGATCTGCATCACGCTCGGTTTCAGCCTGTACCTGCGCACGCAAATCCACAAGCTGCCGGCCCACAAGTCGATGCTCGACGTGGCCGAGGTCATCTTCCAGACCTGCAAGACATACCTCATCCAGCAGGGCAAGTTCCTGCTGATGCTGTTCGTCATCATCGGCATCGCCATCTCGTATTACCTGCTCGCATTCGGGCACACGGAAGGGTTCGAGCTGACCGACCGCAACATCCAGGAACTGCGCGTCAAGAAGGACAAGGACAACAAGCAGCTGGTGCCGGACGCGACCATCAAGAAGCTCGAGCCGCTGGTGGTCGCCAAGCATCCGCTCACCAAGAAGGAGCTTGACGAGCTCAGCAAGACCAGCGCCCCGAAGAGCATGATCACGCAACTGGAGTCGGTCAAGAAGGAGCAAGAAAAGGAGGCGAAGTCCAAGCATTTCGAGACGCGCGAGAAGCTCTTGGCCAAGCTCAAGGACACCGTGGGCGACGCGGACTGGAGCGCGTACGGCACGACGATCACCGAGGTCGCTGCTCCGGTCCAGATCAATCCCGTCCTCAAGGTGAGCCTGGTCCTGTTCTTCGCCGTCGTCGGCATGGGCGGGTCGTACCTGGTCGCCTGGTACGGCATCCGCGTCAACACCTACGCCAACTGCCGGACGGCGTTCGCGGCCTTGCGCGGCACGCCCTGGGACGTCGTCAACATCCCGCTGCGAGCCGGCATGTCCATCGGCCTGTTCCTCATCTCGCTGGAGCTGGTCATGATGGTCATCATCCTGCTGTTCGTGCCGCGGCAGATCGTCGGCGTCTGCTTCCTGGGCTTCGCCATCGGCGAATCGCTGGGGGCGTCGGCACTGCGCATCGCCGGCGGCATCTTCACCAAGATCGCCGACATCGGCAGCGATCTCATGAAGATTGTCTTCAACGTCAAGGAAGACGATCCGCGCAATCCCGGCGTCATCGCCGACTGCACCGGCGACAACGCCGGCGATTCCGTGGGACCGACGGCGGACGGCTTCGAGACCTACGGCGTCACCGGCGTCGCTCTCATCGCCTTCATCACCCTCGCCGTGCCGAGCATCGATATCCAGGCCAAGCTCATCGTCTGGATCTTCGCCATGCGCTTCCTCATGGACTGCATGTCCGGCATCTCGTACTTCGTCAACCAGGCGATCTCGGAACGCCTGTATGCGGCCAAGAAGGAGTTCAACTTCGAGGCGCCGCTGACGGCCCTGATCTGGATCGCCTCCATCCTGTGCATCTCGACATCGTACCTGATGAGCCGACTGCTCATCGGCGACCTGACGGTTGGCGGTGTCGCGTATCCGCAGCTCTGGTGGCAGCTGGCGACCATCATCAGCTGTGGTACGCTGGCCGCCGTGCTCATCCCGGAGTTCACCAAGATCTTCACCAGTTCGCACTCCAAGCACGTGCACGAGATTGTCACGGCGTCGCGCGAAGGCGGCGCATCGTTGACCATTCTCAGCGGCATCGTGGCCGGCAACTTCTCGGCGTTCTGGAAGGGGATGCTCATCGCCGGACTGATGGCGATCGCCTACTTCGTCGGCCACGAGAGCCTCAAGCCGATTATGGGCGAGTACGGCTCGGTGTTTGCTTTCGGCCTGGTCGCCTTCGGCTTCCTGTGCATGGGCCCGGTCAACATCGCCGTCGATAGCTACGGCCCGGTTACCGATAACGCGCAGTCCGTCTTCGAGCTGGCCCAGACGGAACACATTCCCAACATCAAGGACGAGATCCAGCGCGACTTCGGCTTCGAGCCGGACTTCGAGCGCGGCAAGCATTATCTGGAGATGAATGATTCGGCCGGCAACACCTTCAAGGCCACAGCCAAGCCCGTGCTCATCGGCACGGCCGTCGTCGGCGCCACCACCATGATCTTCTCGATCATCCTGCTCCTGAATGCCAAGGGGCTTCTGGCCCTGAGCTTGACGGACGCCCCCGTGCTGCTCGGCTTCATCTGCGGCGGGGCCGTGATCTTCTGGTTCTCCGGCGCGTCCATGCAAGCCGTCACCACCGGCGCCTATCGGGCTGTCGAGTACATCAAGCAGAACATGGACCTGACCAAGAAGGCAGCCGACATCGAGGATTCCAAGACGGTGGTCCGCATATGCACCGAGTACGCTCAGAGCGGCATGTGGAACATCTTCATCGCCCTGATGTCGGTGACGCTGGCCTTCGCGTTCTTCGATCCGAACTTCTTCGTTGCCTACCTGATTTCGATCGCCATCTTCGGCCTGTTCCAGGCGATCTACATGGCCAACGCCGGCGGCGCCTGGGATAACGCCAAGAAGCTTGTCGAGGTCGATCTGCGCGAGAAGGGGACGCAGCTGCACGCTGCCACCGTGGTCGGCGACACCGTCGGCGATCCGTTCAAGGATACGACGTCCGTGGCCCTCAACCCGATCATCAAGTTTTCGACCTTGTTTGGCCTCCTGGCCGTGGAAATTGCTGTATCCATCAAGGAGGCATCCAGCGCCGGCTATGGCGGTGACTACACACTGTACGTCGGCGCCGCGATGCTCCTGGTGTCGCTGAGCTTCGTGTGGCGCTCCTTTTACGCGATGCGGATTCCGAAGAAGGCGTGAGCCTCGCGCTCCGCGCGAGGCGTGCGGCAAAGGATGTCCATGCTTGCCCTCGCGCGCTTGAGTCTGGTGCTTTCCGTTGGCCTGTCCGTTTTCCAGCTGGGTGCGGGCGGCGAGCCCCCGCGCAGGCCCGGCTTCGACCGCGCCGGCGACCCGTTGCCACCCGGCGCCGTGGCACGCCTCGGCAGTGCGCGACTGCGGCAGTTCGAGGTCAATCACGTCGTCTACAGTCCGGACGGCAAGATGCTGGCGTCAGCCGGCATGGACCGGCGCGTGCGCCTCTGGGATGCCGTGTCCGGCAAGGAGACCGTGGTCCTGTCCGGCCAGCGCGACATAGCCCGGGGCATCGCGTTCGCGCCCGATGGTGAGACCATTGTCACGGTCGGCTCGAAAGGCCTGGCGCTGGTTTCCAGTCGGCGTACCGGCAGAGAAGTGCGCTCGTTCCGTGTGCCGTTCGCAAATGCCATTGCGCTGTCTCCTGACGGCAAGATCCTGGCGACGGTCGATGACCAATGGATCCGGCTGTGGGATATCCAGACGGGAAAGCGAATCCGCGCGCTGGGGCCCACCAGCGGACCGATCCACTGCCTGACCTTCTCTGGCAACGGCGCTGTGCTGGCCAGCGGCGGCGCCAATCAGCGCCTGCGGCTGTGGAACGTGTCAACCGGCCGGATCCTCACGGAATTACCCGGCCACCACGGGCCGGGAGGCGCACTGGTCGCTGTCTATTCGGTTGCCTTTGCGAAGGACGGCAAGCGTCTGGCCTCCGCGGGCAACGACGGAGTCCGATTCTGGAACCTGACAACTGGCAAGGAAATCAGCTACTTCAGGGAGCATCGCGGATCCGTCTGGCGCGTGGCATTCACGCCGAATGGCAAGGTCGTGTCGCTCGGCAACGAATACGCTGCGTCGGCCGACGGCACGCGCGTGTGGCTCTGGGATCCCGAGGCCGACCGCGGCCTGCGCGTGTTCCGGATGCCGTATGTCGATGTCCGGGCGCTCGCGGTTGCGCCGGATGGCAAGACGCTGGCGACCGGAGACCAGGATGGCATTCGTATCTGGGACCTCCAGCGACGGCACGACTGTCCGCTGCTCGACCTTGTTGGCAAGGAAATCCACAAGGGCGCGGGCCACGCGACCGCCATCTTCGCGCTGGATTATTCGCCGGACGGCAAGATGCTGGCGGCGGCCGGCGACGAACCTTGCGGCCATCTCTGGGACGTCGCCCGCGACAAGGTGCTGTGCTCCATCGACAGCGAGCAAGATTCGGTGGCGTCCGTGGCCTTCGCACCGGACGGCAAGATGCTGGCCTTCGGCGGCAAGGATGGCAAGGTCCAGCGCTGGGATGTGTTGCATGGCCGCGGCTTGCCGCCCATTCGCGGCAGCAATCATATCAACTGCCTGGCGATCTCTGCCGATGGCAAGAGACTTGCGGTCACGAGCAACGGTCCCGGCGTGCCGATATGGGACGTGACGACCGGCACGCAAGTCCTGCGCCTCGGCGGCCGGCCCACGGACCTGGTGGCATTTTCGCCCAACGGCGACCTCATCGTCACGGCGACCCTGCAGAACTTGTATCTGTGGGATGCACGCACTGGCAACGAAATCGGCACGCGCTCGGGACACAAGGATGTTATCGACGCGATTGCGTTTTCGCCGGATGGAACGCTGATCGCTTCCGCCAGCCACGATCGCAGCGTTCGCTTGTCGAAGGTCAAGTTCAACGGAACGCTGCACGTGCTGCAACATCCAGAATCCGTGCATGCGGTCGCGTTTTCCACCGACGGCACGCTCGTCGCCACCGCCTGCCACGACCAGTTGATCCGGCTCTGGGACGTGCTGACCGGTAAGGCCGTCCACGCATTTTCAGGACATCGCGGCCTGGTGTATGCCGTCGCTTTCTCATCTGATGGTCGCACCCTCGCTTCCGCCGGCCGAGATGCCACGATCTTGATCTGGGACATGGCGGAGGCGTTCGCGCCGCGGCCGTCCAAGTTGCCGATGAAGGATGATGAGCTGCGCGAACTTTGGACGTCGCTAGGCGGGAACGACGAATGGAAAGCGTGGCAAGCCATCTATGCGCTGGCCCAAGCGCCGACCCAATCAGGCGTCTTCATCGAGGAGAAATTCTTTCCGCCCTGGTTGGAGAAAATGATCCAGCCGTTGATCGTCGAGCTGGACCATCCATCGTATCAGGTGCGCGAGCGCGCGAGCCAAGAACTCAAGGAGCTGAACCGCACAGCCGAGCTTTTTCTGAAGGGCGCCCTGACGAAACCGTTGTCGCTGGAGACGCGGCGACGCGTCGAGCGGCTGCTGGTTGCGTTGGCGAAATCTCCCCAGACCATTCCGCCGGGCGAGTATCGCGCCAAGATGCGCGCCATCCTTGTTCTGGAGCGGATCGGCACACCCCAGGCGCGCGACGTCCTCGGCAAGCTGGCTGCTGGAGACGCGCTCGATCCTCGAACCCGCGAAGCTCAGGCCGCGCAGGCGCGACTGAAGCGGCGGGCAAGGAAATGATCGCAATGAGAAAAATGTACTGGCCCATGAAGCGCATGGCGGGCGCTGTCATCGTGGCCGCCGGATTCTCACTCCTGGCAGCCGCGGCCGACGAGCGCTTCGAGCGCTTCGAGCGCTTCGACACGGACCCCGGCTGGGAGGGCCCAAACAATCGGGCCAAGACGCCGATGCCGCGGACGGTGAAGCAGGACTTCGGCTACAGTCGCACCGCGCATGCCGGCGGGCAGGCTGGGGAAATCGGCGGCTTCATCACGCCCGCGGCCGAGCCAGCCTATTACGGCAAGCGCATCGACGTGAAGTCGCTGTCCGATCCGCTGACGGCTTCCGGCAAGCTGATCTGCAAGGGGAGGCAGTTCCACGTGCTTCTCGGCTTCTTCAATGCCGGGACCGTGAACGAATGGCGGACGCCCAACAGCATGGCGATCCGATTGCTTGGCCGCGGCGATGTCTTCTATGCCTTCGTCGAGTACGCGACCAGCCGCTGGCGAGCCGGGGGCGACAGCCCCGGCGGCTTTGCCACGGTTCGCGAGCCAAAGTCGGGCAAGTTGCGGCTGCGCGGGTTCGCCACGGGTGTGCCGCTCACCTGGTCGCTGCGCTATGATCCCACGGCCAACAAGGGCAGCGGCGCCGTGACCGTGACGCTGGGCAAGGAAACGGCGGTGTGCCACCTCGATCCGGGCCATCGTGCCGACGGCGCCACGTTCAATCGTTTCGGACTGCTGGCCGTCTCCAAGAGTGCCGTTGCAGGCGGCGAGATCTGGCTGGATGATGTGACCATCGACGGCCGGCTGGACGAATTCGCGCGCGACCCCAGCTGGGAAGGGCGCGGCAACCGCCGCACATATGAATCAAGCAACGTGCGGCCGCGCTTCGACTTCGGCTTCAGTCCGACCCGCCATGCCGGTGGGGCGGCCGCGGGCGAGCTGGGCGGCCTGGTGTTCCGCGGCGATTGCCGCTTTAAGGACAAGATCGCCTGCTACGGCGATCGGCTGGAGCCACTCACGCTGGAGAAGCCGCTGCAAGCGTCCGGCAAGGTCTGCCTGCGCCGCGGCGTCACCGACAGCACCGTGCTGCTTGGTTTCTACCACTCGAAGGACAGCATGGAGGTCACGGCGTCGCAAGCCTCCGGGATCCCGCGCAGCTTCCTGGGCGTGGCCGTCGAAGGACCGAGCCGCGAGGGCTTTCTGTTCTACCCGATCTACCGGTCACGCGGCGAGGAGCAGGGCTACAGCAACAGTCCCGACCGCCCCCACATCCTGCCGGACGGCAAGCCGCATGACTGGTCGCTCGCGTACACTCCGAAGGGAGACGGCGGCACGATCCTGGTCACGTTGGACCGCCGGTCGGTCGCCATCGACCTTCCTCCCAAGCATCGTGCCCGCGGCGCGAGCTTCAACCGCTTCGGCCTCGTCACCACCTGGATCGACGGCAATGGCCAGCAGGTGTTTTTCGACGATCTGCAGTACACCTTCAAGCAATAGCAGCGGCGCAAATGCAGGGCGTGAGGCGACGTGGTTTGCCACGCGAGCGTACACGGCGGGCTCACGCCGCGCCGCTCGCCGTGCTTGTGGCCGTGCCGTGCGCTCGCGCCATCGCCAGCCGCGCCTTGTCCTTCTGCTCCGCGTACTCCAGTTCCTTGTCGTTGAACCACTCCCAGATGTCGATCACGGGACGATCTCCTGTGACTGTCAGGATGAGCGTGAAGCTTTTGGTGCAGCGCGCTCCATGAGTTTCTCGAGCTGTCGAATGCGTTTTTCGTACGCCTTCGGCGCCTTGAGCGGCGCCAGCGCCTTGCGAGCGCAGTCGAGATCTCTACGTGCCAGTCGTCCGAGTCTGGCGAGCAATTCGCAGCGCTTGATTCGCACGTCGCACTGCAGGCCGACTTGACCTTTCCCTTCAAGCACTTTCAGCTGCTGCTCGCGGGCGCGTTCAGCCAGGTCGAGATCCTCTCCCAGCTCATGGAAGGCGACCACGGCGTCGAAGTAATTGTCACCGGGTACTGCTTGCAGCGGCTTCATTCGCTCGTGAGCCTTGCGGAATAGCCGTTTGGCCCTCGCCGCGTCGCCTGCCTGCCGCTCGGCCGTCGCTTGCCAGATTTGCGAAACAGCAATGTCTGCTTCCGAAGTATCCCGGGTTCGCGCCGTGGCCTCAGCTTCGATGGCAAATGCGCGCACGCGCTCCCAGTCTTTCGTTTTGAAACATAGCCAGCAAAGGTGATGGAGTGGAGAAAGCAAGTAAAAGCTATTGTCGTCATTGTCGTCCTCGTCCAGGAGGTCAAGCACGTGTAGAGCGTTCTTCTCCGCCTGACGCAGCTTCCCTTGCTCGATCAAGGACCGGCGCTGATAGCCAAGCATGACGTAACGATGCGCGTTTGGTCCTGCGGGAATCTCGCGGTCAAGCTCGTAAAGTGTTTCCCTTATCGCCGCAGCGTAACCGAGCACGTCGATATCGACATAGCATCCGAGCAAGATGTTGTGGGCGGCCAGCCGCCACGGATGCTCGCGCAAAACCAGTTTTCGGCTCTCATGAACGCAATGCAGAGCCTGCCTCAGAGCTTCGCGCAGGTCCCCGATATAGCAAGAGTACGCCTGCGCAAGCCAAACTTCGGACAGGAATCCCCACCAGGGCTCGCCCAACAGCTTCGCCCGAGCGCGAACTTGCCGAAGCTTGGCGATCATGGCGCGTGGATTGGTTTCCTGAAGATCCAGCGCGCTGAAAAAAGACCGCGCCATTGCCAGCCGCGCCTTGTCCTTCTGGTCCTCGTACTCCAGTTCCTTGTCTTTGAACCACTCCCAGATGTCGATCACGGGACGATCTCCTGCAAGGAGCGAGTGAATTCCGCGTAGGCCTGGGCGGCTTCGGCAGGGCTCATGAGCCGTCCGCAGAAGAGCCGGGCGTGCTGGTAGAGGAGCCGCAAGACCGAAGGCAGCGCCGGCGCCGCCTGTTTCTTTGCGAGGTTCTTGAGGAAAGGACATGAAGCATTCAGGCACAGTGTGCCTTGCCAGTGCGTCTCCTCATCCAGTCGATCGGAGACAAACATGCGCACCAGCGGCGCCATGCTCTTGGACAGGGCATCCTTGTCGCGGTCGTCCCTCTTGTTGAGCGCGTCCTGCGAGGCCTTCATGAGTTCGGCATCGGGCGGATAGATCATCAGGGCAGGGATGTCCTTGGGCTCGAAGGCGGCCACGCGGGCGGCGATGCCTTGCTCGGCGTACCAGGCCAGGAGCGGCGCCAGCGGCCTTTCCGGCGCGGGCCGCAGCAACTCGTCTGCCTCGCCGTCGAGCTGCACGCGCTTGATCTTGCGCTGCGCGGCGGCATACTTCTCCAGAAACGGCTCGACCGAGAACCACGAGGCATCGATGGCCGGCACGTCGCGCCCTTCCGCCAGCAGCTGCTCCTGAAGCGATCCCAGCTCGCGCGTGACGTAGTAAAGCGTCCCGCCCGAAAGCTTGAGATACTCCGGCATCGTCAGCAGCCCGCGCGAGGTGCGCAGAGCCACGATGTCCTTGACCTGGTCGAAGAAATCGTTGTCGCGCACGGCCCAGCCGAGGATGACATCGGTATGGCAGCGGACCAGATTCTTCCAGCGCGGCGGATCGCTGCGGGCCAGCTTGCGCAGCTCCTGGCTGAGCTGTTCTTCCAGGGCTTGCCGGACGGAATCAAAGTAGTCGTCCTGGTGAATGTCCTCGCGCGACGCCGTCGGTTGCAGCACCGGACAGTCGATGAGGCCCCGGACGAACCGCGCCCAGGGCGGCAGCAGGTGCTCTTGCCGATCGCAGATGAACATGCGGCGAATGTAGACGCGCATGTCGCCGAACTCGCGAACGGAGGCCACCGACACCGCCGGCACGTACACAAAGCCGTTCATCGGCACCGTCAGGGAATCGTGTCCCAGCGACACCTTGGCATTGCGCAGGGGAAAGACCGCCAGCGGATGCTTGTCGTGAAAGACCCGCTGGATGAAGGCCAGGATCGCCTGCTCCGGGTCGTCCGCCTCCCAGGGCGCTTGCATGAGGTTGATGGGCTCGTCGTCATCTTGCCAGTGAATCGGAATCGGGAGAAAGTCGGCGAAGTTGCGCACCGACTCGAGCAGGAGCGCTTTCTGGAGGACGAAGGATGCCGCCGGCTTGACGCGCAGGGTCACGGTGGTGCCGACGTTTCCCTTCTTGGCGTCGGTGAGCGTGTAGTTTTCGTCGCCGCGCGACTCCCACAGCAGGGCCGGGCCGCCGCGGAACGAACGGGTCACGACCTTCACTTCCTCGGCGAGAAGGAAGGCGCTGAGAAAACCGAGCCCGAACTGGCCGATCAGTTCCGACGCCTCCTCCGGGCTGGAAAAGCTCAGGCGCTCGCGCATCTCGCGCGTGTAGCCGCGACCGATGGTGGCCAGGTAGCTGCCGATCTCCTCCTCGGTCATGCCGCTGCCGTTGTCGATGATGGTCAACAGCCGTTGCCGAGGCTGCAACGACAGCGTGATCCGTGGCTCGTAGTCCGGATCCTTCTCCTCGAGCCGTCGGCGAATGCAGGAATCGTGCGCATTTTGCAACAACTCGCGGACGCCGACCTTCTTCGAAGAATAAAGATGCTCGGCCAGGACCTTCAGCAGGCCGGGAAGGTGCAGCTCAAAGCGGCGCTGATTCATGGGCATAACTCATGAACCGGTTGGGTCATTTGGCTACGACCGGCAACTGTTGCAGGGTCTTGCGCTCGTCCTTGCGGCCGAAGATCTTGCGCCAGAGCCACATGACCGGGTCGTAGAACTCGTCGACGACGCGTTCCTTGAGCGGGATGATGCCGTTGTCGGTGATCTTGATGTGTTCCGGGCAGACCTCGGTGCAGCACTTGGTGATGTTGCACAGGCCGATGTTGAGCTTGTCCTTGAGCAGCGGCAGGCGATCGTCGGTGTCGAGCGGATGCATCTCCAGGCTGGCGACGCGGATCATGAAGCGCGGGCCGCCGAAGGTTTCGGGCGGTGCTTCGGTTTCTGCTCCGGGCGCTGTTCCTGTCGCTGTTCCGGCCGCTGCCGCTTCCGGGTCGCCGAGCATGTGGTGGTCGCGGAGGATGTGGCAGACATCCTGGCACAGGAAGCACTCGATGCACTTGCGGAACTCCTGGACGCGATCGACCTCTTCCTGGGCCATCCGCCAGGTGCCGTCGGCCTCCGGCGGCTTCGGCCTGAAGGGCGGAATCATCTTGTTGATCTTGTAATTCCAGGAGACGTCGGTCACCAGGTCCTTGATGAGCGGGAAGGTCTTGACCGGCTGGATGGTGACGGGCTGATCGATGGGGATGGTCTCCATGCGGGTCATGCACATGAGGCGCGGCTTGCCGTTGATCTCCGCCGAGCAGGAACCGCACTTGCCTGCCTTGCAGTTCCAGCGGCAGGCGAGGTCCGGCGCCTGCGTCGCCTGGATCTGATGAATGGCGTCGAGGACGACCATGCCCTCGCTGATGTCGGCGGAGTAGTCCTTGAACTCGCCGCCGCTCCTGTCGCCGCGATAAACCTTGAACGTCGCCTGTGGCATGGGTGTCCTTCGTTTTCGACCTAAGGGATTGTGGGCAGCTGAAACAGCGCTATCACTTGCGAAAGTATGCGGGCCAAAGTCGTTGGGGTCAGGGTTCCGACGCAACGCACCATCAGTCCTGCGTGAGCCGTGAACAATTTGCCTGGCCGAGAGAAGCTAGGGACTAATAGTCCACCGGAGGCGAAATCAGGCGCATCGAGCGCCACTGCGTTCACGTCGCCGTAGGGACTACTGGTAATCTGACAGAGTATCCAATCGCCTCGACCGACGTCAGCAAGACACACTGCCGGTCGAACCTTGGTCTGCGACAAGTCGGAGAAAGGAAATGGCACCAAGATTACGTCTCCGGCTGCAGGTGTGACCACGCGGCATCCTCCTCGGGCCGGAGCCAGTCAACCGCAAGTGCCGCCTCTGCCAAAAGCGCGGCTTCTCCCGGCACCGCGGCGGGTTCTTCGAGCACGGTTACCAGTGCGCGGCGCGGGCCAGCAAGCCTCACCTGTCCCAGCAGTCGAACTCGTCCTGACGCATCGACAATGGCTTCAACTGTTTGGATCATTTGTCGCCTCCTAGCCTATTCTACCTCGACCTGAATGATCCCTTGTGAACTCGCCGCCGCTCTTGTCGCCGCGATAAACCTTGAACGTCGCCTGTGGCATATCCATCCCTTCGCTATCGTTGCCGGAATCAACCGGGATTGCAGACGTAGGTTTTATATGAAATCCAAGAGTTGCCGCAGCGGCGCCGCGGAGCGTGGCATGCACTGCCGCTGCTGCCCTGCCCGATCAGGATCAAGTTTCCAGGACGACCCGGCCTGGTGCAGAAAGGGAGTGCCTGGCGGCCATCACCCGCTGCGTCTGCGGGCCTGCGAGGGCCTGCGAGCTTGATCAACGCAACCACTTTCCAGGTAGTGAGATACGTTCATCGACTGTGTCCGAGAAGTTTTGCCGACGGGGTTGAAGCGGCCAAGGGACCCGCGTGGGTGTGTAAAACTCGTAAGCGCAGCGCAATCGAAGATGCCGCACCCAGGGAAACGGAGAAGCAACGCTGGAATAATGTAACTCTTGGCCGTGTAGTCGGTTACGTGGTTGGCTGCCATTTGGGAGGATTTGCCGAGGGGGTATATGCCACTTTCTGGACGAATCCTGGACGAATCTTCTGGACGGATGCCGCCGTTACCTGCGGTTGACCCAGGCCGCCCGCGGAATCTGATCGCTTTCGCTGATAGCCCGGAAAACGACGAGAACGGAGGAGCAAGCCATGAAACACCGCCGAATCAAGCTGGTGATGACGATGCTGGTCTGGACGTGGGCGTCGGCGGGCGTCGGCGGGGCGGTCGATATCGTCCAGATCCTGTCGCGCGAGGATCCGGCGTTTCGCGCCGAGACGGCCCGGCTCGCCGTCGGCCGGGATGGCATGATCTACCTTATCAGCGGCGGCAACGACAGCTACGTTCTCCGTCTTGGCCACGACGGCAAGGGCAAGTTTGGCGGCAAGGTGGTCTACGCCGCCAACAGTGCGACTGCCAACTCGGCCGGCGTTGTCGCCACCGCCAACGCGCACTTCGCCCACAAGGTGCAACTCTACGATCTTGCGTTGCAGCAGTTCGGCGAGTCTGCCGAGTTCCTGGTCAACGACCAGGTGGGCTGGGATGCGCCGGCGCACGTGGAGGCCGGCGTCAGCGGCGATTTCTACGCCATCGACCAGCACCGCGACCGCATCCTGAGAATCAATGCGACCGGGAAGCTCCTGCGCGCGATCGCTGTTCCCCGCGAGCCGGCCGGTGGCCCGGGGCAGATGCAGGACTTCCGCGTTTGCGAGAAGACCGAGGCGATCATGCTGCTGCGCCGCGGCGGACCGCTCACGTGCATCGGCTTCGACGGCAAGAAGCGCTGGCAGGTGAACGCCGGCGTCAACTGGGGCGAGAACGTCAACACCGGGGGCTTCGACGTCGACGACGCGGGCAACCTGTACGCCATCGGCCGGCACGATCACGTCATCAAGAAGTTCGATGCGCATGGCAAGCCGTTCGGCCAGATCGATCTGCAAACAGGCACGTTGAAGCCGGCGTCTGCGGAGCACGGCTGGAGCGACCTGCGGCTGCGCGGCGGCGAGGTGTTGCTGAAACGCAAGCATCCGACCGAACTGTTTCAGCGCTACGACCTGGCCAGCGGCAAGCTCATCCAGGTCGTGTCCACGATTCACGAGTATCTCGCCATGACGTTTCCGGAACGTGTGTGGACGGCGGGAAAGAAGATTCCGTTCAGCGTGACGCTGCAAGGCCGGCCGGCGAAGGGGCAGCCGCGCTGGCGGGTCTGGGCCCGGCCGGTCGGCGGCATCGGCTATCGTGAGTTCTCGGTCACGGACGGCAAGCTGACGGTCCCCGACGATTGCGCCGGCATCTACCAGATCAAGGTGACACCGGAGATCCAGCCGATGCAGCGTGGCCAGCGCTCCGAGTATGGCGTGCGCACCTGGGTGGACCTCCGCCGGGACGGCGCCAAGGGCACGGCCACCGTGTGGACGGAAGACAACCGCAATCACTCCGGCCGCGGCGAGGAGATTCGCCTGCACGTGCAGGCTCGGACCGGCAAGGCGGCCCAGCCTGTCGCCGCCGTCGTTCGCCTGTTGCATGGCAAACGCGCCATCCTGGAAGAGAAGGTCACGCTCACCGTCAAGCCGCTGTCCATGAAGGTGTCCGCGCAACTGTCGGCAGCGCTGGCGCCGGGGCGGTACACCATCGCGGTCGATGCTGCCGACATGACCTGCGTGGGACAGGAAATCGAGATCGGTCCCGGCGTCCACAAGCAGGCGTTGCATCGCATCCAGTACGGTGATTACGGCCCGACCTATCCGGCCGCCGATCTCTGGGAGGCGCCCGACCTGGCGGCGGCGCACGTCGAGCGCACGCGCAAGCTCGGCATGAACCTCATGGTCGATCGGCTGGGCGATCCGAACCAGGGCGGCGCCTTCTTGCCGGATGGCGCCTCGCGCGGCGACATGGAGGAGATCGTCAAGCATCTCGAAAAGGATCCACTGGCGCCTGCGCCCCAACGGTATCAACCGGTGGCCACGCTGCGGCAAGTGCTGTCCGGCTACAGCGCGGCCGGCATCGAGCAGATGAGCATCCTGATGATGAATGACGCCGGGCTGCCGCTGGGTACCGGCTTCGATCCGCGCAAGCCGCCGCAACTCCTCGAGACCATCGAGCGCGTCACCGAAGCAGCCAGGCCGTATCCGGCGTTTCGCGGCTGGAGCTGGGCGTCCAACTGGTGGATTTTCGACAAGCGCGGCGCCAACGGCGCACGCACTGCCGCTGAGAAAGCCGCCTACGAGACGGCCTGGAAGGAGGCCAGAAAGTCCGGCGCGTGGGACCCGGTGCTGGATGCTGTTTCGAGCCATCGCTTCTCATTCGCCGTCGAGGCCCAGGAGCTTTTCAACAAGAAGCTGCGTGTCACGGCGCCGAAGCTGGTTACGGCGTCGGCGTGTCCGCATCGCAACGTGGAATCGTATCCGCCGGTGACGTTCAGCAACGTGGACGAGGTGGACCTGCAAGCCCAGTGGGAGCAGATCGGCATGCCGTTGCACGTGCCGCACGGCGTGGACTTTTACCGCCGCCCCGGCAAGCGCGCCTGGACGCACCCGGAAATCTGGAACGATTCGGGGACGGGCGGTCAGGTGCTGCCGACGCTGTTTCAGGCGCTCATGCGCGGGGCCGACGGCGTCGGCTGCTCCGGGCCCATTCCACCCTGGACCAGCGGCGGCACGCTGCCGGACGATCCGCGCGGCGGACACTACGGAACGACCTCGGTCTTTCGTGCCTTCAACGACGTGGCCCGCCGCTACGGTCCCTGGCTGGCGACGCTGCGCAACAACGACAAGGTCGCCATCGTCGTCTCCGGGCGGCAGTTGCGGATCGACGACTGGCCCATCGTCATGGGCACGCACTTCGCCCGGCTCTTCGAGGCGTATGCCGCCTGCCTGCATGCACATCATCCGGCGAGCTACGTCTTCGTGGAGGATCTGAAGCCCGGCTTGTTGAAAAGGTACAAGGCCGTGCTCGTGGTCGGCCAGACGGTGGCGATGGAGCCTGAGCTGCGCGAAGCGCTCGTCGCTGCCAGGAAGCATGGCGTGGCGATCCTGCATGATGGGACATGCCGGCCGGAGCTGGTGAAGGACTTTCAGCCGCTCGGCGTGTCGTTCAACCAGTTCGAGAAGGACCCGTCGCCGGCCGCCGATGACGCCGCCTATCTGCGCTTCCCTGCGTATTGCCTGGCCCACGTCGCGCAGATGAAAAAGGCGCTCGACCCCGTCGTGGGCCCGACGGCAACGACGGATAACCCGGAAGTGTTCATCTCTGAGCGCACGAACGGCGCTGCCCGTTTTCTGTTCGTGGTCAACAACACGACGCCGGCGCTGGAGCCGGGGCACCTGTGGCGCATCACGCTGGCCGTGGCCAACCGCGTCCCGGTGATCGCCAAGGTCAAGCTGCCAAAGCACGACGGCGTGATCTACGACGTCTTCGCCGGCAACCGGATCGAGCCGCGCGACGGCGTGATCGATGCCGACCTGCGCTCGCTGCCATGCAGAATCTACGCTCTGCTGCCGGCGGCAATTGATGGCGTCGATCTAACGGCCCCGAAGGCAGTCAGCGCGGGACAGCCACTGTCCTGGAGCGTGCATCTGCGAAGTGACGCAGATTCGCTCGGGACCGCATTGCCGCAACGCATCCGCTTGCTCGACAGCAACGGCAAGGTGTTGCGTGAGTCCTTCACGACAGCAACCGGCGAATGGAGCAAGGACAGCTTGACTATACCAATCGGGACGCCAGCGGGCGACCTTATCCTGGAAGCAACGGAGTTGGTCAGTGGCCAGCGTGCGCGGCTCACTGTCGAGGTTACTGCCGTCAACTTGCCGTTCACGTTTGCGACTCGGTTTCTGGGTGATCCGCGAGTTCAGAAGACTTCTGATGCCGTCACACGCTCGCAATCGAATATCGCCGCGGATGACCGCTTCGGTTCACACTTGCGCGATGTGGTCATCACCGACCACGGCAGGACGGCCGTGATGAACGCGATGAACTGGGACCACAATCTCCATGCCGTGGATGTCGCCACCGGCAAGCTGCGCTGGCGACAGCGGGCGGGGCAGTACTTCGCCTTCGCGCCACAGGCGCTGCCTGGTGGCTTCGCCGTAAAGGGCTTTGATTTTCAGTCGGCCGAGGGCTATCACCTGTATCTCGGCAACGCCGCTGGCAAGCTGGAGCGTCGCTTCGCGCTGTACGGCCTGCCGCGCCGACAGATACAGCGGTTCATCCCCGGCATGTTCATGGAACGGATCAACAACTTCGCCGTCGCGCCCGATGGCTCCTGGATCGCCGCGGCGGGCGACCTGGGATTGGCTGTCTGGTCGCGCGACGGCAAACGGCTTTGGTCGGAGGACTGGTGGAAGACGCGGCGGCACACGGCCACGCTGGCCGCGCTCGACACCAGGACAGTGCTCGCCGTCGATGACACGACCGCCAGCGCGCGTGATGCAGTCACCGGCAAGCAACTCTGGCAGGTGAGGCTTGCCGCCACGGGCGAGGCCCGCGACATCCGCGTCAGCATGGACGGCAAGACCTGCGCGCTCTACGCCACGACCGAAGGAGGCCGGGTCTTTGTCCTCCGCGATGGCAAGGTTGCAGCGACCATCCCGACGGCGGCCAACGGCATCGACCTGTCGGCGGATGGCAGGCTGATTGCCGTGGTCGACCGCAATCATCTCAAGCTTTACTCGGTGACCGACGGCCTGCAATGGCTGCTCCAGGGGGACGATACGCTGCACCAGCCGCGCATTTCTCCGGACGGCAAGCGCGTCGCCGTCGGCAGTGCGCTCGGGACCGTCTACGTCGTCGCCGTCGATGGGACGATTCTGCTGGATCGCGACATGAAAGCCCTCAGCGTTCCAGCCTGGCTTCCGGACGGCGACCTGCTGCTGGCCGGCTGGATGGGCACGGTGTGCCGGCTGGACGGCAAGTACGCGGAGAAATGGCGTACGCACCTGCAACCGGCAGAGATCGACATGCGCGGCAAGCTACTCGCCGCCGAGACCGTGCCGACGACGCGCATCGCCTCATGGGGCAATGCCGAGGCGAAGCCGTGGCCGCTCGCGCCGAACCTGCTCGGCCCCAAGGATACATACATCCGTTTCCAGTCGGCGATGGGGCACATGCACTTCGTGCATCCGGTCGCCGAGCTGGTGGACGGCAAGCCGACGCCGCCGAAGACGCCGTGGCTGCACTGGCACGATGTCGGTCACGCCGCCGAGATCTCGCCGATCAACTCGATCGTGCTGGACACGTTTCGCACGCAGTTGCGGGTGACGGCCGTCACGCTGGTCGAGGATCGCGCCCATCCGGAATCGTGGCTGCGCGACGTCGCGCTCGAAACCTGGGACCCGACCAGGGAACAATGGCGTCCCGTGCAGACGCTGCTCAGCGACGCTGCCGTGCACACGCACAAGCTGGCCAGCCCGATCGAGGCGTCGCGCTTCCGGCTGGTGTTGCCGCGCGGCATGTGCGGCAACATCCGCCTGGGCGAGATCGTCTTTCACGGTGACAAGATCGGCCCAAACCATCCGGACGTGATCGCCAAGCGCCCGGTCGCCGTGCTCTTTGACGAGGGGGACGAGCTGAAAAGCGCGCTGGTGTCTCAGCAGTTGAGCTTCAAGTTCGCCGGCGCGTTCTCCGGCGGGCGTTATCTCGCGCTTGCAAAGGACGCCCAGGTGTATCCGCCGTTCTTGCCCCCCTTCGGTCATGCGCTGCCAGGCTGGGACTTTGAGATCGCGGAGAAGCCTGGGCCAGGGCAGTACCGCTACCTGGAGTTTGCGTGGAAGGCCGGTTCCCCGGACACGAAGGGAATCACGCTGCAGATCGGCTCGATGGTGTATGGCCAGCAGGTGGGCATTCACTGCGGCGCTTACAAGAAGACGGACGGCGTCAAGCCGCTCAAGGCGGCGGCCGTCCCGCCGTCCGACTGGCAAACCGTGCGCGTCGATCTCTGGGACGTGTTTCGCCGCGACTTCCGGGTGCAGGCGATGACGCTATTGACCCAGGGAGGCGAAGCGGCTCTGGACCGGATCGTGCTCAAACGCGAGTGATGGGCCTGCGGAATCCTACTTCTGGTCCTCGATCACCTGCTTCAGATAGTCCGGCATCTCCGGCAACGGCTCCCAGCGGAACTGCATGGTGCCGTCGCCGGCCTGGGAGATGATGGTGTTCTTCTTGCCGTACTCGGCGTCGTTCTTGGCGGGGAAGTCGTCGCGGAACTGGGCGCCGCGGCTTTCCTTGCGCTCGATGGCGGCCTTGGCAATCGCCTCGGACACCGTCATGAGGTTGAGAAGGTCCATGCAGGTGTGCCAGCCGGGGTTGTACTCGCGGTTGCCGACGGCCTTCACGCGGCGGGCCCGGTCCTTCAGCTTTTCAATTTCGCCAAGCGCCTTTTGCATCTCGGCCTCGACGCGGACGATGCCGACCAGGTCCTGCATGATCTCCTGCAAGTCCTGCTGAACCTTGTACGGATTCTCGTCGCCGGCCGGCTGGTCCATGAAGCTGAGCGCCCAGCGGGCGGCCGCCTCGATCTGATCGTTGTGGATCTGTCCGGCGGATTTCTCCTTCGCGTAGCGCGCGGCATATTCGCCGGCGCGCTTGCCGAGGACGAGCAGGTCGGAGAGCGAGTTGCCGCCGAGGCGATTGGCGCCGTTGATGCCCGCCGCGCATTCGCCGCAGGCGAACAGCCCCGGCACGCGCGACATCTGCGAGTCGGCGTCCACGCGGATGCCGCCCATGACGTAGTGCGTCGTCGGGCCGACTTCCATCGGCTCCTTGGTGATGTCGATGCCGCCCAGTTCCTTGAACTGGTGATACATGCTCGGCAGCTTCTTCTTGATGTGCTCGACGGGGTTGGTGATGCGCTCCTTGCACCAGGCCGGGTCCTTGAAGTCCTTGAATGCGTCCGAGTGCGTGAGCCAGGAAACGTCGAGGAAGACGCCGCCGTGCGGGCTGCCCCGGCCCTCGCGAACCTCGCGGCGGATGCAGCGGGCCACGTGATCGCGCGTCAAGAGCTCTGCGGGGCGGTTGCAATTCTTGTCGCCCAGGCAGTAGCGCATCCCTTCTTCGGGGTTCTTGGCGGTCTGGTTCTTGTAGTTGTCCGGGATGTCGCCGTACATGAAGCGCTCACCCTTGCTATTGGTGAGGATGCCGCCCTCGCCGCGAACGCCTTCGGTGACCAGGATGCCGCGAACGCTGGGCGGCCAGACCATGCCGGTTGGATGAAACTGCACGAACTCCATGTCGAGCAGCTCGGCGCCGGCACGGTAGGCGAGCGAATGGCCGTCGCCGGTGTATTCCCAGCTGTTGCTGGTGATCTTGAAAGCCTTGCCGACGCCGCCGGTGGCCAGCACGATGGCCTTTGCGCGAAACAGGACAAAGCGGCCCTTCTCCCGGTAGTAGCCGAAGGCGCCGGCGATGCGGTCGCCGTCCTTCAAGAGCGCGATGATCGTGCACTCCATGTAGACGCTCATGCCCTGGTGGATGCCGTGGTCCTGCAAGGTGCGGATCATCTCCAGGCCGGTACGGTCGCCGACGTGGGCGAGCCGTGGATAGCGATGCCCGCCGAAGTTGCGCTGCAAGATGCGGCCGTCGCGGGTGCGGTCGAAGACGGCGCCCCATGCTTCCAGCTCACGGACGCGGTCCGGCGCCTCCTTGGCGTGCAGTTCGGCCATGCGCCAGTTGTTGACGTACTGCCCGCCGCGCATGGTGTCGGCGAAGTGCACCTTCCAGCTATCGCGTTCATCGACGTTGGCGAGCGCGGCGGCGATGCCCCCCTCGGCCATCACGGTGTGCGCCTTGCCCAGCAGCGATTTGCAGACCAGCCCCACGGACACGCCGCCGGCCGACGCCTCGATGGCGGCACGCAGTCCCGCGCCGCCGGCGCCGATCACCAGCACGTCGTGTTCGTGGGTTTCATAAGAGTCCATGTCGTTCCTCTGTGTCAGCCTTTCGGCATCGTTATGCCCATCTTGGACCCAATGCGCGACATGCGCGTCTTGGCCTGCTCGATCTCCGCCTTGAACTTGTGTTCAAGGGCGTTCTGAGTGCTGTTCGGTAGCGCCCTGATCTTCGTTGTCAGCGCTTCGATGTCGGCCCCCACCTTCTTGATCTTGGCTTCACTGTCTTTCACTGTCTCGATATCCGGCTTCTTCACCATGTTTTCCATCTCGTCCGCCATCTGATTCATGAGCTGCACTAATTGCTTGCCCAGATGATCGTGAGCGGTAGTGTCCGTCGAGCAACCAACGGCCAGGCAACTCACCGGTAACAGCACACCGAGCAGCGTTCTCATGGTCATCTCCTGTTACAGGATCCGCAAGTCGGTCCAGATGCCGAGCGCGCACATGCGGATGTATACGTCCGTGAAGCCGACACTGAACAACGACAGCCAGGCCCATTGCATGTGATTCTCGTTAAAGAGCGTGCTGAAGCGCCAGAGTTTGTAGCTCGGCCGCAGCTTGGCGATGTTGTTTGGGCAGCTGAAGCAGTCAAGGCGACCGCCAACCAGATGACGGAACGAATTACAGCCGAAGGTGAAGCCGGCCAGCAGGCAGACGTTCGCGACCATGATGAGCGTGCCCAGGCCGATGCCGAGTTGATGGCCGCCGTCCAGGAAGTTGCCAGCGCGATCGGTCGGCCACCAGAATGCCTTGAGCGCGTCCCAGCCCAGAATGACCAGGAACAGGACCGCGAAGTACATGAAATAGCGATGCGAGTTTTGCAGGATCAACGGCCAGCGGTTCTCGCCCCAGTAACTCTTGCGCGGCTCGCCGACGGCGCAGGCGGGCGGGTCAGCCCACATGGCGCGATAATACGCCTTGCGATAGTAGTAACAGGTGAAGCGGAAAAGGCCCGGAAATGCCAGGATCAGAAAGGCCGCCGAGAATGGGAACCAGCCGGGCAGCCAGCTGGGCCGCAGGTCGCCCTTGATAATGGCGTGATGGCTCTGCGGATCGTAAATGAGCGGCGAGTAGAACGGTGACAAGTACGGGGCTGCTTCCTGAGTGCCTTTCCAATCGACCTTGCCGGCGACATTCTTGCGAATCTCGAAATGGCTGCTCTGCCACGCTGCCCAGGTGCCGTAAATCAGAAACGCCGATAAGCCGATGGCCGTGAACGCCGGTCCGACCCACCAGGCGTCCCGCCGCGCCGTGACGCCGAAGCCGTCCTGCGATTGCCGCCCGCCTGTCTGGTCCAGTGTGCCTGCCTGTGACATATTGCCTGCCTTGCGTCAGTTGCTTGCTTTGCGTCAGTTTGCTTGCCATCACGCCTTTGCGTACAACGATGCGCAAACGCGAAGCGCAAGTCGATCGATGGTACTACGAGAATTTAGGACATCGACCCACCGATTGACAGGGGGGATTGACGGTTGCGGTGGCCTTGGTTATGGTCGCCGCCGCTCCGGGCGCCAGGTAAACTTGCTGGAAAGCGTTGAATCGAGGGCTGGATGCATCGGTTTGGGGTGTGGATGACTGGAACTTTGCTCTTCACCGGGCTGCTGCCTGGGTGTGCGCCGTTCCGCTACGCCAAGCTCTGCAAGTCTCAACCTTGCGATTCGACGCCGCCGGTTTTCCAGGATTCAGGTTCCGTCACTGTGGACGCGCCAGGTGTCCATGAACAGGACTCTTCTCCAGTCAACAATGCCAAGCAGCCTTCAGTCGTCGAGCACGAACCGCAAGAGGTAACGGTCCTCGGCCAGCCGTTTGTCACGCCCCAGGAAGAACATGGATTTGTGCCTTGGACGCAGATTCTCGAGCCCGCGGAAGGCCAGGACGCCCCGCCGCAGGCCATCCACCCCGGTGCCGTCGCCACTCAGGTCCGCGATTCCTTCGTTGCCAAGCAAGACGTTCTTCCCGAGGTGCTCCAGTGCATGCTTGAAAAGCATCATCATGACGCGTTGAAGCTGCTGAAACGGTATGACCAGGCCACGCAGGAATTCTTCCTCGGCATCCTGCCGGTTGTCGCCCGCGTGTCGGAAAAGCCGCTGGAGAGCATGAATGCCGAAGAGGTTGCTGTCATGCAGGATACGCTGGAGCGCATCCTCGAGACGCTGCGGCCTCGCTCGGTCCTGGTCGTGAACCGCATGTGCTTCTGCGAGTCGGTCAAGGGTTTCGGTCTCTACCGGCCGTTGCCGGAAGGGCATGTATTCCAGGCCGGCAGTCCGTCGCGGCCGGGCGACCTGGTGCAAGTTTATGTCGAACTGCGCAACATCTGCAGCGAGTGTCGCGAGCACTATCACGAGACGCTGCTGTGCAGTTATGTCGAAATCAGCGATCCGCGCGATCCCAAGGGCCGCGTGCTCTGGAAGCATCGTTTTGACGACAGCAAACAACCGCTTCGTAGCCGCGCCCGCCTGCACGATTACTACAATAATTACAGCTTTTACGTGCCCGCCCTGCCGTCCGGTACCTACCAGCTAACCATCCAGGTAACCGATGAGACACGGCACGAGACGCCGCGTGTCGCCCGCAAGTCGGTGGAGTTCAAGGTTGGCGCCCGCGCGCCGCAATAGCGCCAGGCTCCAGCGGCGGTTGTCGCGCACTATCTCCGTAAATACAAACATGGTTTACCTTTCGCGCATGCCCGTGTGCGCGAAGGCAACCAACCGAAAGGAGTCAGTCATGTCCGAGATGAAGGCGACCAATATCACCTGGCACGAGGGACATGTCACGCGCGAGGAGCGCGGCAAGCTGCTCAAGCAGCAGGGATGCACGCTCTGGTTCACGGGGCTGTCCGGCTCAGGCAAGAGCACCATCGCCTTCACGCTGGAGCACGCCCTGGTCCAGCGCGGCCGGCTTGCCTATGTCCTCGACGGCGACAACATTCGCCACGGACTTAACAAGAACCTGGGCTTCTCGGCCGCTGACCGCGAGGAGAATATTCGCCGCATCGGCGAGGTCGCCAAGCTGTTTGCCGATTGCAGCGTCATCGCCATGACCAGCTTCATCAGCCCCTATCGCAAGGACCGCGACCTGGTCCGCTCGCTGCACGACGCCGGCAAGATGCCGTTCATCGAGGTCTACGTCAACACGCCCATCGCCACCTGTGAGCAGCGTGATCCCAAGGGGCTGTACAAGAAGGCCCGGGCCGGCGAACTCAAGAACTTCACCGGCATCGACGACCCCTACGAGGAGCCGCTCAAGCCGGAGTTGACCATCGACGCCACCAACACGTCGCCGCAAGAGGCGACCATCCAGCTCATGCAGTATCTCGAAAAACGCGGCCTGATCAGCGGCTGATGTTGCCATTTGTTTACGTTTCGGGATCGCACGGCAGCATGTGTGCGCGCTGCGCCCGCATGCAATCGCTACAACCGATACGATGCCACCAATCCCCCTACTTCACGCGTCCCCATGCACCTAGCCCAACCGTTGCAAGCTGACGGGAAACGCGTCGAAACCCTGTAATTAGCACGATTTAGTTAAAGAGCCGCGTTGACACATTTTGGCCATAAACGTAGACTTGGGCCGTCATCAAGATTCGTGCGCGAGCAGGAACGCGGACCCAGGCCCGACGCGTGCGAGATGATAGCCCGCCGACACTACCCTCGTTACCAGGTAGGATATGCTGTACACAGAAGAAGTTTTGCGAGCGTACCGGCCCGCGGAGGGCTTCTATACCTCCGAGGTTCGGGCCCCGAATCCGCAACCGGTCCGCACCTTCTTGCCGACCGGCTACGAGCCGCGCTATCCCTATCCGCTGCTGGTGTTCTTCCACGGGCAAGGCGGCAACGAGGAACAGACGGTGCGCCTGGCGCCGCGTTTGAGTCGCCGCAATTTCATCGCCATCAGTCTTCGCGGCCCCATCACTCTTGGGCCGCGTTCCGATGGCCGCATCGGCTACGGCTGGGGCGACGGCTCGCACGACACGCTCAACGAGGACTACATGCTACGCGCCGTCGAGCAGACGCGCCGCAATTACCACGTGCACTCGGAACGTATCTACCTGGCGGGCTTTGGCCGCGGCGCCGAACTGGCTTATCGCATGGGCCTGACCTTCCCGGAAAAGCTGGCGGGCGTGATCTCGCTGAACGGCACCATGCCGCGCCAGGGCCGGCCGCTGTTGCGAATGCCCGAGGTCCGGCAACTGCGTGCGTTCATCGGCCACGGCATCGCCAATTCCGTCATCCCGCTGTCGCTTGCCAAGGCCGACTACCGCTTGCTCTACTCCGCCGGCCTCGACATCGAGATGCGCACCTACCCCGCCACGCACCGTCTGCACCTAGACATGCTCCGCGACGTCAATCGCTGGATCATCGAGCGCTGCAACAAGGAATAACCCGCCAGGTCGCGGAACTTGCCAAGAGTTCCAGCAATCGACACGTTTGTAGGGGGCGCCTTCTGCACGGCACTTGCGTCAAACCGTAAGTTTTCAATTGCCCTGGGTGCGACATTTTGGATTGCGTTGCGCTTACGCGTTTCACACACCCACGTGCGTCCCTTGACCGCGTTCAACCCAGACTTACTGACAACTTACAAGTCAGCGCTTGAGTTTCGCAAGTTGCCGTACTCTGCCAAGAGCCGATCGCGCATTCTCCGTCAATCGCGCGCCCGGAGCGCCCTCCGCCCAGTGACGCAATAGCGCTTGCGCTCCGCCGGTACCCGCTAATTCCAAGCATTGGATCGCCCGAATCTCGCGCAATTCCTCCGGCGATGTTTCGTGTTCCATCTGGGCAAGCAATCGTTTCAGGCGACGCTGCGTTTCCAGTACCGGAGACTTCTTCAGCGCAGCCTTCAGCGCGGGTGCAGCGGCGGCGCCGTACTTGGAAAGACCCTGGTGGGCGGCGTCACGAACTGGGAATTCGTCGCTGCCCAGATCGGCGATCAACTTGTGGATTCGCTGGATGTCTGGGATGGCGACCGGAACGATCCTGGGCCGCAGCATGGCAACCGCCCCGCGCGCATCGTCGCTCAACGCCCAGACGGTTCGAAAAGCCAGGTCAGCTTTGTCGGAGATCAGGGCGTCCCATTGTTGCTTGGGCGTTTGCCTGATCGTGCCGGGACGCAGATCCCAGAGGAAGCTCTGACCATCGTCGGCCGCGGTGAAGACGGTGCGCGAATCAGGGCTGAACGCGACTTCATTCGCGGCGCTTTCGTGGCCTTCGAACTGCATGAGTTGCTTCGCCGTCGCCGTTTCCCAAAGCCGAAGCTGCAGATCGGTGCCGTGGGTGATAAGCCAGCGCCCGTCCGGCGAAAAAGAGAGCACCGTGACGTGGTTTTGCTGCTTGAGCAGCAAGGCCAACCTGTCCTGTTGCAACGAAACGGCGATGAAGCGCTTGCGTTCCACGCCTGTGACCGCATCGAACAGAATGACGTGTCCATCGCGCACACCCATGGCGAGCCATCGGCCATCGGGTGAGTAGGCCATCGGAATCGGATAGGCGAGACCTGCCCGCTCGCCGTCGATGCGCGCTGCAACGCGCACCATGTCGGTCGTCTCGTCGTGGATCGTCAACCTGTCGGAATAAGCGCTCGCCAGCATGGCTCCGTCCGAGAGCGCAAAGTCTCCCGAGGTGCCGCGCGGTTCCGATTTTCCCGTGGCCAAATCAAAGCGGATCAGTCTGTACCAGGAAGCAACGTACAAAGAGCGGGCGTCGGCACTGAAGCGCATGGCTTGAATCCGCTTTCGTTCATGCTCAGGCTGCGGCAAGTTCAGCGTCTTGCCCGTAGCCTTGCCCGAGATGTTCCACATGACAATCGTGCCGTCCTCCTGGGCAAGCGCAAAGACTGCGCTCGTGGGATGGAACGCGAGCTTCTTCACGGCGGGTCCGGACTTTCGCAGCTTTCGCAGCAGCTTTCCCGTCGTCGCGTCCCATAGATCGAGCCGTCCGCGCGCGTCGCCGGCCACAACCCAGCGCCCATCCGGCGACAGCGCAGCATGCGTTGGTGTCGCGTAGCCTTCCGGCTCGGCGAGTGATGCGCCGGTCTTCAGATTCCAGCGGCGAATGAGACCGTCGGCGCCGCTGCTGATCAACGTTGAACCATCCGGCGTGTCGTGGACGTTCGCGACCTCGCCATTATGGATTGTCAACGCCGGCAGCTGTTTCCTGGTGGACACGTCCCAACGGTGCAGGGTGCCCTTACCCGTGCCGAGAAAGAGCGTTTGGGCGTCGCGAGAGAGTCGAAGACGATAATGCGGGTAGCGACTTCCATCCTTGCGGTCTTTGCGGAAGCAGTCCTCCGGCAAAGGAATCGAGGCATGCACCCTCCATGTCGCCGTGTCCAGTACTTGAGTGTCCTTGTGGATGTTCACCAGAGCCAGCCATTTGCCATCGGCGGTGAAGGCCAGGCCATTTTCGATGCCGTTGCTGGCGACGGCAGCGGCCAGCGTGCGGATCTCCTTGCCCGTCGCGGTCTCGCCGATGATCGTCTCTGCCTTCTCATCAATCTGAATGTAAAACTTCGCGTCGGGCAGGAGCACGTCGACCATGGGCGTGGGGAAAAATCGATCGGACTTTCCCGTGCCCAAGTTCCAGAAATGGATGCCTTTTCGATCTGCGACAATGAAATGGGCACCATCCGCTGAGAATCGCCCGCGCGTGCGAAGAGTCTCCGCCGTGTCCCTGCCAAGCCGCAAGATTTCCTTGCCGGTCTTGATGTTCCAAACGAATGCTGATTCAGGCCCGTGGACAAAGCCGAGCAAGGTCCCGTCGGCCGAGAACGAGATGCCCGGCGACGAGTATCCAGAGTGCTCTCCTGCTCGAAACCGCAGCATCGGGCGTCCGGTCTTGAGGTCCCACACCATGATTGCGCGGCCCGCGGCCGTGGCCAGCAGCTTGCCGTCGGGCGACAGCGCGGAGTTGCGGATGCTCGCTGGCTGCCTCAGGTGCATGCTGGCGAAACGGAATCGCGCCCCGGGCGGCAAGGACTCTGCCTCATTGCCGAGTACCAGCGATGACAACCCGAAGACTGTGGCCACGGCCCAGCAACGACTGCAAAGCAATGGCATGATTGTCTCCATAACGGGTGAAAGAGGTGACAGTGCCCGCCAGGATAATCAATCGAAGTGATGAGTGCAATCTTGGAAACAATGACCGACGGAAACATCAGCCGGTTCGAAGCTTCTCGAGTGCCGCGATCAGCCACGGTCGTTCTTCCTGGCCTCGATCTTCTCGAAGATGATGATGTGCTGCCAGGGCAGGTGCTTCTGGGTCTCGACGTGCCGAAGGGCGTGCGGCTCCATCTCGCGGATGACTTGCTTCTCGTACATCTTGTGGACTTCCTTGATCGGCACGAGCTTATCCTCCTTGCGGTACTCGACAAAGACAATGCGTCCCTTCGGCTTCAGTGACTTGACCATCTCGACAGTCATCTCGTAGGGATGCGAAAACTCATGATACACATCCACGAGCAGGATGAGATCGACTGTGCCTTCCTTCAGTTTTGGATTGGTGACGGTGCCGAGGATCGGCTGGACATTCTTGACCTTGCCCTTTCTGATGCGGTAGTTGATGATCGCGAGCATTTCTTTCTGGATATCGACAGCCAGGACCTTGCCCTTGGGGGCGACCAGCTGGGCCATGGCAAAGGTATAGAAGCCGCTGCCGGCGCCGATATCGGCGACGACGTCGCCATTGCGCAGCCGCAGCGCCGGCAACATCTTCGAGCAATGTTCCTCGCGCTCACGCTCCGGGCGTTCCAGCCAGCCTGCTCCCTGGTGCCCCATTACCTGGGCGATCTCGCGGCCCATGTAGAACTTGCCGGTGCCGTCCGGATCGTGATCCTTGCGCGTCTCATACCTTGGCTTGAAGGGCTCCTGTTTGGGCTCGGTGTCCTTGCCTGGCGGCGACTGGGCCGTGCCGTGGCCGATGATGGACATCGAGACGAGCAACAATATGAGGCGTGCGCACATGGTCTGTTACTCCTCATCCGCCTGCCAGTCATCGACCAAGGCGAACAGCGTACGCAAGGGCAGTTCGAACCCGGGCAAGAGCGGCGTCGTGTAAACGTCGCATTCCGCAAGCACGCGTTTGCCGATCCTGGCGCCGCGGCGGAAGAACACCGAAAGCGTACGCTGGAAGCGGTCGAAGACCCAGTATTCATCGACGCCGATGGCCAGATACTCGTCGCGTTTGTCGATATAGTCGCGCTCGCGATCGCGCCGGCCGGCGGAGACAAATTCCCCCACCACGCTGGGTACGTCTTTTTTCGTCGGCAGCCGTCCCAGCCCGATCCAGATCACGCGATCCGCCCGTCGCCGGTTCTTGCCGGTTCGCACTGTGTGTTCCGGCAACGTCTTGTCCAGGCACTTTCCCTGTGGATGCGTCTCGTGATAGAGCCTCAGCCAGTAGCCGAGCTGCTCGTTGGGGTCCCGTTCCATTTCCAGGGGAGTGGGGCTCACAACCAGGACTCCGTTGATGAGTTCATAGCGCCAGCCTACCTTGAAGTCGGCCTGGTCGAACTCGCGCGGCGTCAGCCGGATGCCCGCCGAATCGGGCCGGAGGTGAAGTCGCGGACGTTGAACGGTCGTGGTGGCCATCCTGATTCTCCCGTCATAGCGAACGGAGTCCGTGGCGACCCGCCGAGTTTACCATAGCGTGAACCCTCCGTCGATGAGCAGATATGCTCCCGTCATGTAAGACGACGCATCGCTGGCAAGGTAGACGGCGAGCGGACCAATCTCTTCGGGATTGCCGAGGCGACCCATGGGGATGACGGCCTCGAATTGTTGCTTGAGTTCGGGTCGCTCGCGGAACCAGCGGAAGTTGGCGTCGGTGAGGAAGCCGCCGGGTGCGATGGCGTTGACGGTGACGCCGCGGGTGGCCCAGTCGGCGCCCAGGCAGCGTGTCAGGCCAACCATGGCTGCCTTGGCCGTCTCGTAATGCCGGCCGCTGATGTTTCGCCCGACAATTTGCCCGCACATCGAGGCGATGTTGATGATTCGCCCCCAGCCGCGCTCGACCATCGGCTTGCCGAACTCGCGACAGCAGATGAAGCAACTCGTCAGGTTCAGGTCCATGAGGCGTTGCCAGTCGGCCGTCGATTGCTCGAGGAACTCGATGTTTTCGCGCCGGCCTCCGACGTTGTTGACAAGGATGTCGATGGGCCCGTGCCTGGCCAGCACCTCGCGGCACATGGCTTCGGTCCCTTCCGATGAGACCAGGTCCGCCTGCAGAATATCGACGGCTCGGCCCAGCGCGGAAAGTTCCTCCTTGGCCTTCTGCAAGGTTGCCAGGTCTCGGCCAGTGAGAACCAGGTCGGCTCCTGCCTCGGCCAGCGCTTGGGCAATGGCCCGGCCAAGCCCGCGGCTGCCGCCGCTGATCAAGGCGCGCTTCTTGTTCAGTCGAAAACGATCGAATACGGTCATGTCGCGACTCCAGCATTGTCCAGTATTGTCCAGGATCTGCCGGGCGCTGTTAGTCTACGAAAGGCAGGTGATTCGAGCCGCGCCGCGCGCTTATTTAGGCGTCAAGGCTCTGGAACTTGGCGCCGACATCGAAGAAGCCTTCCTGGATCCTGTTACAGCGGACGACACGGGCGCGCACACGCAGTGGAGAGGTGCCGTCGCGCGGCAACAGGACGATGACGACTTCTTGCGGCAGGGCTTCTGTCGCGATGAACGAAATACCTCCCCTGGAGAGATCTCGAGCGTAGGCAACCAGCGGCTGAGCGTTGCGTTCTTGCACGATTTCGATGCGCTCGTTGAAGACAACGCGGGGATGGGCACGGCGATCGTCGTCGCCGGCCAGCGAGCCCTGGCGCTTCGCCAGCAGCGCCGCGACGGCTTCCTGTACGGCCTGGAGGTTTGTAGCGTGCGACGGCAAGCATTCCTGGGTAGCCTCGGCTACTTCGGCTTGGGTCTGAAAACGGCAGCCCAGTTCGACCACGTGGCCAGCCAGCTGCCGGACGTGGCGAACTTCTGCAGGCAAGTAGATCGGTTGCTCTCCCGTGAAGATGCCGATCAGGACACGCTCGGTGCCTGTCAATTGTTCCTGAAGCAGCCCGATGCCGTGCTCGGAAAGGTTCAGCGACACGGCTTGCTGTGCGGCCTCCCAGTCCACGGAGCCGTCGGGGCGAATCGGAGCGACGCGCACCGGCTGGTGAGTACCGACGCGCGGTCGGCGACGTTTCTCTTCCCCGGATTCACGTTTCAGTGTCAGGATGGCGCGACGGCCGTCTGCCTCATAGCGCAGCTCATCCAGGAAAGAGCGCATGATGAGGATGCCGCGTCCGCTCGCCAGCGATAATTCCGGGTCGTCGCTATCCAGTCTGCCGAGGACGCGATTCACATCAAATCCGCGTCCCTCATCGGTAATGATCCAGCAGCAACGTCGACCATCGTAGTCGACCACGACCTCCACGTTGCGCTCGGCATATTCAGGATCGGCTGCTTTCGCCGCCAGCGCGCGCGCGAAGGAATCGTCATCGCGCTCCTTCAATTCCGACGAGACCTCCAGGTTGCCATGCACCACAGCGTTGGTCAGCGCCTCTTGCAGGGCCAGCAGCAGCTTGCTGGAACGCGATTCGTGACAGGCCCCTGACAGGACGGCTTTCTGGCGGAGGTACTCGACCGCCGGCTCAATCCAGTGCGGCAGGCTCGGCAAGCGCAGGTGCGACTGCTCGGCATGGATGGCAGATGGGGTATTGGTTCACGGCGCGGGCAATAGAGATATTGCCCTTTGTTGATTGTGGTGGGCTTGGACTGCCTCGACAAGCCAGTCGAAGACGTTGCAGGATTGGCGGCGGCAGGTT